>Ga0209417_1001144_pt1 | contig 51411 bp, 38 predicted proteins | sample RifGroF2_FD_184002 | JGI IMG/M metagenome (GOLD analysis project Ga0209417, IMG submission 184002) | Groundwater microbial communities from Rifle, Colorado, USA - Groundwater F2 (SPAdes) (version 2) | ecosystem: Environmental > Aquatic > Deep subsurface > Groundwater | place: Rifle, Colorado...
CGCGGGTTGCCTCCGTATGTTGTGTATCTCATTTGTGATAAACGAGTTGTACAACAACGCGCAACCCTCGTCAACTATCTTTGTGAGAAATGCGGGCTAAACCGCAACCGAAGAACACAACGAAGAATTTCAACGCAAAGGCCGCAAAGCCAAGCCGCGCAGAGGTCGCAAAGGAGAGGAAGAGCTGGAGTTTCTTTTACAGTTTTCGCGTTTTCTGCAAGAGTCGCACCCCCCTTGCGACAAACAGCAAGCTCCACCCCTCCGTTCCCTCAACAAGACACGGCAAAGGTTTTTAACGGGAGCAAACAGAGAGAAAAAGCGGCTCTTCTTGTTTGGTGGTTTCCAAATTCTTTATCGTTCCTGAAGCCTGGCTGCTGCCGGCCCCGGGCGGGCGATATAGGCGAAGAGAAAGCCCAGCAGGCAGACAAAGGCGCCGAAGACGTAGCTGTGGCGAAAGCCTTGGGCGAGCGTTTCGGGTTTCAGGCCGGCGAGGGAGGTCTGGACGATCTTGCTGGGGAACGAATCGCTGAAGATGGTTTCGAACAGGCACACGCCCAGAATCTGGCTCATGCCGGTCATGGTTTGATAAAAGCCGGAGGCCACGCTTTGGAATCGGCGGGGGGCCAGGGTCATGACGGCTTTGTTGTTCGGCGATACGAAAAAGCCCAGGGCGCCTCCAAAGCCGGCCAGAAAGACGAGCATCGGGGTCAGGCTGCGGTCTTGCAGCATGGCGGAGAAGGCCACGCACAGGGCGGCGCTCAGCAGCAGGGCGAAGGAGCAAAGGATATGGGGCGCCATGCGGTCGGCCAATTTCCCCGCCAAGGGGGACACGATCATCAAAACGACGGCAAACGTCACCAGGACGAGGCCGGACCGATCCGGGGCGAGCCCTTGGTACAGCTCGAGATAAAAGGGCGCCAGAAACGTATTGCCGGAGACCAGCAGAAACACGGCGCAGCCGGAAAGTACGGCAAACGCGAAAGGCAGATCGCGCAGCAGTTTCATGTTGAGAAGCGGATCCGGATGGCGAAGCTCCCAGCGGATTAAAATGTAAAGCAGCAGGATGCCCGCTGCGAATCCGCTCAGGATGAGCGGCGAGGTCCAGCCTTTTTCGCGGCCCATGCTCAGACTGAAGACCAGGGCGGCCAGTCCGGCCAGGCTTAGCAGGGCGCCCGGGACATCGAAGCGATTCCGCGACCGGCGAAGAGGGCGCGCCGATTCGGGGATCATGCGCAGGCCCACGACGATGGCCAGTATGCCGACGGGCACATTGATGAGAAAGATCCAGTGCCACGAAAGAAAGCGGGTGATGAAGCCCCCCAAGGGCGCTCCAATGGAAAGGCCCAAGGCGGCTGCGGTTGCGAGGATGCCCATGGCCGCGCCCTGATGTCGTTCGGAAACATGCTCGGTAAGCAGGGGCAGGGCGGTGGTCATCAGCATGGCTCCGCCGAGTCCTTGCAAGGCCCGTGCGCCCACCAGCAGGAAGATGTTCGAGGCCAAGCCGCACATGAGCGAGCCCAGCACAAATACGATGTACCCGCCGATGAAAATTTGTTTGGCGCCGCGGCGTTCGCAGAGCTTGCCGAACAACAGCAGAGTACTGGTGACGGTCAGCATGTAGCTCAGGATCACCAGGGAAACCGTGCTGGTGCCGATATGAAACGCCTGGGCGATGGTCGGCAGCGAGATGTTGACGATGTAGCTGTCCAGCTTGGCCATGAAATTAGCCAGGGCCACGCTGAACACGAGCCAGCCGAAGCCGGCGCCTTTTACGACCTTGTCGTTTGCCATAAAGCAATCTGAAACGGAATTTTCCAATGATTGGAAAACTTTTGGGCATTTTTTCCAATGATTGGAAAATATGCGAGGAAATTTTCCAATCATTGGAATTCTGCTTTCGATGCCTTACCGATCTTTCTGGATTTGCTTTTGCCAGCAGGCGATTTTCTTCCAGCGTTCCTTTTCTGCCCGCTGGGCGGCGGGATTGGTTTTTCGGGCCAGATGGGCGAGTTCCCGGCGCATCCGCAGATAGTTGTCGAAGCGGTTTGCGTCGAGGCTGCCGTCGCCGAGCGCTTGTTGGACTGCGCAATCGGGTTCGCCGTCGTGGCGGCAATCGCGGAAGCGGCATTGGGAGGCCAGCTCCTCGATATCGTCGAAGGCGCCGGCCAGTTCGCTTTCGTCGCCCCACAGACCCAGCTCGCGCAGACCGGGGGTGTCGATGACCATGCCGCCGCCGGGGATCAAAAACAATTCCCGGCGGGTGGTGGTGTGGCGGCCCCTGTGGTCCTGAGCCCTGATCTCGCCGGTGACTTGTTGCTCGACGCCCAGGAGGGCGTTGATCAAAGCCGATTTCCCGACGCCGGAAGATCCGAGCAGGGCGACGGTTTGTCCGGTGGCGAGGTAGGGCTCCAGTGCGTCCAAACCTTGTCGCGCAAGGGCGCTGACCGGATGTACGGGTAGGGCGGGGGCCGCGGATTCGGCTTCAAGGATATAGCGGTCCACGCAGTCGCTGAGGTCCGCTTTGTTCAGCACGATAACCGGTTGGGCGCCGCTGCCCCGAGCGAGGGCCAGGTAACGCTCGAGGCGGCGCAAGTTGAAGTTGCGTCCGCCGTCGAGCGCGCTGACCAGGAAAATCGTGTTCACATTGGCGGCCACGATTTGCTCCTCCTCGTTTTTGCCGGGATGCCGGCGCGAGAAGGCGGTTCGCCGGGGCAGGAGGGCGACGATGGTCGCCTTCCCGGCCGCTTCATCGGTTTCTACCGCCGCCCAATCGCCGACGGAGGGGAAGTCCGACCGGCTGGCCGCTTGGTAGCGGAAGCGTCCAGATACGGCGGCGGTTTTTTCTCCGGTTTCCGTTTGGACCAGGTAGAGCTCCCGATCCTCGCGGATGACCCGCGCAGGCGCGAGTCCTTCGTGCCGGTACGGCTCGAAAGACAGCTCCCATTCCTCATTCCAACCCCAGGTTTTCAGCTTCTTCATGGCTCGATTCCTCCTTCCCCGGTTTCCGTGCGTATGCCCGCGCCGATCCCAACCCGGTCAAGCGGGAAGGGCGGCCGGGCCAGTGGACGCAGCGCCAAGGACAGCAGCAGGCATTCGTTGTCGTCGCCGGCGATCCGATTGGCTCGAATCAGGCCGCAACGTCGACATCGATGCAAGAGCGACCATTCGCCGTTGTTCAGGACTTGGACGGCGATGGGTTCCATAGGACTGCGGCATCCGGAGCGCCGGTCGCCGATCCGCAGATCGACGTGCAGGCTCCAGAGGCATTGCGGACAGTGATTGCGATGTGCCGTACCCGGGGCCTGGCCCGGAATCGTGTTGCGGCAGTGTTCGCAGATAAAGGCCGGGTCCGGGGTTTCGTTCCCGGAGGCCAGCTCGCGATGGTTCGTCATTTCTGAAATACTCCAATAAAAAACATATGTCTGAATAGGTGTGGAACGTCGGGCGATTCGATCGTTGGATATGGAAAGAAGGCGCCTTTGGCGTCCCGTGAAAAGGGATGAGATAACGCCCCGGCGGAGAAATCTGGACACAAAAAAGCCGTTCCCGGTCGGGGAACGGCGGCTTGTAAAATGGGCGAGTCGGAGACTCTACCCGGCCGAAATCCCGAAGGGGCGTGATCTGCTATTTGACTGAATGGCACTCATCCAAATTCCCCTTTCAGGTTAAAACGGTTAATAAAACATTGGAACAGTACTCTTTCGGATGGAACGCGTCAAGCGATTACGCTTCCGGCATCGGCCAGAGGAAGCTCTGGGTTTTGAAGAAGTGGGCCACTTGTTCCATGCTTTGTTCCGATTTACGCTCGACAGCTTCGATGGTGTTGAAGGCGTTATGCGGAGTCAGGATGGCTTGCGGATGATTCTTCAGGCGCAGCGTGGCTTCCACTTCGGGATGGCTGGACGTTTGGTTGCCGCGCAGGGAGACCGCCAGCTCGCTCTCGCAATTATACACATCGATGCCGACGCCGCCCAACAGGCCCTCGTTCAACGCGCGCAGCAGAACCTGGGAGGGGGCCAATTCGCCGCGTGCGATATTGATGAAGAGAACGCCGCGCCGGCAGGCTTGCAGCGTGTCGTATTGAAAATAGGCCGCATTGGCCTTGGTCAAATTCATCGAGCACACGACGATGTCGGCGCGCGCCAACGCAAGGTCTTTTTCCACATACTCGACATGGGCAAACCGCCGGACGATGTCCACCCCCAGCACCTCCATGCCCAGGCCCTTGCCGATTTTGACCACTTCCGAGCCGATATGGCCCACGCCGAAGACGGCCAGGCATTTGCCTGCGCATTCCTGCCCGGTGATGCCGTCGCGATGGAAGGTTTCGAATTGGCGGAGCTGCGTCGGGAGCTTGCGGTAGAGCGCCAGCCACAACAGCAAGGCCTGCTCGGCCACGGCGCGGGCGCAATAGAGCGGAAGATAGCCGCAGGGAACGGCGGTGGCCGTGAGGTCCACGTAGCGGCGAAGGTGGTCATAGCCGGTGCTGCGCGACAGAATGCCGGTCAGTGACGGCGCCCAAGCCGGAGGTATGATCGATTGCGTACGGAGGCTGATCAGGCCGGCCGGGGGGGTGGCCATGCCGGTTTCCTGAATGGTTTTTGGGGTGAAACCGGCTTGCAGGCCCTTCGGCAGATAACGTTGAAGGGCGGCCTGCTCCTCTTCAAAAGCTTCAAAAAAGAAAACATCCATGATTCATCCTCCATTCCTTCCAATCGATGCGCGCTATCCTTTAGCGTTTTTCATGGACTGGATGCAAATACAGAATTGACTTGTCCAGTATAATTTGAACAATTAGCGCCACAACAGGTGTGGCTCCCTTGTCGTGGGTTGCCGACGGGGGAAGAGAATATGCGGTGAGGTTTCTCTCAGGTGAATCATGGCTGAAGAAAAAGTTCCGGATGCGGTTCCTGCAGAAGAGGAGCAACTGAATCAAGTTCAAGGTGCGCATCCTGGTACTGAAGCCAATTTCTTCATTCAGTTGCTGGTGGGATTGCTGGGTACGCTGCTCGTCGCCTTCGCCGTCTTTCCTTTTAAAGATACCAAAGCCCATTACATTTATGCCCTCATCAACAACCGTGGTCCGATTCAGTACATCGAATTGTACATGTCCTTCATGGTGGCCGCGCAGATTTTTCTGAAGCAGCGCATCATTCGCAACCAGACGCGCGTCATGTACGACAGTCCCGTCGAACTGAGAGTGGACCTGAACGATGAAACCCAGATTCATGCTCTTCGGAAAAACATTGTCAACAGCGAATCGTATGCCAGCAGCATTACCTTAAGCCGCATGGACCGTCTGCTTGGCCTCTGGCTGGCCACCAAGGATATCGGCCGTGTGTCCGGCTGGGCGAGCGCCGAATCGGACCGGGATACCAGCACCTCCGACACCTCCTATTCGCTGACGCGCGTATTGATTTGGGCCGTTCCAATTCTGGGATTCATTGGAACGGTGCAAGGTTTGGGCGCCGCCGTCGCCGGGTTCGCCAGTTTCTTGTCGGGCTCCGCCGAATTGAGCGCCATCAAGGGCGCCATTGCCAACGTTACCATTGGCTTGGGCGTCGCGTTCGATACGACCTTTCTGGCCCTGATGCTCGTGACCTTCCTGATGTTCCCGTTGTCGTCCATTCAACGGCGCGAGGAAAACCTGTTCGTGGAAGTCGACATTTACCTGGACGAAGTCCTGATCTCCAAATTCCCTTCGCCCGAACAGCAGCCCATCGTGATCGAAAACCTGGAAGACTCCATCGAGGCGGCCTTCCGGCGCTATATCCCCGATCCTGACCGCTACGACGAGGTTTTCACGCGTTCCATCGAAAAGGCCGCCGGCGTGGTAGAAGAGCGTTTTGCCAACCTGACGCAAAATTACGAGGTCATCCTCAAGGATTTGACCTCCAAGCTGTCGGGCAGCATGGCGGCCGTGGGGGAAACCCTGCAGAGTTCCCTCCAGAAGGTGGTGGGCGACATGCAGTCGCAGGAGGATGTGTTGTTGGATTCGCGGCGGAAAGTGGCCGCCGAGGAAGCCGGCAAGCTCAAGGGGCTTCTCGAACAAGTTCATGCTGCCGCCATGGAATCAGCGGCGGAATACAAGGACAGCGCCAAAGTCTTGCAGAACGCCACGCACGAAAGCATGGAGAAGTCGCTTTCCGCCGCCCAGGATTTGGGCAACCGCATGCAGGAAGTGGCCCGCATGGCCGCCGGCATCGAAGATTTGTTGCATATCCAGCAGGCGGTAGAAAAGTCTATGACCGGCCTGGCCACGTCGGACGAATTCCGCAAGACGCTGGAAGATCTCCGGCAGCATCTGGCCGTTACGGATTCTTTCTGCAACCGGCTCAGCAAACCTCGGGTGATTACGCTTCGCGAAGAGCCTCGTTAGCTTATGGGGAAAGGCGTACAGACTGACTTCTCGTCGTTTATGTCCGTGATTCTGATGTTGATCGGCGTGTTGATGATCATGTTGGTTAGTAATGTGCTTACCATCATCAGCAACCCGGAAAACATCAAGATTACCTCCATTCCCGTCTCTGCTAATTTATCCGAAAAGCAAGGCGAAGAAGAGGGCAAAGTGAGCCCCTTTCCTTTCGGCAACAAGAACAAGGAGCCGTCTTACATCGACGTGCATCGCGATCGCATGATTCTTTACGATCCCGACCCTGTGCTGAAAGATCAGGTGGTTGCCTTGCGCGACTTGGAGCAGGAGGGGAATTCCTTCGAAAAGCTGCTGACCCGCGTCGAGACCAACAAGGCCAACGACTATATCATCCTGCTGGCCCGGCCCCGGTCGGCCATCGTGGTACGAAGACTTAAGAAGGTGATCCGGGATCGCGGCGTGGATGTGGGCGTGGAACTATTTGAAGCGGATCGCGATGTAAACTACGACAAGGCGATCAAGGCCTCCGGAAAGGCGCAAGATGGGGAAAAGAGAACGGAATAACGCCGTCAACCTGGACTCGTTCCTGGATATTATGACGTGCATTCTGGGGATCTTGATTCTTATGATCCTCCTGACCGGCATCGACGCCTCCCAGATCCGGGTGTTGGTGCCTACGCCCATGGAGCACACGTCGGATAAACGGCCGATTTTTATCGAATGCCGGGATAACGAACTCTTTTCCGTGCCTTTGGAGGAGTTGCGTAAGCTGGCCGATACCACCCTGAAACAGATTGCGCGCAGCGTATCGAACGATAGCGCCCGAATGCTCATCAAGCTGGGGGAGGCCAAGGTCCAGACCGAAGCCTATCGCGTGGATCTCAATTTCATCCTGCTGGGGCAACTGGCGGTTCAATCGGTTCCCAACGTGACGGGGTATCGCCTCGTGGATATCGCCAATGAAACGTCCGACGATTGGTATGGCCGGATTTTGACGCAAATGAACAAGGAAAAGGACATGCTCAGCTTCATCGTCCGCGACGACAGCTTCGAGGTCTTTAAACGAGCCCGAGCCCTGGCTTGGAGCCAGAAAGCCGAGGTTTCCTACGAATTGATCGATGCCAACGAGCCCATTAAATTCGGGCTGGGCGGCGCCATTCCGCTGGCGCAATAAAGCCTGCTCCCGCCCTTAGAGCAGATTCGCCGCCAGTTCCGCAATTTCCGACCGTACCCCCTTGGACAGCATGATGTGCGCTGCCAGGCGGTAGGGACGGAAACGCTCGACCAAAGTGGATAGCCCGTTCGACATGCTGTCCACATACGGATTGTCGATCTGATAAATGTCGCCCGTCAGCACGATCTTTGTGCCCGGTCCGACCCGCGTGATGACCGTCTTGGCTTCCAGCGGGGTCAGGTTCTGGGCTTCGTCGAGGATAATGAACTGGTTGGCGATGCTTCGGCCCCGGATGTAGGTAAGCGGTTCGATGCTCACCCGGCCGTTCTCGTCGAACCCGTCCATCATGCGTTTGCCGCCGGAACGTCCGTTCGACAGCAAATCCATTGCATCGAAAATAGGCTGCATCCAGGGATTGAGCTTTTCCTCCATCGTGCCCGGCAGGTAGCCGATATCCTTGCCCATGGCCACGGTGGGCCGGCAGACGAGCATCTTGCGGTAGGCCCGGCTATCGATCGTCTTGTGCAGTCCGGCCGCCACGGCCAGCAGCGTCTTGCCCGTGCCGGCTTTGCCGATAATGGTGACCAGCTTGATGTGATCGTTCAGCAGCGCGTCCAAGGCATAATGCTGCTCGCGGTTGCGCGGTTGGACTTGGCGGAGTTCCTCCGGAAGGCCCACCAACGGCACGAGCGCGTCGCCGTCGAATCGCGCCAGCATCGTGTGGCTGCTGTCGGCCTGGTTGCGCAGCATGACGTATTGGTTGACCGACAATTCGCAACCCGGCAGCGGCAGTTGGCTGTTCCGCTTGAATGCCTCCAACTGGCCGGGCTCGACCTCAATTTCGGTCTGCCCGGTATACAACTCGGAGATGTCGACGTGATCGGTCTCGTAATCCTCGGCGTCGAGGCCCAGCGCGTCGGCCTTCAGCCGCATATTGATGTCCTTGCTGACCACGATGCACGGCGTTTGATCCGAGCGCTTCTTGATTTCGGTGGCCAGTTTCAGGATCTGGTCGTCGGCTGAGAGCCCGTTGACGTAATGATCGCGGTCGCCGGGGAACGCGATGCGAACAAGGCCCCCGCTTTCCAGCTTTACGCCATCGGCGAGTTTGCCCTGCTTGCGGAGCGCGTCCAACATGCGCGACACCTGCCGGGCATTGCGGCCCAGTTCCGTCAGGTCCCGCTTGAAATGATCGATTTCTTCAATCACTTTCAGCGGAATGACGACGTCGTTGTCGTCGAAGTGGGAAAAGGCTTTGGGGTCGTGCAGCAGGACATTGGTATCGAGGACGTATATTTTTTTCATAACAGCAAGTATTCAAGTCTCCAGGTCTCTGGGGAGATCTGGAATCGATAGTTATCCGTTTGCTTGAAAATCGCAAGACCGTATCGGTTAGAATCTCGTGTTCGGAAGCCCGTCTTCGGAGAAGCCGGGCCACCTTTGAGCGCCTTAAACCCTCGGCAGATCCTGGTTTCCCTTGGTCGGCAATTCGCTGTGGCCCATTAGGAACAAGTCCACACAACGCGCCGCTTCGCGGCCCTCGGAGATGGCCCAGACAATCAGCGATTGGCCGCGGTGCATGTCGCCGGCGGCGAAAACGCCCGGACGGCTGGTCATGTAGTCCGCACCCGTCTTGACGTTGCCCCGCTCGTCGAGTTCGACGCCTAGTTGGGCAATGACGTTGTCGCGTTCAGGGCCCACAAAGCCCAGGGCCAGAAGGACCAGCTCGGCGGGCCACTCGTATTCGGTGCCGGGCACTTCGCTCATTTTCAGCCGTCCATTTCCGTCCGGCGCGAACTCCACGGAGACGGTGCGCAGGGCCTGGACGCGTCCCTTGGAGCCGATGAATTCCTTCGTCGAGATGGACCAGAAGCGCTCGCAGCCTTCCGAGTGGGAGGAGCTGTGCCGCAGCTTGATGGGCCAGTAGGGCCAGGGTTGCTGGCTGGAGCGATCCTTGGTCGGCATGGGGAGCAACTCGAAATTCGTAATGGAGCGGGCGCCTTGCCGGCGGGAGGTCCCGACGCAATCGCTGCCCGTATCGCCGCCGCCGATGACGATGACGTGTTTGCCGGCGGCGGAAATTTGCGAAGCCAGCTTTTCGCCGGACACCGTCCGGTTTTGCTGGGGCAGGAAGTCCATGGCAAAATGGATGCCGTCGAGTTCCCTGCCCGGAATGGGGAAATCTCTCGATTTGGTCGCGCCGCCGCAAAGCACGACCGCGTCGAATTCCTTCAAATCTTCCGCGGGGTAATTCGTTCCCACCGCGGTGGAGGGCTTGAAGATAATGCCTTCGGCTTCCATTAGTTGGAGGCGGCGGTCGATCACGTGTTTTTCCAGTTTGAAATCGGGGATGCCGTACCGAAGCAGGCCGCCGAGTTTCTCCGCGCGCTCGAACAACGTCACGAGATGGCCCGCCCGGTTAAGCTGCTGCGCGCAAGCCAAGCCGGAGGGGCCCGATCCGATCACGGCGACCTTCTTGCCCGTCCGGACGGTTGGCGGTTCGGGTTTGACCCAGCCGTTCTTGAAGGCGTACTCGACGATGTTCTTTTCGATCAACTCGATGGCGACCGGCGGGTCCGTGATGCCCAGCACGCACGCTTCTTCACAGGGGGCGGGACAGAGCCGTCCGGTGAATTCGGGAAAATTGTTGGTCGACATCAGTTCCTTGTAGGCCGCTTCCCATTGGTTCTTGTAAACCAAATCGTTCCAATCGGGGATGATGTTGCCCAGCGGACACCCCGCATGGCAGAAAGGCACGCCGCAGTTCATGCAGCGGGCGGCCTGCCGGCGCAGGTTCTCGACCGGGAACTCGCGGTACAATTCGTTATAATCGCGAACACGCTCCGCAACGGGGCGTTCGGCGGGCGTTTCTCTCGGGTATTCCTTGAATCCTGTTGGTTTTCCCATGTCGTATTTCTTTCGTATAAAAAGTCGGCTAAACCAGGGCGGCGGCCTTGGCGTTTTCTTCCATCATTTTTTGTTGGGCGACAATGCCGAGAGCTCGCTTGTAATCGATGGGCATGATCTTGACGAATTTCTTCAGCACGTCTTCCCATTGATCCAGGATGCGGCGCGCCACGGCGCTTTGCGTATGGGCAAAGTGCCGGGCGATCAGCTCCCGGAGTTCGACGATGTCCACCGGTTCCGTCACGGGCTCCAGCTCGACCATTTCCAGGTTGCAGCGGTTTTGCTTGAAGTCGCCGGCTTCGTCGAGCACGTAGGCCACGCCGCCGCTCATGCCGGCGGCGAAGTTCCGGCCCGTCGGGCCCAATACGGCCACGCGGCCGCCGGTCATGTACTCGCAGCCATGATCGCCCACGCCTTCGACCACGGCCCGGGCGCCGCTGTTGCGCACGGCAAACCGTTCGCCGGCCAGGCCGCGGATGTACGCTTCGCCCGCCGTGGCCCCGTAAAGGGCCACATTGCCGATCAGAATGTTTTCCTCCGGCAAAAACGTGGCTTCTTTCGGAGGCCGGACGATCAGCCGCGCGCCCGAGAGCCCCTTGCCGAAGTAATCGTTGGCGTCGCCTTCCACCCGTACCGTGATGCCCTTGGCGCCGAACGCACAGAAACTCTGTCCGCCGGAGCCGGTTGCGTTGATCACGATGGTGTTGTCGTCCAATCCTTCCGCGCCATAGCGCTTGGAAATATGGCTGCTCAGCATCGTGCCGAACGTGCGGTTAAGGTTGCGGATCGGCAGGTCGATGGTCACTTTTTCCCGGCGCTCCAGCGCCGGCTTGGCCTGTTCGATCAATTGATGGTCGATGGCGTTGGCCAGCCCATGATCCTGCGGCTTGGTGTAATGAATTCCCACGTGCGCCGGCACTTCCGGCTTGTAGAGCAGTTTCGTCAGATTCAAGCCCTTGGCCTTCCAGTGCTCGATGGCCTTGCGCTGTTCCAGCGTGTCGACCTGGCCCACCATCTCGTCGATGGTCCGGAAGCCGAGTTGAGCCATGATCTCCCGCAATTCCTCCGCGATAAAGCGGAAGAAATTGATGACGTGTTCTGGCGTGGCCTGGAATCTCTTGCGCAGCTCGGGGTCCTGCGTCGCAATGCCGACCGGGCAGGTGTTCAAATGGCAGACCCGCATCATGATGCAGCCCATGCTGACGATCGGTCCGGAGGAAAATCCGAATTCCTCCGCGCCGAGCAGGCAGGCAATGGCCACATCGCGACCGGTCAACAGCTTGCCGTCGCATTCGACGACAATGCGGCTTCGCAGATCGTTCAGCACCAGCGTCTGGTGGGTTTCCGACAGCCCCAACTCCCAGGGAAGACCGGCGTGCTTGATCGACGACTGCGGAGACGCCCCCGTGCCGCCGTCATACCCGCTGATGAGCACTACATCGGCCTTGCCCTTCGATACGCCCGCGGCCACCGTGCCGACGCCGACGGCCGAGACCAGCTTGACGCTGACTCGCGCCTTCGGATTGGCGTTCTTCAAGTCGTGGATCAGTTGCGCCAGGTCCTCGATCGAATAAATATCGTGATGCGGCGGCGGCGAAATCAACGTCACGTAGGGCGTCGAATAGCGCGTCTTGGCGATCCACGGATACACCTTCGTGCCGGGGAGCTGTCCGCCTTCGCCGGGCTTGGCGCCCTGCGCCATTTTGATTTGCAGCTCGCGGGCGCTGATCAGGTAGTGGCTGGTGACGCCGAACCGGCCCGAGGCCACTTGCTTGATCGCGCTGCGCCGCCAGTTGCCGGCGGCATCCGGACGGTAGCGTTCCGGGGCCTCGCCGCCTTCGCCGGAGTTGCTCTTTCCGCCCATGCGGTTCATGGCGATGGCCAGCGTCTCGTGCGCCTCCTGGCTGATGGAGCCATACGACATGGCGCCGGTCTTGAATCGTTTGACGATCTCCGTCCACGGTTCCACTTCCGAGAGGGGAATGGAACGGCCGGTGTCCTTGAATTCCATCAGGCCGCGCAGGGTGCACCCTTTGCGATTGTGGCCGTTGATGATGGAGGAATATTCCTTGAACGTCTTGGCGTCGTTGGTGCGCACGGCCTGTTGAAGCCGGGCGATGGCCAGAGGGTCGAGCAGGTGGACTTCGCCGTTGCGGCGCCATTGGTATTGGCCGCCCTGGTCCAGTTCGAGGCGGCCCGGCACCTGGATCGGCGGAAATGCGCGGGCATGCCGCAGGCCGGTCTCGCGGGCCAGTTCCTCCAGCCCGAGCCCTTCCACGCGGGATGCCGTGCCGGGGAAAAAATTGTCGATCAGAGCCGATTTCAAGCCGATGGCTTCGAAGATTTGCGCGCCGCGATAGCTTTGCAGCGTCGAGATGCCCATCTTCGACATGACCTTCAGCAAGCCCTTCTTGATGGCTTTGACGTAATTCTTGATCGCCTTGTCGGCGTCGGAATCGGCCAGCATTTCTTGCTTCGCCAAGTCTTCCAGGCTTTCGAAGGCCATGTATGGATTGACGGCCCCCGCGCCGTAACCGAACAACAGGCAAAAGTGATGCACCTCGCGCGGTTCTCCGCTTTCGATGACCAGGGCGCACTGCGTGCGTTGGCGGGCCCGGATCAGATGATGATGAACGCCCGCCGTAGCCAGCAACGCCGGAATGGGGGCCTGCTCGCGGCCCGCGCCGCGGTCCGAAAGAATGACGATGGTGCAGCCTTCTTCGACGGCCTTGGAAGCCGCTTTGCACAGGTTGGTCAGGCCTTCTTCGAGGCCTGGGCCGCCCTTCGAAACGTCGTAGGTCATCGGCAGCACGATCGATTTGAACCCGGGCAGGCCGAGTTCCCGCAACTTGGCCAGTTCGGAGTTCATCAGGATCGGGCTCTTGAGCCGGATTTGCCGGGCATGTTCCGGGGTCTCTTCAAACAGATTGCGCGCCGACCCGATGTTGTATTGCAGGGACGTCACCAATTCCTCGCGAATGGCGTCGAGTGGAGGATTGGTCACCTGGGCGAAGAGCTGTTTGAAGTAGCTGTAAAGCAACTGGGGCCGTTCCGACAACACCGCCAGCGGCGTATCGGTGCCCATGGAGCCGATCGCCTCCTCGCCTTTCGCCGTCGGGGTCAGGACGATGCGGAGATCCTCGAGGGTGTAGCCAAACAGGTTCTGGCGCTGCAACAGCGACTGGAAATTCGTCGGGGGGCACGACGGCGCCGGAATCGCTTCGAAATCCACCAGGTTCTCGTTGAGCCAGGCGCGGTAGGGCTTGCGGCGGCAGATTTCGCTCTTGATTTCCTCGTCGTCGACAATGCGGCCCTCGTCCATGTTGACCAAGAACATGCGGCCCGGCTGAAGACGCCCCTTGCGCAGGACATTGGCCGGATCGATGGGCAGCACGCCGGTTTCCGAGGCCATGACGACCAGTCCGTCCTTGGTCACGGTGTAGCGCGAGGGCCGCAGGCCGTTCCGGTCGAGCACGGCGCCGACATAATGTCCGTCGGTGAACGGGATCGAGGCCGGGCCGTCCCACGGTTCCATCATGCAGGACTGATATTCGTAGAAGGCCTTCTTCTCGTCGCTCATCGTCTTGTGATTCTGCCACGCCTCCGGGATCAGCATCATCATCGCCTGGGGCAGGGGACGGCCGGTGTGATAGAGCAGTTCCAGCGCGTTGTCGAGAATCGCCGAATCGCTGGCGCCGGGCGTCAGGATGGGGAACAGCTTGGCCATGTCGCTGTCGAATAGCTCCGACTTGAACAAGCCTTCGCGGGTGTTCATCCAGTTGATGTTGCCGCGCAGGGTGTTGATTTCGCCGTTGTGGCACAAGAAGCGGAACGGCTGGGCCAGATCCCAAGTGGGGAAGGTGTTGGTGCTGTAGCGCTGATGTACGATCGCCAGGCTGCTGGCCATCAGCGGGTCGGTCAGATCCGGGAAGAACGGCTCGATCTGATCGGCCAGCAACAGGCCCTTGTAAATCATCGTATTGCAGGAGAGGCTGGGGATGTAGAAGTATTTTTTCTCCGTCAGCTCGGAATCCCGCAGGGCCTTTTCCAGCACTTTGCGGATTACGTAGAGCTTGCGTTCAAAATGACTGGCATCCTTGATGCCTTTGCCGCGGCTCACGAACACTTGCTTGATCTCGGGTTTGACTTTGCGCGCCGTTTCGCCGAGGACCTCGTCCCTGACCGGCACATCCCGCCAGCCGATGAACTCCTGGCCTTCCTGCCGGACGACCTTTTCGAACAGGTCCATGCAGTATTTCATCTGGGCCGGATCGCGGGGCAAAAAGACCAAGCCCGCGCCATAGGCTTGCGGTTCCGGCAGACGCAGACCCGCGTCGCCCGCCCGCGCGCGCAGAAACGCATCCGGAATTTGCAGAAGGATGCCGGCCCCATCCCCGGTTTTTTCGTCCGCGCCGCAAGCGCCGCGGTGCGCGAGGTTGACCAGAATCTGCAAGCCCTGGTGCACAATGCTATGGGATTTTTCGCCCCGGAGGCTGCAAATCAAACCGACGCCGCACGCGTCTCTTTCGTTGGCGGGGTCATAGAGGCCCCGTGGTTGCGCCATCGACCCGGTTAACGGTTGAAAATCTGTGGATTGATCACTCATTAAATTCCTGCCCTGCTTCATGTTTGAAAAGGTTGCCGCCACTGACTCCCGATCACTGATCACTGATCACTGATTACTGATTACTGATCACTGTTTACTGATCACTTCTTCCCCACCCCTCTAAACCTCCAAATGCCCGCCCGTTTCCATGGCCTTTTTGGAGTGGTCTTCCGTAATGTCCACTGCGTACTTGCCGTTGAAACAGCCCGTGCAGTAGTCGCCGGGATGATCGAAGGCCGACAGCATTCCTTCCAGGCTAAGATACGCCAGACTGTCGGCGCCGATGAATTCTTGGATTTCCTGAACTTCCTTGCCGGCCGCAATCAGCTCCGTGCGCGACGGGAAATCGATGCCGAAATAGCAGGGGTTTCGCGTGGGAGGGCAGGAGATGCGCATATGGATTTCCTTGGCCCCCGCCTTGCGGAGCGACTCGATGCGCCGCCGGCAGGTGGTGCCGCGGATGATCGAATCGTCCACGACGACGATCCGTTTGTCGCGGACCACGCCCGGTACGACGGCCAGCTTCATGTCCACGCTGTCGGACCGCTGCGTCTTTTCCGGCATGATAAAGGTGCGTCCAACGTAATGATTGCGGATGAACCCATAGTCCATGGGGATGCCGCTAAACTGCGAATAGCCCAGGGCTGCCGCGCTGCCGCTGTCGGGCACCGGGATCACCAGATCCGCTTCCACAGGTTGTTCCTTGGCCAGTTGCCGGCCCAGCCGCAGGCGGGTTTCGTGCACGCTTTGGCCAAAAACCATGCTGTCGGGGCGCGCGAAATAGACGTGTTCGAAGATGCACTGCCCCAGCGAGCCGGTCACCGGTTCGCAGAAGGTGCTGCTTCGAATGCCCTTGGCGTCCGCGATCACCAGTTCGCCCGGCAGCACGTCGCGAATGTACGTGGCTCCCACCTGGTCGAGCGCGCAGGTCTCGCTGGCAAACACGTAGCCGTCGCCCAGCTTGCCGATCGACAGAGGACGGAAGCCGTAGCGGTCCCTCGTGGCCATCACGGAATCCTTGGTCATCAGCACAAACGAAAATGCCCCTTCGAGTTCCGAGAGCGCTCGCTCCACCCGGCGGTTGCGCGAGCGATACATCGGATCGGCAATCAGATGCATCAAAATTTCGCTGTCCGTGCTCGTCTGGAAAATCGCGCCCGCCTCCTGATAAGACCGGCGCATGCGCCGCGCATTCGTCAAATTCCCGTTGTGCGCCAGCGCCCAAATGCCGTCCATGCACTCGAACACAATGGGTTGGACATTTTGGGCCAGCGACGAGCCGGTGGTGGAATAGCGTACATGGCCGATGCCGAGGTTGCCCGGCAATTCTTCCGGCGACTGGATCGCAAAAACTTCGCTTAGCAAGCCCATGCCCTTGATGGAGCGAATCTTTTCTCCATCGCTGACCACAATCCCCGCGCCTTCCTGCCCGCGATGTTGAAGCGCGAACAAGCCATTGTAAATGTGCCGGGAGGCTCCCGGGACCCCAAAAATACCGAAGATGCCGCACGATTCGCGCGGCTTGTCATTCTGTTGATCCCTGTCATTCATTATCAGTCGGCCCTCATTATTCTTTGCCCTTAAATAGGGATGGGCTTCTACAGCTAGAATCGTTCCAACATGGAAAGCACTATTTGTAAGCCATTGTTAATAAAAGAAATATAAAATGCAAAATATTTTAGACCCGAACAAAAGGTACAATAATGTATTGCTGCGAATTTCCTGATTTACATAATTGTACGTACTTCCAAACTGGCTGTAATGCAAGGAAGACTGGGCAGAATCCTGGCGTGGATCTCTTCGTTGCGCGAGGAATCATTCACCATAGCCCACAGATCGACACGGGCCAAAGAACAGGCCCCACGAATTAAAGATATATAAGATTTTCCTCTTCAGTTCGTGTCCATTCGTGGTAATTCGTGGTTGAACTTCTTTGCCGGCAGCTATGTGATGGAATAAACACCATAGGAGGTTGTTATGGTCCGCGTTCGAATCTTGCTCTCTGTCCTTTTCTCCATTTATCCGTTCGCCGGCCTGGCGTTGGGCGCTGATCCTCTATTTGAAGTTCCTCGTCTTGACGGCATCCGGATCGACGGACAAACGAAGGACTGGGGCGACCGCGGGTTTCGCGTCGAGATGATGAAGGACGAAAATGGCCGGTATCTGCCGGTTAGCGACTTTGACGCCGGTTTCCGGCTTGGCTGGAATACCCAAGGACTTCTCGTGCTAATTCGCGCGCAGGACGACGTCTTTGCGGAGTCGCCGAGCGAGGCGGAACTGTGGAGTCTCGACGGAGTGGAAATGTATATGGCCACACGCAAGGGCGGGTCCGATATGGTGCAACCGTGCATTACGCCCGGTATGGATCCTCTGCACCCGACGCTGCGATGGCACATCCACGATTACCGGCAAAGCCCGGCTCTCGCACAAGTCACGGCGACCGTGGACGCCGCCAGCGCTCGGATGGATGCGGGCTATGTGATAGAGGCCTGCATCCCGTGGAGCAATCTGGGCCTTGATCCGTCCGTGGGCGACGAAATCGCCTTTCAGATTTACGTCAACGACGCCGACGGCCCCGAGAAGAAGCTTTCCGCGAAGTGGTTTCCGAGAGGAGAAACCCATGCCGACACCAAGAACATGCACCGCGTGATTCTTTCGACAAATACCTCGGCGCCTTCCCTGGCCTCTGCGGAAGGATCGTACGAAAACATGCAGAGCGTGAAGATATCCGTGTTCGGTACGGCAGAGCTGGCGGGCAAGAGCATCGCCGTGGAGGCGGCCGGCAGGACCCTGGCGACCGGCGCCTTCAAGTCGGTGGAAGGGCGCGCAACGGCTTTGTTGAATGTCCCCATGCCGCCCCGCGGCGAGCGTTATCCGTTGCTGGATGTGATGAGCGGCGGGCAGGTTATCGCGACGGCCAGTCTGCCCTCCCCGGAGGAAATCGCATCCAAAGAGTTGATCTGGTCCGAGTTTAAGCTCGTCCCGTTCTCGTTTGTCGGCGAACGCCTTCCGGCGGCGGACTTCGCCAATCGCGGCGACGCCGAGAAATTGATTGGGGCTTATGCCAATACCGTGCAGTACTACGATGCGGAGGGCCATGCCGTCGTCTCCGCTGTGAAAACGGGTCGCTATCGGGCCATTCTCCAAATTCAGCCGGAGCAGGGACGCCCGTTCCGCCGTTTCCTGACGGCGTATCGTCATCCCGACGAAGTTCGGAACTTTCGTCCGTGGAAATACGATCCTCATGCGCGCCTCGATTTTCCGCAGGAGTTTGGACTTGAAGCGGGGGTGCTGAAAAATCATACGAACGACGTCAATCGACTGATTGCGGAACTGTTGATGGAAGCGACGCAGAACGACCAGCGCGGAGCCCTGTTGCTGGCGGGCTTGCACGATGCGCAATCGGAACCTGATTCAGAGCTTTCGCAGGAACCCACCGACCATATTGAGCGGCAGGGGTGGGTGGCCTTCAAGCGAGAGTACTACGGCATGGCCAAGCGATTCCCGAAACCGTTTGTTGCGCCGCAGCCTGTCGATGGGTTGCCGGCCCCGGAATTGCGCGAAGGCTCCTGCGCGGAAGCCGGCGTGGCCGCCAACGCAGTTGAAAAAATCGATGCTCTTCTCGAGAATTGGGCGGTCGACGCCGACGAGGCTTTTGCCGTATGCCTGGCCCGGCATGGCGTGGTTTTTTTCCACAAAGCGTACGGACTGCGCGATGGCGCGCCGATGACGGTGGACACGCCAAGCTGGATGGCCTCGATCACCAAGCTCATGTCCGGTACGCTCATGATGATGTTGGTGGACCAGAATCTGGTTCGGCTCGATGACCGAATCGAAGATTACCTGCCTCCGTTCCGAGGCATGGACATGAAGACCCCGCTGACCGTACGGCATCTGTACACGCACACGTCGGGCCTCTGGGATCATTGGGGCGACCACATGAACGACCTTGAGGAACGCGTGGCGTATCACGCCCCGTACCTGGCGGTCGGCGAGCGTTTCCAGTATAACGGGGTCGGCTTCGCGTTGGGCGGCAAGATCATCGAGCTGGTATCCGGCGAGGCCGTGCCTCTATTCTACAAGCATCACCTTCTCGGGCCGCTCGGCATGACCCATACCCGGGTGGGCGGCACCAGCGGCGACGCGGCCAGTACGCCGCTGGACATGGCGCGCCTCGGCCAGATGCTCCTGAATGGCGGGGCCTACGGTCCGATGCGTTACCTGTCCGAGGAAACCTTCCGGCAAATGCTGCCCCAAACGCTCACGAAAACGCTGGGGCCCACGGCGACCAAACAATACGGGATTGGAACGGACACGATGGGCTGCGACACGCTGGGCGAAGGAACCTTCGGCCATGGGGCCGCGTCGGCCGCGACGTTTCTGATTTCGCCGAGTAACGATCTGGTCATCGTCATGTGCCGTAATTCCGCAGGGCGGAACTTCGACAAATACCATCCGGAATTCCTGCGCACCGTGGCGGAGGTCATGAACAAGTAGCTGGCCAGAGGCGCTGGATGTTTAGGGGAATTGCAGAAACCACGAATGAACACGAATAGACGCGAATGAAGATGGATGAAATGGAGAAAAGACATGCGGAAGACCACGGGTGGGCTGTTGATGGGGCAAGGCGTGGTCCGAAGATGTTTGTTGGTTGATGAAGTGAAGAGACCGCGTTACGGAGAACGCGGTCCACCCAAAGCACTGCAGCGAGCCGCAAAGAGGACCATCGCCATGACAAAGAGGATTTCGCGGGGCGGAGTCTTTAAGGTCTATTGTTTTCTATTCGTCGCCCTGACCTGGATGTTCGCTTCCGGCTCTGGCGCGCAGACGAACGACCTGTCCATGGAACAGCAAATGAATTCCATCATGATTCCCTCCATTGCATTTAAGAGCGCGAAGGGGTTGGATGTGCTGGATTTTTTAATAGAATCAACCACGGCGGGCGATCCTGAGGGACCCTTCCAACCTTGTATGGGAAGTCTTGCTGGCGCCAACGGAGTTCTGCATCACAAGAGAACGGTCTTTGCTCTTGAAGATGGAACCGCGCTTAAGCTGCCCGCCCTTACCGTGGATTTTGAGCGAATATCGCTCCTGGATGCCATCCGCAAGATTTCCGAACGGCTTGGCCTAACCTTTTTGTTCCAGAATAACGAATTGGTTTTCTTTCAAAATGGCCGAAGGATCGTAAAGACAGAAATCACGGAACCACTGACGGGCATCTAATTGCGGCAGGCGAAAAAGTGGGCTACTTCCTTATGAATTGGAGACGGGGCCACCTGGCCCCGTTCTGTATTCACCGGGGCGACGGCGCCCCGGCTCCAGAAAGAAGACGCGCGAACGCTCCTTACTGCTGCAACACGGCGCTGAGGAACTGAACGGAGGGGGAGGGTTCCTGGGCGCCTTGGTTGACGATCTCCAGGGTCGTCGCGTTTTCCGGGAAACGCATGGCCGCCAAGCGTACCACATGCGCCCAGATTTCCGGGTTGCGGGATCGTTGGTTCACTAGGCCGAAATCGGTCTTCATCGCCCGGCTCAAACCGCTTAACGCGTCCGGCCTCGTCAGCTCCGTTAGCGCAAGAGCGGCGGTCGATCGCACGTAGTAGTTCTCGTCGCCCAGCAGCTTGGCCAGCAGCGGGGCGCATTCAGGACGGTTTATTCTGGCCAGCCCGTTGGCTATCTGGATGCGGAGATCCGCCAGGCGGCGATTCTCGTCCGGGGTCTTGTCCTTCTCTCCGGCCAACGCGGAAAGCACTTGCATGCCGGCGCTTTTCTTCGGCGGGCGTTTCTCGATCAGATCCTGCAGGGCGGGAATGCCTGAGTAGTCGCCGTGTTTGGCCAAGGCTTCCGCAATGCGTACGGCGGTGTAATCCCACGAGGGGTTGTTGAGGCTGGCGCGCACGAGTTGGATCTCGGTTTTGTCGCCTAATTCCAGCATCCCGGTGGCGATCCAGGTTTGAAGCCAGTCGCCGTTTTTGTACTTTGGAAACGCCGCCTTCAATACTTTCAAGCCCTTCTCGCCGCCATGCTCCACCAGAATGCGCACGATGTCGGGCCGAAAATCCGGTTCGTCCTTGGAATCGAAGAATCCTTTGGCGGTTTTCTCCAGCTTGGTCTGCGCCCATTGGAATCCGGTGTCGTTGCCGGCTTCTATCAAAAGACGCGCCGCAAAAAGCTGATCGTACGGATTGTTCAGGCTGACGAACCCGCCCTTGGTCATCCCTTCCAGAATCCCGACGACGCTGTTATCGTGGTAGGTCAGCAGCAGGCTGCGCAACGCGGGCCGGCGGTCTTCCGAAGCGATGCCCAAGCCTTTCTTGAAACGGCTCAACGCCTCGACGGCGCGCGGGTCTCCGGATACATCCAACCCGTAAATGGCCGCCCGGAAGTAGATCGTATGCAGCATGCCCTGGGAGAACTCGATCAACTTGCCGATGACCGCGTCCTGTTTCTCCTTGGATAGGGTTCCGCTGGCCGCGAGATAGCCCAGCAGGCGCAGGGCCGTGTTGACTTCCTCTTCCGTCGGTTTGGCCGTGGCGGCCATAAGAAAATTGTACGCCTCGTTCGGACGCGCCTGGGCCAAGCCCTTAACGCATTCCGCCTTCAATTCAGGATAGGGAATGTGCTGGAGCCCGAATTGGAAGAAGTTCGCCGCCTCCTCCGCGTAGCCGGCATGAATCAGATTGAACGCGGCGTCCACCCAGGTCGCCCATTCGCTTGCATAGGAACTTTCCACGCTGGAGCCTGCGTCGGAGACCACGTCGTCGTTCGCCGCGCCCATTCCGATCCCGACCAGCGTGCCCAACGCCATGGTGAGCTGCTCGTCCTTGGACACTTGAGTCTTCTCCTTCAAGGCGGCAACCAGTTGGTCCAACGCTTGCTGGCGTTGATCGGGCGAGAGCTTGTTCTTGCCTTCCTTGACCAGAAAATCCACCACGATGCCGTTATAGTCGCCCAACAAAATCTTGGAATCCAGCATCGCCTGAATATTCGCGTTGGCTTCTCTCGGCGGTTCCTGCGGGGTCGGCGCGGCTTGGGGCGCTTCGACCTTTTCCGCGGCGGCCGGTGCGGGCGGTTCTTCTGCTTGCACGGGCTCGGGTTTCACTTCTTCGATGGGCGCCGCTGGGGCAACGGCGGGTTCCTTGGCGGGGGCCGCAACCACGGGTGGAGGGGTTTGCGGTTGAGCCGGCGCGGTCTGTACGCTTTTTGTTTTCAGCAACTCGACGGTTTTGGAGAGCCCCTTTTTCTCGGCCAGCCCCAGCGCCGTTTCCCCGCTGAGCATGCGCGCCTGGGGATTGGCGCCATTCTTCAGGGCTTTGGCCGCGGCGGCTTCGTCGCTACGCATGATGGCGGAGAGCAGTGCGTTGTCTTCACTTCGACCCGCTTGGGCCTCCAAGGCGAGCAGTCCGACCAGGATACTCATTACGGCTACGGCAGGGGCAAGTCGATCATATCTCATGCTTTATCCTCCTCCAGATTGCTTTAAGAATACCTGTAATGAGCCGGGCGTTCAATCGAAAGCGTATGGCGGCAGCCATTGTAATTATGACTCAGGCTTTGACTCATTGGGAGTTTGTTAAAGGACCGCAGCCATTCCTGGCTGCGATGGCGGGCAAGAATGCCCGCCCTCCCGTGAAGAGCCTCTCGTCAACACAAATCGTCCCCTATCTTGCTCATAATCATAATCTTAATCGTAATCTTAATCTCCATCTGAATAAGAAAATGAAGATTATGATTAAGATTAAGATTATGATTAAGATTAAGATTAGGATTACGATTATGAGTAGAAATCAGATTTATGCTGCGAGCAGGTGCAGGCGGACGCTGAGCGCCTTCTTTTCCGCATGCGACCTGCGGCAGTCGAGATGTACCCCATCCTGACGCGGCCCCCTCCTCAACGTCTGGCACGGGAAAGAAGTCACCGGCTTACGCCCTGTCTTTTATACACATATTTTCAAGGAATCAGAATCCCTTGCCGTGAGGCCACTCTTCCAGGCTTAGGAGGACATGGATTCGTATTCATGGGCGGAGGGTTCGCTCCTTGTTTCCAATAAGTTGGATTGCATTGCCGATGGTGCTTTGATAACTGTTGTGCAGAAGTCAATTGGCCCATTGGGTGGGGGACTGGCAATGAGTAAAATGCACGAAACGTACGACGTCGGGTATCACTGCTCGTTTGCTTCCGGCAAGCAGAGTGCTTATAACTTTTCTTTCGATGTGCACACGTTTCTTTCGCTTCACAAGCCTCCCGAGCCCTGGCCTGAATGGACCCTCCTTGACTATCACCGCTGCCCAAACTGCAAGCTGGATGTCACCCAAAACATCCACTGTCCGGCGGCCATTCACCTGAGCCAGATCGTGGCCGATTTTCATGATCTGGAAGCTTCCGCACCGCTGGAGGTGAAGGTGGTTACGAAGAACCGGACCGTCTCGCTAACCTCCTCGTCCCAGAGTGTATTGTCATCCCTCATGGGCATGGTTTTGGCGACGTCCGGGTGCCCTGTGGCGGCGCCGTTTCGCCCCCTGGCCCGATTCCATCTGCCGGTTTCTTCCGACGACGAGACGATGTATCGCGTGATTTCCATGTATTTGATGAGCCGATTCGTCGTGCGGCGAAAGGGGAAGACCAGTGGTTTGGAATTGAACGGCTTGTTGAAGATTTATCGGGACATGGAGCAGCTCAACAAAGCCCTGTCCAACCGGGTGGCGTCTTGCTGCAAGAAGGACGCCGTTCCCAGCGGCTTGAAGCGGCTGAACATATACGCGCACAACATGCCCCTGGCGATGGAAGAATATCTCGACCGGCTGAATCCGCTGTTTGCGACGTATCTGACGGAGTCAACGGTCGTCTGATTCGCTTACTTCAGCAACTCCAGAAACTCCGCTTCCGAAAGCACTTTCACGCCGAGTTTATTGGCCTTGTCCAGCTTGGAACCGGGAGACTCCCCGGCGATAAGATAAGTTGTCTTTTTGCTTACGCTGTCGGCGACATGAGCTCCCAGCTTGCGCAATTGCTCGCCGGCCTCGTCGCGGGAAAAATTTTCCAGCGTTCCGGTGATGACCACGGTCTTGCCGGCAAAAGGGCCCGTGGCGGAACCGGCGGATGCGGCTTCCACATGGTCGAAACGCACGCCGGCCTGCCGGAGTTTTTCGATCACGGTTTGATTTCTCGGATTGCCAAAGAATTCGGCGATGCTCAGAGCCACAACGGGACCGATGTCGGACACCCGCTCCAAATCGGCCGCCTCGCAGGCCGCGATTTTTTCCAACGATTGGAAATGATTCGCCAGCTTGCGGGCAGCGCCTTCGCCGACATGGACAATGCCAAGGCCGTGGATCAGCCTCCACAATTCACGATCCTTGCTCTCGGCAATCGCCTGCACCACGTTGGCCGCAGATTTCTCGGCCATGCGGTCGAGCGTCGAGAGTTGTTCGGCGGCGAGTTGGTAGAGATCGGCGACATCCCGGACGAGTTGCCGGTCGACCAACTGACTCACGAGAACTTCTCCCAGGTTTTCGATATCCATCGAATGCCGGGCGGCGTAGTGCTGGATGCTGCGCTTAAGCTGGGCCGGGCAGGCGATATTCTCGCAACGCCAAGCCACGAATTCCGGATCGCGGTGCACGGGGCCGCCGCAGCACGGGCACTTGCCCTCGATGTGCCGGATGAAATCGAACGGTCCGGAGTCTGTGGGGCGTTCTTCGAGCACCACGGACATCACGGCCGGGATGACTTCGCCGGCCTTTTCGATCACGACCATGTCGCCAACGCGAATGTCCTTGCGCTTGATTTCCTCTTCATTGTGCAACGTCGCCCTGGAGATGGTCGAACCCGCAAGAAAAACCGGTTCCAGCTCGGCGACCGGCGTGAGCGATCCCGTGCGGCCTACCTGAACAGTGATCGCTTTCAGGCGCGTACGAGCCTGCTCGTGGGAATATTTATAGGCAATGGCATACCGCGGGGCCTTGGCGGTGGCTCCAAGCCGGGGCCAGTAATCCAGCCGGTTGACCTTGACGACCGCGCCATCGATCTCGTAGGGCAGGTCGCCTTCCTTTTGTTGCAGTTCGCCGGCGCGCTGCATCACTTCGTCGATGTCCTGGCAGCGCCACCAAAATTTTGGCGTCGGCAAGCCCAACTGCTTGAGCGTATTGAGGACTTCCTCATGCGCGCCGAATTGAATGCCTTTCGCGGCGCCGACCGCGTAGAACACCGCGGAAAGAGGCCGTCGGGCGACAATCCGGGGATCGAGCAGCTTCAGGGAGCCGGCCGTCGCATTGCGCGGATTGGCAAAAGGTTCTTCTTCGGCCCGGGCTCGTTCTTCATTGAGTTTCTTAAAACCTGCGACCGGCATGTACGCCTCGCCGCGGACCTCCAGCAGCGCGGGCGGAAAGAAATCGCTTTGTAAGTTTTTGGGAATGGCCCGAATGGTTTTGAGATTATTGGTGATGTCGTCGCCGGTGGTCCCGTCGCCCCTCGTCGCCCCGAGCGTAAAGCGTCCCTGCTCGTAGCGCACGCTGATCGAGACGCCGTCCACCTTGGGTTCGAGGATGTATTCGATGTTCTCGCCGGGCAGAAGCTTTTTGACCCGTTTGTCGAATTCGCGCAGGTCGTCGAAATCGTAGGTGTTGTCCAGCGACATCATCGGCTGCAAATGACGGACGGGGTTGAACACTTTCAACGGTTCGCCGCCGACGCGGCGGGTGGGGGAGTCCGGCGTGACGAGCTCGGGAAACTGCTCTTCGAGCTGCGTCAACTCGGCGTATAACCGGTCATAATCCCGGTCCGAAATCTCCGGCTGGGCATCGATATAATAGAGCCGGTTGTGCCGTTCGAGTTCGTTTCGGAGCTTCTCAATGCGTTTTTGGGCGTCGTTCCTGTTCATAAGCGTGAATTATTGCCATAAACGAAGCGATTGCGGGATAAAAAAACACAACGTTGTTTGTCAACGTTTTGGCATTTTTCGTGAGCAGAGATTCCAGCCCGCGACAAAAAGAACGCCGCCCACGGTATCGGCGGTCCAATCCATCGCATCGGAATTTCGATTCGGTGTGAAGTACTGGTGGAATTCGTCGAAGGCGCCGTATAAAGAGGTCAATAAAACGGCCAACAAAGCGGCCTTCCGAAAGCTAAATTGCCGTTCGACTCGGAATCCGAGAAAGATAAACCCGGCCAGCGTACCGAATAGAATGGTGTGCATTACTTTATCTTGGGCGGGAAACAGATCGGGGCCCGGCGGAAAAGAAAGCGAACTGAATACGAAAATCAACCCCGCCCACAAAATAGCGGGCGCCCAATAGATAGCCTTGCGGTGCATCGGATTTTTCATCATAGATTCTGGACTTTACTGCCGGATTTATTGAATAGCAACGGTGCAATTCTCGGTTTATTCGTCCGATGCGTGGCTGTTGGAATCGTTGAAGAATTAAAACACGGCTATTATTCGGAGAGCATTGCGCACCTGTCTTTTCATCACGTAAAGTTTGATAACACAAGCAATCGCGTTTAGTATCTTCTCAAAGGATGGCTCTGTTCACTATTGATTTCTAAAATAATAAGCATAAATGATGGCTTGGCGCTGCTGTCTGTACGGGATGGCCATCTGGCGGCATGACGAGGACGTATGATTGATCAGAACCAATTGCATGCTTTGTGTGCGGATATCGAATCGGATAGAGTAGAGCGAACCGAATCTACCGACAATACAAACAAATTTTGTGAAGCGGTTTGCGCGTTTGCAAACGATTTGCCCAACCATCAACAACCGGGATATTTGCTGATTGGCGTCCGGAACGACGGATCTCTTTCAGGTTTAACCGTTACGGACCAATTGTTGCAAAATTTGGCCGCTATTCGGGCCGATGGCAACGTCTTGCCTCAACCGGCTATCAATGTTGCCCGGATAGCCTTGCCGGGAGGGGCTGTGGCTGTGGTGGAAGTCCACCCGTCCGATTTGCCTCCGGTTCGGTATAAGGGCCGTGTTTATGTTCGTGTGGGTCCCCGTCGCGGAATCGCCAACGAGCAGGAAGAGCGAATGCTGTCGGAGCGGAGAATTGCCCGTGCGAGAAGTTTCGATGCGACGCCCTGTCCTCAAGGCGTAGTGTCGGACTTGGCTCTGGGGCAGTTCGATGCTTATCGGCGGGTGGCGATCGATCCGTCGATTATTGAAGCCAATCACCGTTCCATTGAAGAGCAGTTGGCTTCGTTGAGATTCTACGATCTTCGACGCAATTGTCCGACCTTCGCAGGCATTCTGCTGTTTGGGAAAAGCCCCCGGTTCTATCTGCCGGGAGCTTATATCCAGTTTCTACGATTGCCGGGCACTCAGTTAACGGACAGGCCCGTCGATCAGGCGGAAATTTCCGGCGATCTACTCTCCGTTCTTCGCGAACTGGATTTTCGCATCAAGATGAATATTCGTACATCGCTTAATCAGGTGTCGGGAACGTTGCGTGAAACATTGAATCCTGATTATTCCGATCAGGCCATACGGGAGTTAGTGATGAATGCGGTTATGCACCGCAATTATGAATCGAACACCCCCATCCGCTTCTACTGGTTTTCCAACCGCATTGAAGTTCAAAGTCCGGGTGGATTATATGGCGAAGCCACGCCTCAGAACTTTCCATCGCGTAATAGCTACCGTAATCCCGTTATCGCTGAAGCCATGAAAGAACTGGGGTATGTGAACCGCTACGGTTATGGCGTTCGGCGCGCCCAGGCTCTGTTGCTCGATAATGGCAACCCGGAACCTCGTTTCGAATTCGATCCTAACTCCGTATTGGCGGTTATTCCTGGGAGACCGGCGTGAAAACCATTGCATTTTTTAACAACAAGGGGGGAGTGGGGAAGACCACGCTTGTTTATCATTTGGCCTGGATGTTTGCTGAGCAAGGAGTCAAAACTTTAGCGGTAGATTTGGACCCTCAAGCCAATCTTACCTCTATGTTCTTGGAAGAGGATCGTTTGGTTGAGCTTTGGCCCGACCATCTGCATCCAGAAACCATTTTGGGCGCCATTCAACCTATTTTAAGTGGGACCGGCGATGTTTTGAGTCAGCCGCACGTGGAATCGATTTCGGACGTATTGGGTTTGATTCCAGGCGACTTGGGCCTTTCTCGTTTTGAAGACAAACTTTCCGATGCATGGCCTCGTTGTCATAACCGGGATGAGGCTGCCTTTCGTGTCATGACCGCCTTTCACCGTATTGTCGAGAATGCAGCAAAAAGCAGCAATGCCGTTTTGGCTTTGGTGGATGTAGGTCCGAATCTTGGAGCCATTAATCGTGCGGCGCTTATAGCTTCTTCTCGGGTTGTGCTGCCTCTTGCCCCGGATTTATTCTCCTTGCAGGGGTTGAAAAATCTTGGTCCAACTTTGCACGAATGGCGTAGCGTATGGAGCGAATTGCGCGCCAAGGCTCCTCCCATGCTTTCTCTACCTCTGGGAGGCATGGATGCCATTGGTTATGTGATCATGCAGCACGGATTACGCGATAACCGTCCGGTTAAAGCTTATCAGCGTTGGATGGACCGCATTCCAGAAGTCTATCGTCAGGCCGTTTTGGACGAGGATATTGACGATGTTCCGACGGTTGTCAAAGACCCATACAATTTGTCGCTGCTGAAGCATTATCGAAGTCTGATGCCCATGGCCATGGAAGCCCGCAAACCCATGTTTGCTTTGAGACCTGCTGACGGAGCCATCGGAGCTCATGTGGATGCCGTAAAAGACTGTTTTGACGATTTTTTAGCTTTAGCCCATCGCATTGCCGATAAAGCAGGCATTGCCGTTTAACGGCCAGCTGGTCCCGGCGCTGGCGATCATGGCCTTTGCCGGATTGCGACCGGGAGAAGTCCCCGTGCTTCAATGGGAGGCTATTGACCTTACGTAAAAGCTCATCCGCGTGACCCCGGAAACGTCCAAGGTTCGGAGGTCTCGCCTTGTGGACATATCGGACAACCTGGGCGCGTGGCTGGCGCGTTATCAATCGTTGACAATTTTTCCGACTAAAACCCGCCTTTACGCGCTTCTATCCGCAAACCGGGGATGCGAGGAAGACAGCCAAAAACAAGGCTTTTGGCCTTATTTTGTGGGGTTTTTAATGGTGAGCCGGGCGGGGTTCGAACCCGCGACCACAAGCTTAAAAGGCTCGTGCTCTACCAACTGAGCTACCGGCCCACTTGAAAAGTGCAAGAAGGGCAAGGAGAGTTACGCTAGAAGAAACGCTGGGATTTGTCAAAGAGAAGATGCGGGGTCCGAGAGGTTTTTCCGTCCCACAGTCCAAAAAACGGTGATATAGTAAGGCTTATGAACTACTTTGGGAGAGATTTCGTGAAGCGGTGGCCATACCAGGAAATTGCCTTCCGGGAAGGTGTGACGCCCGGCGTGAAGTATTTGCTAATCGCCACGGCGGTTGCCTTTGTCGTGCAATTATTTCTGGATCGATTCACGAATGGGTTGTTCACACAGTTGTATGCCGGTTTAAGTCTCGAAGGTATCCGCCACGGTCGTGTTTGGCAGTTGGCTACGTACATGTTTTTACATGGCGGCCTATTGCATTTCGTGCTGAATATGTTGGTTCTCTTTTTCATGGGGCCGGAGACCGAGCGAGCTTTGGGCACCCGGCATTTTGTGCTGCTTTATTTCTTAAGCGGTATTTTGGGCGGATTGGGCTGGCTGCTGATCAGTTCCGCCTCCTGGATTCCCTGTATTGGCGCGTCCGGCGCTGTTTTTGGCGTGATTGGGGCTTTTGCCGCTTTGTTTCCCAATCGTATGATTACGGTTTTAGTCTTTTTTATCCTTCCGATTACTCTGCGGGCTTGGGTGCTGGCGGTGGGTTTGGCTGCAATGGAATTAGTTTACCTGTTCAATGCGGACGGCGGCATCGCGTATGCGGCGCATTTGGCCGGCGGGTTAAGCGGGTATGTGTATGGGTGGACTCTTTCTCATGGCATGTCGGAAAGCCTGCGGGGGGTAACCTCATCATGGACTCGCCCGACCCTGACGGTGTTAAAGGGCGGGCAGGATGGCGTTATGCCCTCAAAGGAAGAAATCGATGCGATTCTGGACAAAATATCCCGGCACGGCATTCATAGTTTGAGCAGCCAAGAGCGCAAACTACTGGAAAAAGCGAGCCACAATCTGTAATCCGATCTGCCCGCTTCCAAGCGTATCCCCCTCCGCGTTAATTGGCTCCGTTCGTTGTTTTCGAATCGGCGGCGGGGGGTTGGCTCAAGGCTCGCAGGGCCTCGCCGGCTGCGGTGGTTTCGGCTTCGCGTTTGTTGGAGCCGAAGCCGGTCCCGCGAATGACGCCGTCGATGAGAACTTCCACGGTGAACACGCGGGAGTGAGCGGGCCCTTCTTCGCGGACGACCCGATATGCCGGGCTGATCTTCCAATGCATTTGGCAGTATTCCTGGAGCGCCCCTTTGGGATTGTCCTTCCAAAGATCGCTGGCGGCTGCGCCAATTTCAGGCACAAAAAGCTTTTTGAAAATGGTTTGGACGGCGCGCAGGCCTCCATCCAAATAGGCCGCTCCAATGACCGCCTCCAGCGCATCGCTGAGATTGGAAAGCCGATGTTGCCCGCCCGATTTCGTTTCTCCATGTCCGAGACGCAGGTATTGGCCAAGGGAGATGCTTTGGGCGATGCGGGCCAGGGTGCGGGTGTTGGCGAGGCGGCTGCGCAGTTGGGTCAGGTCGCCTTCCTGAAAGTGGTGATACATCTCGTAGAGCGCCGCTCCAGAGACCAAGCCCAGCACCGCATCGCCAAGAAATTCCAGGCGTTGATTGTCGTCTTCGACCTCCGCCGTCTCGTAGCGAAACGAGGGATGGGTCAGGGCCGTTTGCAGATAGAGCTTCTTGCGGAAACTATAGCCCAAGGCTTTTTCGAGCGGTCGGTAGAGTGTTTTCATGCGCGTGGATGGTATTGTTCGTGAACGGTTTTCAGTCTGGCTTGATCGACATGGGTATAAATCTGAGTGGTAGCGATATCGGCGTGTCCCAGCATTTCCTGAATAAACCGAAGCGGCGCGCCGTTGGCCAGCAGGTGGCTGGCGAAAGAGTGCCGCAAGGTGTGCGGCGTCAGTTTCTTTACGATATGCGCCTTTCGCGCGTATTGGCGGATCAGTTTCCACAAGCCTTTCCGGCTGATGGCTTGTCCGCGAAGGTTGAGAAACACCTGTCCGGCGTCCTGTCCTTTGACGAGCGACGGGCGCAGCTCCTGGAGGTAGCGTTGCAGGATCTTTCGGGCCACGTCGCCCAGCGGCACTACGCGTTCTTTGCTGCCCTTGCCGAAGCACACCAGATAACCGGCATCGAAATGGATATCCTCGATTTTGAGCTGCGACAACTCGGAGACGCGCAGCCCGGTGCTGTAAAAGGTTTCGATCATGGCCCGGTCCCTCAAGCCCAGCCGTTTGGTCTCGTCGGGCGCGGCCAAAAGCTGTTCCACTTCCTTTTCGGAAAGAGTGGATGGCAGCACCTTCCAAAGACGCGGCGAGTCCATGGCATCGGTGACGTTGTCGGTCATTAACGATTCCTGCTGGAGATACCGGAAAAACATCTTGATCGACACCAGCCGCCGGGAAATTGAATTAGTGCTCAACCCCCGATCGCGAGCGTCCATCATGTAATCCAGAATCTGCTTGCGCGTCACGGCATTGACGGACGTGATGCCTTTCGTTTGAAGAAAAGCCATAAAGTCCTTCAGATCGGCGTGGTAAGCCTGCCGTGTGTTTTCGCTCAGACCCCGTTCAAGCGAGATGTAATCCAAGAATTGATCCAGCAGGGCCTGCATCGGCTACAACCCTCCGGGACGAGACCCATCAAATGTCGAGATCCCGTCCAGTCAAAAGCTTATAAGCTTCGAGATACTTTTCGCGCGTGTTTTGAACGATTTCTTCGGGCAGCGATGGTGCGGGCGGTTGTTTGTCCCATGCCAGCGTTTCAAGATAATCGCGGACGAACTGCTTGTCGAACGACGGAGGGGACTGGCCCGGCGCATAACTGGAAGCCGGCCAGAAGCGCGAACTGTCGGGGGTCAGGGCTTCGTCGATCAAGATCAGCTGGCCTTCGCAAAGCCCGAATTCGAATTTGGTGTCGGCGATGATGATGCCGCATTTGCGGGCATGGTCGCAGGCAAATTCATACAGCGCCAGGCTGATGTCGCGGACTTGTTGGGCTAGTGCGGGACCGATCATTTCCTCGGTCTGCGCGAAAGAAATATTTTCGTCGTGGCCGGTCTCCGCCTTGCGGGCGGGCGTAAAAATCGGGGTGTCCAGCCGGTCGGCCATCTTGTAGCCGGGCCGGAGGGGGATGCCGCTGACCACGCCGCCGCCCTGCGAATATTCCTTCCAGCCGGAGCCGATCAGATAGCCTCGCACGACGCATTCGACCGGCAGGGGCTTGGCTTTTTTGACGATCATCGAACGGCCCTTGAGCTGGTCGAGATCGGCTTGGCAGGCTTCAGGAAAATCTTTCGTGTCGCAACTGAGCATGTGATTGGGCACGATGTGTTCGGTTTGCTTGAACCACCAGGCCGAGAGCTGATTCAGCACTTTGCCCTTGTCGGGAATGCCGGTGGGCAGGACGCAGTCAAAGGCGGAAATTCGATCGGTTGCCACGAGCAGGAGCGTATCGCCGAGATCGAAAATGTCGCGCACTTTGCCGCTTTTCGATTTTTTGATTTTGGAGAGTCGGATATGGGTCGCGGATTTCATGGTTATTGGGTGTCCCTTTTCAAAGGTTGTCTTTCGCGTTGAAATAGCCATTCGATGAGCAGCCGGGTCCCGGCGAGGGTCGCGCCTGCCGCGCCATATTTCTTGGCCTTTTCCAGCCAGGCGGTTCCGGCGATGTCGATGTGCGCCCAGGGGATGTTGTCCGGGACGAATTGCCGAAGAAACGCTCCGCCGACGATGGTTCCGGCCGAGCCGTCGCCGATGTTTTTCAAGTCGGCAAATTGGCCCTGGATATCGTCCTCGTAATCCTGCCAGAGGGGCAGGGGCCAGACGCGGTCTCCGGCGGCTTCCCCGGCTTTCCGGAGTTGTTCGGCGAGCTCGGAGTTGTTACTCATGAGTCCTGAGGCCGCATGGCCCAAGGCGACGATGACCGCTCCGGTCAGCGTGGCCAGATCGACGATGGCGCTCGGTTTGAAGTCGGCGGCCAGCGACAGCGCGTCGGCGAGAACCAGGCGGCCTTCCGCGTCGGTATTGAGAATTTCAATGGTCTTGCCCGAACGGGTCTTTACGATGTCGCCAGGCCGGGTGGCATTGCCGCCGGGCATGTTTTCAGCCACGGCCATCAAGGCTATAAGGGGTTGCGGCAGCTTCAGACGGGCCGCCGTCAGAATGGCGGCCAGTACGGCCATTCCGCCGCACTTGTCGAATTTCATCCATTCCATGCCTTTGCCCGGCTTGAGGGAAATTCCGCCGCTGTCGAAGGTGATGGTCTTGCCGACCAAGGCCACCGGCGTTTGTCGGCGGCCTTTTCCGGCATACTTCAATTGGATCAGGCAGGGGGGGCGGCGGCTGCCGCGCGCGACGGCCAGCAAGGCGTTGCAGCCCTTGCGGCGAAGATCGGCTTCGTCCAACACCGTGCAGGACACGCCGTATTTTCGGGCCAGCGACCGGACTTTGGCGGCGATGGCTTCCGGATATGCTTCATTGCCCGGCTGATTGGCCAGATCGCGGACCTCCGACATCGTCTCCAAAACGATTTTCTCTTCTTCGGCGATTTTTATAAGCGCCGCCGCCGCCGTCGGCGTGTCTTGCGTCAGGACGATCGCAAGCTTTTTGGTCATTTTTTCGGACGATCCCGATTTGTATGCTGAAAATTCGTAAGAGCCCGAGCCGAAACCGCGAAGAATAAGGCGGGCGATTTCCTCCGGGGGGAGGGGGGGTAAATCTCCCGCGTTCATCGAGGCGGATACCGCGAACTGGGTCAGATTGTATTGTTGGCCCGCCCGGACAGCCGACGCGGCCGCCTGTGCGAGGCGTCCGGGATGAAAGTCCTTCTTGCGGCCCAAGCCGGCCAGCAGGACAAAATTCCCGGCCGTCGTCGTATGGGACGGAATAATCTCGATGCTGTTGCGTTGGGCTTTCCATCCGGTTTTTTTCGACCATTCGCGAAGAAGCCGGATCAGGGCCGGGGATTGAATCGTGACCAAGGCGTCCCCTTCCTCGAAAAAAAAGAGAATGCAGGCTTCCGTCTTGATTCGATCGATCCGTTGAATGGAAAGGGCGACGTTCATATGGCGGCAGCTCAGCGGCAGCCGGCCGGCAGGGCCTTGCGGGCCTCCGGCTTGGCGGGCGTGTCGTTGGCATCGAATCCAGCCCCGGCGATGACAAATTCGATGTTTTTTACGGCCAATTTAGTGCTTTCGTAAGTAACAGCCACCGTGTGATTTGCGTAATCAGGTGTGGCCGATAAAATCCCGTCGATGGGGCCTTGAAGGGCCGTGAGAATGATCCGCCCGCATTCGGGAGAATTCATTTGGGGCACCTTCACAATCAGCGTGCAAGCTTCTTTTCGAAAGCAGCCCATTGACATTCCTAAGACAATAATAAGACCGAGTATATATGGTTTTAAAGCCTTCATAGTCTCCAAATCCCTGTAATTAAACTGCTTGGAGCCTATAGCAAAAAAGAGGCCTCGTCAACGGGCGAACATTTGAAAATGCCGGACTATCGAAGTACATTAAAGCGGAAGGGCGGATGTGCGTTTCTTATGGGGTTCCCCACCCCGACCTCCTTGGCGCATGACGCCCTTCCTTTCTTGTCTGGGTGTCGGTTTGCTCAAACGCCTTCGGGAGGGTCGGCGGCCTCGCCGTCCACGAATGGAAAAAAGCTACGGCGTTTCCTGAAGAGGAGTCTTGGTTTGTTCGCGGATTAAGTCCATGGCCAGACGCGCGCGGGCGGACAGGCCGCTGTATTGATCCCGATATTGCTCGTCGAACTGGCGATAGCATTCCATCGCTTCCTCCGTTCGGCCCTGACGGTGCAAAGATATGGCCAGGTTCATGAGGGCCGACGGCATCGGACGCTGGGATTGCAGCAAATGGCGGTAGAGCCGTTCGGCGTCCTGATATTGCCCTTTTTTAAAGAAGGCATTGGCCATGCCGAATTCGATGGCGGCGATTCCCTGGGCTTCTGCCATCATATTGGAATACACCTGGAGGGCCTCGTCATAATGCCCTTGGGCGTAGTGTTGGCGGGCCAGCGCCAGCAGGGCTTCCGTCGATTGAAGCGGAGGTTGCCGCCGGGCAAAGATGGAAGCGAATATGCCCAGAGTCATCAGAATCGCCAGCCCCACAAAGATGCCGACGAAAAGATGGCGATGACTCTCCATCTTGATCGCTAATTTGGACGGGCTGGAATCGGAGGGCCGAGCGTCTGCCGGCATCTTTTCGAGAACCGCCAGAAGCGCCGAAAGGGCGAAATGGTTGGGCAAGCCGTCCTGGAACGCCTTTTCAAGCTCCTTTCGCAAATGGTTTTGAATGACGCCCAGCTCTTTGCTCAGGTGCGCTTGACGGCAACATTGCAGGATTAGAAAGGCTTGAAACACTTGCCGGGGTTCCGTCTCTTTTTCGAGGCGGGGGTTAAGTTGGATGGACGTTTTCTTATAGCTGGCAGGCAGCCCCTCGCATAGCCAGGGCATCATGTGCGCGGACGTACAGCGCTCCACGGGGGTGCCGTTGGCAATGCGGTCTTTGAACGCAAAAGCTTTGCTGTCCCAAAAGATGCCGGTCAGGTGATTGAGAAACAGGGTTTGCTCGGCCGACAGAAGGCTCTGCCTGGCCTGTGCCGACGGGACCGCTTTGGCCAATTGTTCGTAGGCCTCGATTTCGCTCGTCAGCAGGCCGATCAATTCCACCGGCGCGACATCCGGATGAAACGAGGCCGGGTCGAGCGATTCGTCCGCATTTTTCCATCGGGGAAACCCGGCGCCTCGCGGGTCGTAATAATCCAACGCGCGGCTGAGGTAACGTTCCAGCCGCGGCAGACAATACTCGGCAAAGGCTGTGTTTTTTGTCACGCTCCACACCTGCCGCACGCTTTGCGCCATCAGGGGCCAGGCAAGGGCGTCCGACCTCGTCGCATCGGCGCCCGAGCGGGCGGGAATCAACCCGTCCTCCCGCTGGCAGGAGAGGGCCGCCTTGACCAGGTCTTCCGCCACTTGCGGGTCGATGGAGCACCACGCCGAAGCCAGCAGCCAGGTTTGATTGATGTCCATGTTGGAGGCGGCGTTGCGCCGATCGGCCCGGCTCCAGCGGAATGGAATAGAGTCGTTGGGCGGCATGAGATGGGCGATCAGATCTTCTACGCCCCGCATGAGCGTAGCGGCAGCCACCTTGGTCGAGGGCAGCGAATTCCAGAAAAAGGCCCGGCGCGAAATTTCCTCTTCGAACAACGCCTCGGCGGAAATCTCCGCGGCCGCCTGGATTTGACGGAGGGCCTCGTCACTGGACGTTGGGCTGATTGCCAGAAGAAAGTCGATGCCGTCGTTGTGTTCTTTTCGTGAAAAAGCGATGTATTCGCCGTTTGCCTCGACGCAGGTGCAATGGTTTTTCTCCAGGAGGCTGCTGCCGACGGCTATTAGGCGAGGGTTTAACTCTTTGGACGCGCGGCCGACCAGGAGCCCGGGGGTTGTGACGACCACGGTCAGGGAGTCGGCGTCCGAAAAGAAAAATCGATAGCCATTGCTCAGCAGAAATCCGACGGGATGACGGTCGGCCCGAGGATCGATCTCAAAGCGCCACTTCCCGCCGGCGCGACGCGAGGTAAGCGAGCCGAGGGTGTTATCGGTTGCAAACAGGGGGCCAGGCAGTTGGTTTGTCCATCCTGAGGCCGTTATGTCCTGTCCACTCCGCCACGAACCCGTCGGCATCGAAATTGGTTTGAAAACGCTTTCTTGCATCCCAATATAGTGTTCGCATTTGGTATTCTTGGCAAGTTTCCTTTTGTTGCGGAGGGATCCTCGCAACAACCCAACGTTTCTCGCGAAATTCTTGCCCGATGGGCGCAAGCGTTTTATAGTTCCTATGTGAAAAATCAGTTGTTCAAATTGCAATCCGGATTTCAACCCACCGGAGATCAGCCGGAAGCCATCGAAACGCTTATGAAGGGCTTGGAGGAGCGGCGGCGCTTTCAGGTGTTGGAAGGGGTGACGGGATCGGGCAAGACCTTTTCCGTGGCCAATGTCATTCAGCGCTACGGGCAGCCGACGCTGGTGATCTCGCACAACAAGACGCTGGCGGCGCAGCTCTACGGCGAGTTGAAGGCGTTTTTTCCGGAAAACGCGGTGGAATATTTCGTCAGCTACTACGATTACTACCAGCCGGAAGCGTACATTCCCCAGACCGACACCTATATCGAGAAGGATGCGGCGATCAACGAGGAGATCGAGCGGCTGCGGCTGTCGGCCACGGATTCGTTGGTGAACCGGCAGGACGTAGTGCTGGTGGCGTCGGTTTCGTGCATTTATGGCTTGGGCTCGCCGGAGGATTACAAGCGGATGTTGCTGACCTTGCGGCAGGGGGATTCGGTCGAACGCGACGTGGTCATGCAGCGCCTGGTGGATATCCAGTATATGCGCAACGATTACGAGCAGTCGCCGGGGACGTTCCGCGTACGGGGCGATACGCTGGATATTTTCCCATCCTACAACCAAACCGGCATCCGGGTGGATTTTTTCGGGGAGCAGGTCGACCGGATTCAACGGATCGATCCCTTGACCGGCCATGCCGAAGCCAACCTGGAGTTCGTCACGGTTTCGCCGGCCAAACACTTCGTGATGCCGGCCAGCAAGATCGAACAGGCGTTGAACGGAATCCAGCAGGAACTCGCGGAACGGCTCAAGGTGTTGGAAAGCCAGAACAAGCTGCTTGAGGCCCAACGCCTGCAAATGCGCACGACCTACGATCTCGAGATGTTGCGCGAGATGGGCTATTGCGGCGGGATCGAAAACTATTCGCGGCACCTGTCGGGCCGCGCGCCGGGAGAACGGCCTGCCACGTTGCTGGACTTTTTTCCGCAAGGCTTTTTGACCATCATCGACGAGTCCCACGTGACGCTGCCTCAAGTGCGGGGCATGTACAACGGCGACCGCTCCCGCAAGGAAACCCTGGTCGAGCACGGCTTTCGGCTGCCGTCGGCGCTGGATAACCGCCCGCTGAAATTCGACGAGTTCCTCCAATGCACCGGACCCATCATTTGCACGTCGGCCACGCCCGGGCCCTACGAGCTGGCGCAGGCCGGAAAGTCGGTTCCCCAGGTGATTCGCCCGACGGGCATTCTAGATCCGGTGGTGGAGGTTCGCCCTCTGAAGAACCAGGTGGACGATCTGATCGAAGAGGTCCGCCGCCGGACCGAGCGGCACGAGCGGGTGCTGGTCACGACCCTGACGAAGAAAACGTCCGAGGATCTCTCGGAGTATCTTCACAACATCGGCATCCGGGTCAAATACCTGCATTCCGACATCGATGCGATCGAGCGCGTCGAAATCCTGCGCGGCCTGCGCAAGGCCGATTTCGACTGTCTGATCGGCATCAACCTGCTGCGCGAAGGCCTCGATCTTCCGGAAGTCTCGCTCGTGGCGATCCTGGATGCCGACAAGGAAGGCTTCCTGCGCTCGGAAACCTCGCTGATCCAAACGGCGGGGCGCGCGGCGCGCCACATCCAAGGGCAGGTGATCATGTACGCGGAAAAAATCACCGACTCGATGAAGAAGATGATCGAAACCACGCGAGCCCGCCGCGAACGGCAGGAGGCGTACAACCTGGCGCACGGCATCACGCCGACCCGCATCGTGAAAAGCATTCAAGAAGGCCTGGCGCGGGAGAAGGAAGTCCAGGAGGTCGAGGAGCAGGTCATTCGCGAAACCGGCGTGGATTACAACGTCCACGAAACGATCTCCCAGATGGAAAAGGAAATGCTGGAGGCCGCGGAGGCCCTGGAATTCGAGCGGGCAGCCCTGCTGCGCGATCAGGTTTTCGAATTGAAGGCGTCCATCCGGAACGGCGAGGCGCCTGCGCAAAAAGCTGGCGCTGAGACCCGTTATTCTATATCTAAACGAAAAGCCCGGCCCCAGAAGACGGACGTGCTGACGACAAAACGAACCCCCAACAAGAGGTCGAAGTGAATCTGGCGGACATTATGTTGAGCAAGGACGTGCAGGAGTTGATCGCGCGCGCCCTCAAGGAGGATATTGGAGAGGCCGACGTAACCTCGGAAGCCATCATCGCGAAAACCGATACGGCCCGCGCTTATCTTCTTTCCCGCGGCGAATACATGCTCTCGGGCGTGCCCGTGGCCGCCAAGGTTTTCGGCGCCGTCGATCCTTCCCTGACGGTTGCCATTTTGAAGCCGGAGGCCGCCCTGGTGACCAACGGCGATTGCGTGATGACGATCGACGGCTCCGCCCGGAGCATCCTGGCCGCCGAACGCACGGCCCTGAATTTTATGCAGCGCATGACCGGCATCGCGACCCTGACGCATCAACTGGTCAAGAAAGTCAAAAAGTACGGCGTGACGATCCTGGACACCCGCAAGACGACGCCCACTTTGCGCATTCTCGAAAAATATGCCGTCAATTGCGGCGGCGGCGAGAACCACCGGATGGGGCTCTTTGACCGCGTGCTGATCAAGGACAATCACATCAGCTTTTGGAAGCAGAAAACCGACAGCTCCCCGGCCGGCGCGGTGATCGCGGCGCGCGAGAAGTATCCGAATTTGCAGATCGAGATCGAGGTGGAATCGGTGGAGGATCTTCAGGAAGCCCTGAAGGCCTCGCCCGATTGGGTCTTGCTGGATAACATGACGCCTACCCGCCTCCGCGAATGCGTGAAGCTGTGCAAGGGCATCTGCAAGATCGAAGCCTCCGGCGGCATCACGCTGGACAACGTCGAGGTGGTCGCCGAAACCGGCGTGGACGCGATCTCGGTGGGCTATGTCACCCATTCCGCCCCGGCGGCGGATTTTTCGTTGGAGTTCGTAAGAGAAACCTGAGCGCCGACGCCTGGAACCGGCGGATGTAGAAAAATACCGTATGGATAGTCTTGCTTGCACGGAATTCAAGGAGCTTCAAGAGCAATTGGACCGGATGCGCATTGCGTTGGGTCGGCCGTTGCTTTGTTTTGACGAAGTCACCTCGACCAACGACATCGTCAAGGAGCGGGCGGAAGCCGGCGGGTCGGAAGGCTGGACGGTCGTGGCGGGCCGGCAAACGGCCGGGCGGGGCCGATGCGGACGGAAATGGCAGTCGGATTCGTCGGGCGGGTTGTACATGTCGGTCTTGTTGCAGCCCGATTGGCCGGTGGACGAATCCGGACGTCTGGCGATTCTCGGCGGCGTGGCGGTTTATTGCGCTCTGGAATCGTTGGGTCTTCAAGGCCTGTCCCTCAAGTGGCCGAACGACGTGCTGGTGCGCGGCCGCAAAATATCGGGCATCCTGGTCGAGCCGCGGATTGGCGGCGGGCGAATTGAGTTTGCCGTCATGGGCATCGGTGTTAATGTGGGCCAGACCGGAGCCGATTGGAACGAGGAAACCCGCAGCCTCGCCACTTCTTGCTCGTTGGAGGGCTTGAAGCATGCAAGGGCTTTCGTGGCTTCGAAGGTGCTGGAGCAGCTCGATTATCATTACAGCCAGACGAAGCGCGGAGGGGCCGCTTCCATGATGAAGTTCTGGGACGAAAGGGTCGTCCGACCTTAAGCGAAAAAGGGGAATCCAATGGCAAAACAAAAAGCCAACGAGTACGTGTTGACGGTCGATATCGGCAATACGAGCACAACTTTCGGGTTGTTTGCCAACGACCGGGTGAGCCAGATTAGCCGGTTGGATACGAGCATCGACAACCGCAAAACGATTTGCGCGCGGTTGGAACAGCTCTTTGGAACCCGCCGGATTGCCGGCGTGGCGATGGCCTCGGTGGCGCCCCGCGTGAATGTGTTGTGGCAGGGCGTGATGGAACGGTTGTGGCCGGACATCCCGGTGCTCTGGGTGAACCACAAGCTGAATCTGGGTTTGGATCTTGCCTATCCCAAGCCTGCGACCCTCGGCGCCGACCGGTTGGTCAATGTGTGCGGGGCCGTGAAGCGATATGGCGCCCCTGTGATCGTGGCCGATTTCGGGACGGCGGTGACGTTCGACGTAGTCTCCGACAAGGACGGCTTCGTCGGCGGCGTCATCGCGCCGGGGCTTCCGCTGATGTTCAGTTATCTGGCGGAAAAAACCGCGTTGTTGCCGGTCATCAAGCCGGAAGGCTTCTCGAATCGCGTCGGCAAGAGCACGAAGGAAGCCATGCAGATGGGTGCGCGCTGGGGCTATCGCGGCATGGTTAAGGAAATTTTGGAGCAACTGACGAAGCCCTGGAAGGGAAAACCTTTCCAACTCTGCGCCACGGGCGGCTACGCGGAATGGGTGATCCGGGGCTCCGGCCTGAAGTTTCAGGTCGATCCCGATTTGACATTGTACGGTTTGGGACAAGTGTATCTGTTGAACCGATAAGAAAAGGTGCTTTATGGTCTCTATGGATGAATCGGGCCGCATCGAGAAATGTTTCTCGGCCCTGCGGTTAAAAGATGAAAAAGGTTTTGTGGCCTATATCACGGCGGGCGATCCGTCGCTGGCCGCCACGGTGGAAATGGTCCGGCGCCTGGAAGAGGCCGGCGCGGATGTCGTGGAACTGGGCGTGCCGTTTTCCGATCCGCTGGCGGACGGACGGGTCAACCAGGATTCCGCCGCCCGCGCGCTGAAAAATGGCGTCAACCTTCAGGGCATCTTCAAGACGGTCGAAAAGATCCGGCGCGCGTCGGATATCCCGCTGGTGCTGTTTAGCTACATCAATCCCCTGATGTCGCCCTCCTTCGAAAAAAACATGCGCGAGGCCCATGCGGCCGGCGTGGACGGGGTGCTGATCCTGGACCTGCCGGTGGAGGAAAACCGCAAATACGTCCGAAACCTTTACGAAAACCGGCTGAATAACGTCAGCCTGGTCACGCCGACAAGCCCCGACGAACGCATCCGGCGCATCGTAAAATACTCGACCGGGTTCGTGTATTGCGTGTCGCGGGAAGGCGTGACGGGCATGCAGAAAAAGCTGGCGCCGAGCGCGACCGAACTGGTCAAGCGGACGCGCCGTCTGACGCCGCTGCCGGTGGTGCTGGGTTTCGGCATCTCGACGCCCGAGCAGGCGAGCGCCGCCGCCCGCGCGGCCGACGCCGTGGTGGTCGGCAGCGCGATCGTCGACCGCTTCAGCCGGGAACCCCAAAACCCGATGGGACGCCGCCGTGCGGCGGCCTGGGTGAAGACCTTGATTAAAGCCGTGAAGAGCGTGGAATGAACAAGAGCAATGCATATGCCGTGATCCTGGCCGGCGGCAAGGGCGAGCGGTTCTGGCCGCTCAGCACGTCGCGCCACCCCAAGCAGGTGTTATCCCTGGTTGGCGACAAGCCTTTGATCGGGCTGGCCGTCGAACGGATACGAAATATCGTCCCTCCTGAAAACGTCTACATCGTCACAAGCCACGACTTGGTGGACGTCATTTGCCAGGCCGTGCCGGAGTTGCCGGCCGGGAATGTCGTCGGCGAGCCGATGGGGCGGGATACCGCCGCCGCCATTGCGTTGGGCTCGACGCTGATCGAGGCCCGCGATCCGGGCGGCGTTTTCTGCGTGCTGACCGCCGATCACATCATCGGAGATTTGCCGGTGTTCGAATCGACGCTTCGGGAAGGGCTCGATCTGGCCGGCCGCGAGGACGTGCTGCTGACCATCGGCGTACAGCCGTCGGAACCCAGCACCGGCTATGGGTATATCGAGGCCGACGAATCGTATCGGGAACAAAACGGCGTCGCCTTTTTGAAGGCTCGCAAGTTTGTCGAAAAACCCCAGCTCGAAACCGCCCGGCACTATGTGGAGTCGGGCCGGTATTTCTGGAACTCCGGCATGTTCATCTGGTCGGTTCGCACGTTTTCCAAGGCGATGGAGGCTCATCGTCCTCCGCTGGCCGACATGATGCGACGGCTTCGTCCGCTGGTGGGCGCCGGCCGCTTTGCGACCGCGTTGGCGCAGGAATACGGCTTGCTCGAAAAAATCTCCATCGACTATGCCTTGATGGAAAAAGCCGACAACATCGTCATGGCCCGCGGACAATTCGCGTGGGACGACGTTGGCTCCTGGACCGCGCTGGAGAATCATCTGCCGAAGGACTCGTCCGGCAACACCCTTCAAGGTTCGTGCGAAATGCTCGAAGCCGGCGGCAACATTGTCTATTCGCCGGGGCGCCTCACCGCGTTGATCGGGGTGAGCAACCTGGTGGTGGTTCAGGCCGAGGGCGTCACGCTGGTGTGCCCGCGCGACCGCGCGCAGGACGTTAAAAAGCTGGTCGAACAACTCCGCAAGAGCGGCCGTTACGACGAGGTGCTGTAGATGCCTCGAATCTTAGGCTTGGATTACGGCGATGTCCGGCTGGGCTTTGCCGTCAGCGATCAGGACGGCATCATTGCCTTCCCTCACGGCATGGAAGTTTGCCGGACGCAGGACGAGGCCTTGAAGGCCGTCGAAAAGATTTGCCGCGAAACCAAGGCGGAGACGATCGTGGTGGGCTATCCGCTGAACATGAACGGAACGCGGGGGCCCCGCGCCGATTTGACCGACGCCTTCATGGAAAAACTGCGGCAGCGACTAAAAATCCCGGTGGAAAAATGGGACGAGCGGCTCAGTTCCAAGGCTGCCGAAGCGGTCTTGATCGAAGGCGGCACGCGTCGTGAAAATCGAAAGAAGCACATCGACAAGCTGGCCGCGCAAATTGTGCTGCAAAACTACCTGGATGCCCATGCGGCGCCTTTCGATCCGGATACGGAGCCATGACCCAACGGTACAAGATGATGCTCGGCTACGACGGGACCCTCTACGCCGGCTGGCAAACCCAGCCGGAGCATCGCACCGTCCAGGGCGAACTCGAACGCGTGCTTCAGGAATTGACCGGCGAACAAACTCGTATTCACTCCAGCGGACGGACCGACCGCGGCGTTCATGCCCGCGCGCAGGTGGTTCACTTCGATCTGGAGAAGCCGGTGGTCTGTTGGAAGCTGATGCGCGGTTTTAACGCGCTGTTGAAAGACGATATACGAATTCTTACCCTTGCAGAGGCGGCGTCCGACTTTCATGCGCGCTACGGAACGAAGGGCAAGGAATATCGGTATTTTATTTGGAACGGCCCCGTGATGCCCCCCGCCATGCGGTTTTACCGCACCTGGGTCCGGCCCCGGCTGGATGTGAAGGCCATGCAGGCCGCGGCCGATCGGCTCGTTGGGAATAACGATTTTGCCGCCTTTTCCGCCAATCCGAACCGGGAAATCGAAGGAACGGTTCGGCATTTGCGGGAACTAACCGTTCGGCGGCACGGACGCGAAATCACTTTGGTGGCGGGCGGCGACGGATTTTTATACAAAATGGTGCGCAGTCTGGCGGGGTTTCTCATTCGGGTGGGGACCGGCGAATTGCAGCCGGATGCGGCCTCGACGATTCTGTCTTCGAAAGTGCGAACAGCGCGGGTTCCGACGGCGGCGCCCCAGGGACTTTTTCTGTGGCGCGTGGATTATTAGCAGCTTAACATGAAGGATTGCGATCAGGTATACTACGTTTTAAAGGGCCTATAAAAAGAAAGCAGGGGTCTCATGTCGGAAATCAATTTTGATTGTGCGAACTGCGGCCAGAATCTGGATGCGCCCGAACACATGGCGGGGTTGGCCATCCTGTGTCCTGCCTGCAAAAACGAAATCAAGATTCCTCTGCCGCCGCCGCCGAAGGATCAGGAAATGGAAGACGGGCTGAAAGGCAAAACCGTCCGCATCGACCTGCCGCCCGATTTCGAAGTGCCCGAACCCAAGCGCCGCATCATTACCATTAAACGGCCCGATTGATCCCTATAACGTGTCCGGGAAGCCCGCCTTCGAGGCCGCTTCCTCGAGGTGGTCCGCACCCTGGCCCTAGACGGCATTTTCTTTTCACTGGCATCCCTCATCTTTCGCGATTACATTATTCCACATGAAAATTTTAGTTACAGGCGGTGCGGGTTATATCGGCAGCGTGACGACGGAGCTGCTGTTGAACAAAGGCCATCAGGTCGTGGTGTTCGACAATCTTGAACGCGGGCATGTGGAAGCCGTCGATGGACGGGCGAAGTTGGTGCGCGGCGACTTGCGCGACCGGGAGCCCATTTTGCAGGCGATGAAGACAGAGCGGCCGGACGCCGTCATGCATTTTGCGGCTTATGCGCTCGTGGGCGAGTCGATGCAGGATCCGATGTTGTATTTTCGCAACAACGTCGAGGGCGGCATTCACCTGGTCGACGCCATGCTGGCGGCCGGTATGAAGAAGATCGTTTTCTCGTCGACGTGCGCGACGTACGGGCAGCCGGATCGGATGCCGATGACCGAGGAGATTCCCCAGCATCCGACGAATCCGTACGGTTCGTCGAAACTGATGCTCGAAAAGATTTTGTTGTGGTGCCAGGAACGCAAGGGCCTGGAGCCGGTATTCCTGCGATACTTCAACGCGTGCGGGGCGACCGAGCAGTTCGGCGAGGATCACGAGCCCGAGTCGCACATCATCCCGAGCGTATTGAAGGTGGCCCTGGGGCAGAAGGAGCGAGCCGAGATTTTCGGCGACGATTATGAGACGCCCGACGGCACGTGCATTCGCGATTACATTCACATCGTGGATCTGGCGCAGGCGCACATCCTGGCGTTGAAACCCGGATTGGCCGGCGCGTTCAACCTGGGGACAGGAACCGGATTTTCGGTGAAGGAAGTCGTCGATACGTGCCGCGCGGTTTCGGGACATCCGATTCCGGCGATTGTTTCTCCCCGCCGGCCGGGCGATCCGGCGCGGTTGGTAGCCGGGGCGCAAAAGGCCAAGGATATTCTGGGCTGGAAGCCCCAATATCCGGATTTGAAAACCATCGTTCAACATGCCTGGAATTGGCATCAAGCGCATCCGCGCGGGTACGCCAAATGAAAACCCAAGTGGAATTGGTGGCCACGGGCAGCGAATTGCTCAGCGGCCGGATCGTCAATCGTCATGCCCAAGTTCTAGGTGAGGCGCTGCTGCCTTTGGGTTTGACCTTGTCGCGCGAGACGTCTGTACCGGACGATATTCAAGCCATTGCGGATGCCGTTCGGATGGCCTTGCAGCGGGTGGATGTCGTGCTGGTCAGCGGAGGACTCGGCGCGACGACCGACGATGTGACGCGTGAGGCGGTGGCGGAACTGTTGGGGCGGCGCATTGTCAAGGATGAAGCCTCCCTGTCCGGCCTGCGTGAAAAATACAAAATTTTCGGACGCGAGCTCTCGCCGATTTCCGAGCGGCAAATTTTGGTGGTGGAAGGCTCGGTGGTCCTGCCTAATCCGGTGGGGATGGCGCCCGGCCAGCGGATCGAATCGGGAGGCAAGGTCCTTTTTATCCTGCCGGGGCCTCCGCGCGAATTTAATGCCGTGTTGTCCACGCATGTGTTGCCCTGGCTGCAAGAGGCATTCCGGGGCGCGTTGAGCGTTACGCAAAAAATTTTGATGGTGTGCGGAGTGGGGGAATCGGATCTGGCCGCGCAATTGGAAATGGAAGGATTTCCTCCTCCGGGTCTGGATGTGGCTTATTGCGCCTCCGGCGGCCGGGTTGAAGTCCGGCTGACGGCGACCTCCGACCGGCAGGCCGTAATCGATCAGGCCTCCGAGGTGGTGCGCCGCGTATTGGGCCGGCACATTTTTGCCGAAGATCGTCTGACGATGGAAGAGGTGGTGGGGCGCTTGCTGTTGGAGCGCCGCTCCACGCTGGCCACGGCGGAATCCTGCACCGGCGGGGGCATTGGGCAGCGCATCACGTCGGTGAGCGGCAGCTCGGCCTATTACATGGGCGGGATCATCGCCTATGACAACCGGGTGAAAATTTCTCAACTGGGCGTGCCGGAAACGGAATTGGCCGCACAGGGGGCTGTCAGCAAGGAAGTGGCGGCGTCCATGGCCCAGGGCGTGCGGCAACGACTGGGCGCGGACTACGGCCTTTCCATCACGGGCGTAGCCGGGCCGACGGGTGGGACCGATGAAAAGCCCGTTGGTCTGGTTTGGATGGCCGTGGCCGACGCCGCCGGGACGGTCACGTCTTCGCGTCGATTTCCGGGGGATCGGGATTGGATTCGCGAGTCCAGCACATTGTTTGCCCTGGATTTGCTTCGGCGGCGGATTTTAGGGACGGTTTAAGAAAAATGTAATGGTTCCCCCTCTTCAGCATCGGGTATTTATTGTGACACAAAAATGCATCGGATATGTGTCATAAATAACGAAATAGAAATGTCATATAGTACTGATAAAAAGGTTCTTGCCAAAATATACGGACGCAAGAAGGGTTGGATATTTACTCCTGAAGATTTTAAGGGAGTTGGAACAAGGGATGCCGTTGCTTCCGCCTTGAAGCGCCATAAACAATCCGGTCTGATCCATCAGTTGGCTCGGGGACTTAAAGACATTCGCTATGCGCCCGGGTGGATTGCCGTTATTCTCCGGAAGCTGGCGGAAGGAAATCTGCTCCGTGGAAGTTGAAGATGGTTCGCCGGATGTGATCAATATCCGGTATCCATCCATATTTGCCGACCGTTATCTGCGTCCGGCTGACGAAACTCTCCTGGCGACTTCTTGAATTCGCGCTCATTCGCGGTTTCTTCCCTCCCCGCTTCCTTAGCGCTGAAATTTTGCATCGATTTATGCTGGCCTTTCATAAGTTGATATGCAAAATGCGTTCCAAGTGTGGTTTCACTGGGAAAGTGGAATCTGTTCTTTATGAGTATATTTTTGCGTTTTTTACGCAGTAGTCGTTCTACTTCAAACCCGCAACGTTTGTGTTTCCAAGAACGGAACTGTGAAGCGCGCCCATTGGGCGCGGCTTCAAGTTCCTTGTGTCTTGGATGCCGCGTTGCGGCGGTGAAGTAGGCTCAAGGGCTGGATGTCCGCGCTCATCGTTTTTCGCGGAATCCAACCCTGGGGACAGTCGATCAATCAAACAAAGGGGTGAAGGATGAAGCAATCAAGAAGGTTGAGGGTGGGATTGTTGTTTGCCGCAACGTTGAGTTCTTTGGCTGTATTAGCCGCCTTTTCAAAACAGCCCGAAAAGCCTGCTCCGGTCGATCCTGTGCGATATCAAGAGTTGATGGAGGCCGAGGTCTCCGATATCAGTGAATTGCAGCAGCTTCTCTTGGAAGAGTTCGATTTTTACCGGGTCATCACCCCGTCTTTTGACGATTTTATCCTCAGGCAACCGAGCAGTCCTTTTCTGTTGCCGTTTGCATCGTGGAGCGTCCTACCGGCAGAGTTCGCCCGTCTTCCCTACGAGTACGAGAATTCGATCAAAGTCTATCCGATCACGATTCGGGTCGATGGGGTTGCCCGGGAAGCTGTTTTTCAATCGACGCTCACCGGCAAGCGCCTTTATGCGCTGCCTCTGGGCTACGATCCGGATGCCCGATTTCTCCATGCCTCCGCGGCGCCTTGTTCCAGCGTGCAAATTTTGGCCAAGCTCATTCCGTCCGATTCCGTCGAAGCTTGGCTTTATGTATCCGACCGGCTCTCCGCCCAAGCCGTAAGTCTCCAAAGCCTGGACGGGGGCATGCAACTGATGCGCTCCGAAGAGGCCGCGACCAATATCGTTTTTGAAGCCATCTCCCGGCAGACCAACGGGCTCAAATTGATCATTGGTTATCCGGATACTTTTACCAACCGGCTGGACATATTTACTTGCAACGATTTAATGGAAGAAATCTGGTCGATTGCCGTGCGCGAACTCTCCACGGCTGGCACCAACGAAATCGCCTGGGTCGATGCCAACAGCGGGGCCGGCCTGCCGGTGCGATTCTATTGCGCGGCCAACGCCGACCTCGATACCGATCAAGATTCCTACCCAGATATGCGGGAATCCAGGATTTTTTTGACCAATCCGAACGATCCCAATTCCCGGCCGGTGCGGATATCCGGCTCGATCGGCTATGCCGGAATCGAGACCGGCGCGATCTTCGTACTGACCTTGACCGAGGCCGATAGCTGGTCCTTGGCCAAGTCCATCCCGCTTGCTTCTCCGGGCGCCTACACCAACGCCGAAGTAGGCAATAACGGAATCTACTGGTTCAAGGCCTTTCGGGACGTAAACAGCAACTATACCCGGGACGTGTGGGAGCCGTGGGGACGCTACAGCACCAATTCCCTTTATGTGACGTCCGACGTTTCCGGGATCAATATCACGATGAAGGATGAGCCCTCCTTGTGGGGTACGATCAGCTACTCGGGCAGCGCCACGGGCAACGTCTACGTGCTGGCCGTGACCTCCTCGAACAGTTGGCAGAGCCCTTATGAGAGCGTGACCTCCTGGGAACAGGGAGCGGCCAGCCAGACCGGCGGAGCGACGTTCCTGAGCTTTCCGGTGAACTTCTCGATCACGGGACTGCCGACCTCGAACTACTGGGTCAAAGCCTATATTGACGAGAACTATGACGGAGTCTTCACCCATCTTGAAGCGGCCGGCCAGTATGCAGCGTATGCGGTTGCGGTAAGCAACCGGAAGACGGGGATTAATATCGCCTTGGATGTGGATGCCGACGGAGATGGGATGCCGGATTGGTGGGAAGTCAGTCATGGACTGAACCCGACGAACGCCGCCGATGCGGCCGGCGATTTCGATTCCGACCAGATGAACAACCTTTACGAGTATCTTTACGACTTTAATCTCACGAATGCGGGCGATGCCGTCGAAGACGCCGACAGCGACGGATATCCCAATGTGTACGAATGCGTAAAAGGCAGCCAGCCCCGAAGCGAGGCTTCTTTTCCCTCGCCGGATTTTCAAGTTGATGCCGGCAGCAGCACCATTCAGGCGGCGATTAACGCCTCGGCAAACGATTACGACATCATCCGCGTATCGGAAGGCGTCTACACCGGCACGGGCAATGTCAACGTCGCTTTTTACGGCAAGAAACTCCTGCTCGTTTCCGGAGACGGACGGGACAAGGCCGTCGTGGACGGCTGTCGCACCCATCGGGCTTTTCGTTTCCAGCATGGCGAAACCCGCTCCACCGTGCTTAGCGGCTTTAAAATCATGAACGGCTATGCGGCAAATGGCGGCGGCATTCTCTGCGAGTCCAATGCCTCTCCGACGATTCTGTCCTGCACGTTTCAGGACAATCGGGCCTCGCAAGGCGGCGGGGCTTGCAGTCTGGCGGCCTCGCCTTCGATCACGCAGTGCCGCTTTCTCGAGAATACCTCCGCCAACGCCGGGGGCGGGCTGCTGGCCGGATATCAATCGAGCGTGCAAGTCAATTCATGCTATTTTCAGGGCAACTGCGCCAGCAACGGAGGGGGCGCCGCGGCGCGAGGCGCCGTTTTAAATCTGAATTCCAACGTCTTCGAACTCAACGAGGCGTATTGGGGCGGCGGGTTGCATGGGGGGCAACATTCGTATGCCTTGCTGAATCCAACTCGGATTTACGACTACGGCTCCACGGTGTCCGTCGTCAATTGCTCTTTCGAGCGGAACAAGGCTCATATAGGCGCTGGATTGTATTTCGTTTCGCATTGGGAATATGGGTCCACCACGTACGCCGGCTGGAGCCGAACGGCGGCGGATGTGAATCAATGCCTTATCTCAAGGAACCATGCCGACAGTTACGGCGGCGGCGCGGTGTTTGGCAGTTGTGCGCGCGTCAAATTACGAAACAGCGCGGTTTTGGCGAATAGCGCGGTGGGGCTTTTAACGGAAATGACCGTGACAAATAATGGAGTCGAAATCCTGCATTTGAATAGGGCCTCGCCCGGAATTGACGTTAGCGGCGCCTTTGCCGATTTGATCAATTGCAGCGTGGCCTATAATTGCACGACTTCGCCGGCCTACGGTTCGGGGGTTCATGTCGTTTGTTCGCGAAGCGAAATCACGGCCCATATGATCAATACGCTGGTCTGGAGCAATACGCCGGCATCGCATCAGGTCTTTAAGCTGACGGCTACGGGAACTTGCCGGATGGATTATTCCTGCCATAACAACCAGTATCCCGATCCCTACAACTTGAATTTGAGGCAATTCGTTTTTGGGGCCGGCAACATTACCAATCAACCGCTATTCGCTGCCGGCGGCTACGCGCTGCAAGCCCTTTCGCCCTGCATCGACGCCGGAAGCAACAGCACCGCTTATACGCAGGATATCTCCGGCGAAGCTCGACCTCTGGGCGGACGCGTCGATATCGGTTGCGACGAGTTTTTGGACACGGACGGCGACAGCCTGCCCGATTGGTGGGAATCCGCTTATTACACCAACCGCACCGCCGCCGATCCT
>Ga0209417_1001145_pt1 | contig 51381 bp, 47 predicted proteins | sample RifGroF2_FD_184002 | JGI IMG/M metagenome (GOLD analysis project Ga0209417, IMG submission 184002) | Groundwater microbial communities from Rifle, Colorado, USA - Groundwater F2 (SPAdes) (version 2) | ecosystem: Environmental > Aquatic > Deep subsurface > Groundwater | place: Rifle, Colorado...
CCATTGCATTAGCAATTCTGCTTTTGTCTTTCTCATGTTCTTTTTCCTCCTGCTTGTTAAAATCGAACATGAGAAAAATTATCTCTCAAACTCTAGGAAAAAAAGATGGGTCATATTTGACGCTTACCACTGCGAGGTGAAGTTAACGAAAAAGACAATGCGAAAAGGGATTATAAAAGCATAACAATAGAGAATAAAATATATGTATGTACCAGACCATTTATTACATAGGAAAATCTATAATAAGCAGAGATCCAATCGAGCAGCCATCCATCTTCTTCTGCGTATATCTTAAAAATTCCTAACGACTGACAATCTTCGAATTACACGCTGAGCATTGCATTTACTTTTTCAATGATAGTTGGCGTAGCTCCTGGTACGCTAAGAACATCGCATTCAGAAGCAAGGATAAATGGATGGCCGGTCTTCTTCATGTTATTGACAAGCTGTATAGACATCTCTCTTACCTGTTCCTTTGTAATATCCTTATCTGAATAAAATTTCTTGGTTGGCAAATTGCCGAAAAGCACAGTCGTTTTCTGTATGAGTTTAGCGTCTTCCCAAAGCTTTCTTGAGCAACCCAGACTCAGAATAGCCGGGTCAAGTTCATTGAATTTAATTAACATTTTATCAATCAATTCGCCGCAGTCGTGGAATATCAGGTCAGCATCGTAATCAGCTAGCAGTTTTCTGATTTTCTTGTTATAGCTAATCACATAACGGTCAAAAATATCGGAACCTTCTTCAACCTGATTAGGTGAAATATAAACATTGTTTGCTGCAGGTTCGCATACGCATATTCCTTTAGCCCCAACCTCAAGCTGCATTTTTATTGACTTAAGGATTATTGCCATGGACATCTCCAGTGCAGTTTCAACTGTTGCTACATCCGGATCATCGCTCGCCGTCATACCAGAAGCAGCCATATAAACAGGGATTATGGGATCTTTCAGGAGCGTAGTCATCATTGAAAATGGCCCTATGGACATGCCGACAGGAATTAAGTCAGAATTCTGTGCGACATATTTGATTGCCTCACAGTTGGCAATAATACGCTCTGTTATAAATTTGTTCTCTTCAACCCCTTGTTTTACTTTGTCTAAAGTTTCTAATGAAGGATTCTCGTCAAACTGAAAGGTAAGAGCATTTTCTTTCGGAATACCAAGCAGAGCAGCAAGCCAGGTTTTTTCCACTTTCAGATCCATCAGAGGAAAAGCAAGAGGCGTTTTGAATCTTTGAGCAGCTTCCACCATTACTTCACCGAGAAGTTTACCATTATAAGGAATTTGAGTGTGATTTGGTTTCTCGCAAAGGATAAGATCTGTCCCGATCGGCATTTTTAGTCCTTTCTCTGCAAGGTCAATATAAAAACTCCTGTTCATGCTTCGCTCTCCATTTTTGAGTTTATTCCTAAATTGATATCAAGGTTACTATGCAATATGATTATATGTCGAGAAAATAAAATAATCCTTGTTTCTTAAAAACTTTATTAAAAATCCATCAGCGTTATCTATAACTTTGCCGAAATGATTTTCAAATTTCATATAGCTTTATCAGGTAGACCGCCGGGGGGGGGGGACTATTGTCCCCTATATATCGGGCGCCTCGGAGATGCGTCCCTGCGCTTAATTCAATGACATTGATTTGCTATAAGAGTTATCATCGCTGGGTTTTATCTTTGTTAAAGATAGAAACCTGCGTTTACTTGTCTGCAATAATGCTTATGCAAAAGCAGTGGGAAAGCGTCCAGATGAAATATATGGAAAAACAGATATAGAAAACGGTTGGGATCCAGAACTTGTCAAGGGTAATCCAGCTAAAGGCATAAAAGGATTTGAGCAGGATGACTTAGACGCTTTATCTGGAAAAACAATTCATAACCCATACGACCCAGCCAATGTATGCGGTGACATTAGAATTTTTGATACTATTAAACTTCCTCTTAAATCAGACAAAGGAGATATTATCGGAGTTTTTGGCATTGCCAGAGATGTCACTGAGACCAAGAGGCTAGAACAGGAGAAGAAACGACTTGTTGAAATTATAGATTCATCCCCGAATTTCGTAGGTTTCGCTGATGCAAAAGATAAGCGTATCCAATATGTAAATAAGGCTGGGCGGCAAATGTGCGGCATCGGTAGCGATGAAGATATTACTAAGTTGAAAATTGAAGATTTACATCCTGCAGGGGCAAATCATAAGCTATCTACTGAAATATTGCCTGTAGCTGTGAGGGATAAGTCATGGTCGGGAGAATGTGCTTTTAAAAACATTAAAGACAATAAAGAGATACCTGTTTTGATGGTTGTAATTCCTCTTATGAATCCTAACGGAGAAATTGAAATATTAGCCACAATCTCCCAGGATATTTCCAAACTGAAAAAAGAACAGTATGAGAGACTGAACCTTGAAAAACAGCTCTATCAATCACAGAAAATGGAAGCAATCGGGTCTCTAAGTGGAAGTATTGCCCATGATATGAATAACATTTTCTCTGCCATTTCTGCCTACACATCTCTCTTCCTAAGCGAATATTTAAAGAATGACCCCAAAAAAGACTATATACAAAAGGTGCAGGATTTAGGTAAAAAAGGTGCAGACATAGTAAACCAGATTCGCAAATTCTCTAAACCCAAGGAAATCATATTTGAACCTATTGACATAAAACCTGTTGTTGAAGACATTCTTAATTTGCTTCAGATTAGGCTGAGACATATTGCTGCTACATCAGTCACAGTCATACCAAAACAGCGCCTTCCAATAATGGGAGATGCCACCCAGATAAGCCAGATGCTTCTGAATCTTATCTCTAACTCATGCGACGCAATGGAAGGAAAATGGGGAAAACTCGACATCACCATTGACGAAGTTTCATTTCTTCAGAATGCTCTTCCTTTGCCTGAACTCAAACCTGGCAGATATCTAAAGCTTACCATAAAAGACACTGGCAGGGGAATGACTTCTGAAGTAAAGAAACGGATTTTTGATACATTCTTTACTACAAAAGAAGACAACGGGACAGGACTTGGGCTTAGCATAGTAAAGCGGGTGATAAGCAGTCATAACGGTGCTATTTCTGTTGACAGCAAACTTGATAAAGGCACAAGTTTTTATATTTATTTTCCTGTTATCAGCAACATTCCAGACCGTAAATAAAGGCGCATCTATGGCAAAAATAGATGAACGAATATCTTAAACTGAAACTGCAAGTTAGCAAAGATGCTCTCCTTTTTGCTGAAAATATAATAGCTACGCTAGGGATCCTGTAATAGTGCTTGATTATGAGCTGAAGGTAGTTCTGTCAACAAATCTTTTTATGATACTTTTAAAGTTAATCCTGAGGAAACCATAAATCAGTTCATCTACGATGTGGGCAATAAACAGTGGGATATTCCCAAGTTACGGGAACTACTAGAAGACATCCTTCCTAAAAAGAGATCCTTTGATAATTATGAGATTGAACATAATTTTGAAACTATCGGCAGGAAAACAATGCTTTTGAATGCCAGACGCATTGATCATGTGCAGTTTATTCTCCTGACCATTGAGGACATCACCGAGCGCAAGGAGACTGAAGAACAGATGCGCGAAATGTTCATGGCTATCGATACTTCTCTTAGCGCAGTTGCTCTAGCAAACAAAGAAGGAAACATAAAATATGCCAATCCGGTCTATCTCAAAATTCACGGATTCAATGATGCTTCTGAGGTTATCGGTACATCGTTCACCCTCAGGGCTGAAAATATAGACAGCATTGTAGAGGAAATGCATGATAAAGGAGGTTTCATTGGAAAGTTCACTGCCGTTCGAAAAGATAATTCAAAATTTGATGCTGACGGGCTCAAAATCTCACAAGTAGTTATCAATTTAATTTCAAATGCTTTCAAATTTACTCCTGACGGCGGCACTATCCTTTTTGAAGCAGTCAGAACCACTGATAATGAAATGATGATATCAATTACTGACAACGGAAAGGGAATCAGAGAAGAGTTGCAGAAAAAGCTCTTTAATCCCTTTGAGAGGCTTCAAAGCCAAAAGGCAGGTACGGGACTGGGTTTGGCCTTGAGCAAAAGAATTGTCCAATTGTGGAATGGAAAGATAGGCGTCGTTTCTTCGCCCGAGGGGAGGAAAACAGGTTGTCGTTTCTATTTTACAATACCATTTAAAATCAGCGTAGAGGAATAGCGGATAGTTGAATTCTAAACGCTGAACGCTGTACAGACTTGTTTAAATTTAAAAATAGGAAGGTTTGAATTATGAAAATTCTGCTTGTTGACGATGAAGAAAGGAATCTGAAGCTGCTTCTTGATATGCTTCTTCCCCTGAATCATACATTGCTAAAAGCCATGAACGGCAGAAGTGCTCTTGAAATTCTCCGGCAGACCCCTGATGCAGACCTCGTGCTTCTGGATATCATGATGCCGGATATGGACGGTTATGAAGTCTGCTCTGCCATGAAAGCTGATAATGCCCTTAAAGACATTCCAATAATATTCATTACGGCTCTTTCAGATGAGACCAACCAGATCAAAGGGCTTAAGTGCGGCGCCGTAGATTATGTTACCAAACCCTTTAAAAAAGAAATCCTTCGAACCAGAGTTAATACGCAACTGGAACTCAAGCAAAGAGGCGATGCCCTTAAAAATACATTAAAGGAACTCAAGAAAAACCAAAGCAAGCTCGAAGAGCTTAATCTGAACCTTGAAAATATTGTCAAAGAAAGAACCAACGAATTATTATTGACTCAGGAAGTCATAATTGACAGCATGGCGTCAGTTGCCGAGTTCAGAGATCTAGAAACAGGTCTGCATATTTCACGAACCAGGAATTATGTTAAACTCCTGCCCTTCACTTGAAGAGCCACCCTAGATTCAAGAATTATCTTACTGATAAGACAATCAAACTCATTTATCAGGCTGCTCCGTTACATGATATCAGCAAAGTGGCTATTCCGGACAACATTCTGTTGAAACCTGGTAACCTCACTCAGGAAGAGTTTGATATTATCAAAAAACATTCTCTTCTGGGATGTGAAATGATAGAAAAGTCTGAGAGGGAATTAGCCACAAATTCATTTCTCAAACTCGCAAAGGAAATAGCTGTCACACATCATGAGAAATGGGACGGCACAGGCTATCCTTACGGACTAAAAGGAGATGAAATCCCCATCTCAGGAAGACTCATGGCAATTGCAGATGTCTATGATGCCCTGGTGACAAAACGCATTTACAAGCCGGCCTTTACTCACGAAAGAGCCATGCAGATAATCGAAGAAGAAAGAGGAACTCACTTCGATCCTGATATAGTCGATGCGTTCATTGCACTGGAAAAGAAATTTAAGGAAATAGCGCTGAATATGGTTGAACCTTAAATCAGAATTTATACCAGTATAGAGAGTATTATTATTCAAACAATGGATTTGCCGGATAAAACACTATAATTAATGGAAAGAGCAGGATTCATCTACCAACGCATTAATTATAAAGGGGTGCAGATTATGACATCACTGGAAAGGACATTGAAGTTCATCAAAGGCGAAAAAGTAGACAGACCCCCATTTCATCCAATTATCATGAGATGGGCGGCAAAATATGCCGGTGTAAAATATAGAGATTTCTGCCTGGATTATAAATCAAAATGCAGAGCTGCAATTAAGTGCGCTGAAGACTTTTCTATTGACTGGGTTACGGTAATGTCCGACCCTTTTGCTGAAACAGAAGCTTACGGCCTAAAATGCGAATATCCCCAAGACAATCTTCCGGAACCGGTGGAATATCCATATAATGATGTTTCTGAAATAGATAAAATTGGTGTGATTAAAACTCATGAAAATGCGAGGATGCTCGCCAGAGTTCATGAAGTTGAAGAGTTTTCCCGCCTCTGTAAAGATAAATACCTCATAGTAGGCTGGGTAGAAGGCCCTATGGCTGAATATGCCGACATCAGAGGTTTTGCCAATGCCTGTATGGACCTCTATGACGCTCCTGATAAAATTGCAAAAGCAGCAAAAATAATAACCGCTAATGCAATTGACTTTGTTACTTATCAGGTCAAGGCCGGAGCCCATTGCATAGGTATAGGCGAAGCTGCCTGTTCCCAAATAGGCCCTGAACTATACAAAGAGCTCTTCTTTGAACTTGATAAAGCTATTGTAAACCATATTCATTCACTCGGTGCCATTGCAAAATTGCATATCTGCGGAAATACGACAGCAATTCTTCCCGATATGATAGCAACAGGAGCCGACATAATTGATGTCGACCACCTTGTAGGCTCCATGAAACCTTTCGTTCACCTGCTAAAACCGACACAGGTAGTAAGCGGAAATAGCGACCCTGTCTCCGTAATCCAGGATGGAACTCCTGAAACTATCAGAAATAGCGTAATAAAATGCTACGAGGAAACAGGTCACCGCTGTATAGTCTCGGCCGGATGCGAAGTTCCTCCCGGAACAACAGTGGAAAATTTCAAAGCTTTTAGAGATGCTGCCCTTAGTTTAGCCGGCCTTTGAGGTAGAATGTCCTTACAATCTCCTTTTAAAGTTCAGAGATTCATATTATTTGTCTCTCTGAGCTTTTTTTTAACAGCCTGTAGTTTTTTCACAGAAAGAGAACAGAATAGTTTCACTGTCGCAAAAGTAAGCTACCTGGGCACTGTCTGGAATAAAGGGCAGGAAAATGCTTCTGTCATTTCACAGGACGGAGGTTTTTCCTTTATAGTTCCAGGAGGAAGTCTATGGTACTTCGGAGATACTTTTCTCGGACAGAGACTGCCTGACAACAAATACGATACAAAAGGAGGACTTTCCTGTTCTTTGGCCTTTTTGGATAAAAAAGACTTCAACGCCCCTCTCCCTCCGCGCTTGAAATATTTTACAGATGGAACCGGATTAGCTGAACAGGCTATTGAATATCTGCCTAATGAAAATCCTGATAAAATTCGGCTTTGGCCATTATCTGGAATTTATTTAAACGGCAAATACTACTGTTTTTATTCGTATATAGAAAAGACAGGAAACGGCACATGGGATTTTAAGCAGACAGGAAGCGGTTTGGCTGAATCAGACAAACCCATTACTTCCTATAAAAGAGTTTTAAAAAATGGAGACTTCCATTTTCCTATTGCTCCGTCCGCATTAGTATTGGAAGGAGACTACCTTTACTGCTATAGCATCGGAATAAACGGAAGAGATGTTTATCTGTCTAGAGTCAGACCGACAGAAATAGAGAATCCCGAAGCGTATTATTTTTATTCAGATAATGGCAACTTCACAAGAAATAATGAAAAAACCGTCTTCCTATCAGACATCTACGGACAGTTATCAATAGCATGGAATGAATATCTAAAACTCTATGTAATGGCTCAGTCAAGTGACTTTTTCCATCCAAGAGAAATCAGATTCAGAACTTCCCCTGCCCCTATTGGCCCATGGAGCGAACCTTTCGCTTCTATCAAAGTTCCAGAGCAAGCCCAAAATGGCCAGGTTGACCTTATCTATTGCTCCTACTTTCACCCTGAACTTTTCAGAGAAAACGGCAAAATCATGGTTCTGACTTATTCCATCTACATGAAAAGCAGATGGTTCGATATCAATAACGAAATGATTGAGTTTGAAATCATCAAATCAGCAAAATAATAAGCTCAATTCGACAGAGATAAAGATTGTAAAATTTATTGATCAATAAAATTACTGCTGATTGTTTTTGCTTTTAAAAATATGCTGTCTTTTTTAATACAATGGAAAGCATTATGCCCTATAAAGATGAGCTATCCAGCCTAACATGGAATGCCTTGCTGTTTTTTCATATGATTTGAAAAAACAATACTTCTTTATACATTTACTCCTTTCTAATGCCTCTATTAATGCGGATTGAAAACAAAAAAATTCATCTTAAATAAACTACATGGAAGGAGAAAAGGATGCATGATCTCTTGAGTCCTCTTCTACAGGAATTCAGCCTGCCCCTAAGCAATCCTGTTCTTATATTTTCTTTAATTCTTATTATTATACTCTTAGCTCCAATTATCTTACAGAAATTTCATATCCCAGGGATAATAGGTTTGATAATCTCAGGAGCAATAATCGGCCCATACGGTATAAATATACTTGCAAAAACATCTGCAGTTGACCTCTTTTCAACGATAGGACTGCTTTATATAATGTTCATAGCCGGGCTTGAACTGGACATTAACGAATTTAAAAGCTACAAATACAAAAGCTTTCTATTCGGTTTTTTTACATTTATGTTTCCTCTGAGTATAGGATTTCCTGTTTGCTACTGGCTCCTTGATTACAGTTTCAACGCCAGTTTGCTTGTCGCAAGCATGTTTGCCACTCATACACTTGTAGCATATCCTATTGTAAGTAAACTCGGGCTTGCCAAGAATCAGGCAGTAGCCGTTACGGTAGGAGGTACAATTCTTACAGATACTGCCGTACTCCTGATTCTGGCAATTGTATTAGGTAACGATAAGGGAACTCTGGACTATCTCTTCTGGATAAAACTGGGCGTATCATTGATAGTTTTTGTTCTGATTGTCTTTCTTCTGCTTCCCAAGATTGCCAAATGGTTTTTTGAAAAACTAGAGAGCGAAAAGCACGCTCATTATATATTTGTCCTTTCGGCAGTTTTTTTCTCGGCTTTTCTTGCGCAGTCAGCAGGAATAGAACCGATAATAGGAGCGTTCCTGGCGGGGCTTGCCCTCAACCCTCTCATTCCTCAATCCTCGGCTTTAATGAACAGAATTGAATTCATAGGAAACTCTCTCTTTATACCATTCTTCCTGATATCAGTAGGCATGCTTGTGGACATACGGGTCATTTTCCATTCCCCAAGAGCAATAATAGTCGCGGGGGTTTTAACTGTAGTTGCTTTGTCAGGCAAGTGGATAGCTGCTCTTATTACTCAGCTTATATTCAGATATTCATCCTCTCAAAGAAAGCTGATTTTCGGACTGAGCAGCGCTCACGCCGCGGCAACCCTTGCGGTGATCCTTGTAGGATATCAGGCAAATATACTCAATATCAATGTATTCAACGGTACTATAATACTAATTCTCATAACCTGTCTTATAGCTTCATTTATAACGGAAAAAGCAGCTAAGAGAATGGCATTGGAAACAGAAGGGGAAGATGTAAAAGAAGCCTTGAAGAAAATTTCTTCCAATGAGCACATTCTTATCCCTGTATCAGACTATTCTGAAGTGGAAAAACTCCTTGAATTCGCATCGCTTATAAAAGACAGGAAATCCGATAATCCCATTTCTTTGCTCTCAGTAGTTCCAAATAATGACGAAGCAGAAGTTAATATCCTTAAGTATCAGAAGAAACTCAACGGCATTACAAAGCATACTTCAGAAACAGAGATACAAGTCGAAACCATTGCCACAATAGATCATAATATGGTAAGCGGAACTGTAAGAATATCACGGGAAATCTTATCTGATATATTGGTTATGGCATGGCAGCAAAAAGCTAGGTTCTTCGATAAACTTTTCGGAGAAAAAATCAATTCAATCGTGGATGATCTGCCGGATAAGAACATATTCGTATGCCGCTTTGTTAAACCGCTAATCAACAAGGATAAAATAATTTTTATTGCCCCTCCGCTGACAGAAAAGAATTACGGCTTCAAAGTACTTGTTCAAAAAATAGCCAGGCTGGCGCAGGAATATACACTGCCAATAATCGTTTTCGGTGAAGAAAAAACCCATTCAGCGATAACCGATACACTGACAAAAAACAACATCAGCGTAAAACCTGTCTATGAAATATTCAGGGATTGGGAGGACTTTCTTGTTTTATCCCGCGAAATAGATAAAAACGATATGATAATATTGAATTCATCGCGGCGGGATTCTCTTGCTTATAATCCTGTTTTAGAAAAAGCTCCTCAGAAACTGGAAAAACACTTTAAGAATAACAATATGATAACAGTTTATACACAGCAGTTCGAAAACGGTTCATTAAGGAATCCGCTCACAAAGACCTCTTTCAAATCTAAATCATAAAAAGTTTATACATTGCAAGCATACTTGACTGTGTAGATACAACAGTATATACTCAAATACAATCAGGAGGAATCAATTATGCTCACTTCCAAAGTTTTCACGAGCGGCAACAGCCAGGCAATAAGACTGCCAAAAGAATACCAGCTTAAAGAAAAAGAACTCTTCATTCAGAAAATAGGAAAAACAATTGTGCTTTTCCCTCAAAAAAACCCATGGGAGGCTTTTGAAAAAAGCTTGAATGAATTTTCTGAAGACTTCATGACCGAAGGCCGCTCTCAGCCAGAAATGCAGAAAAGATAAACTCCATGATATACATGCTTGATACAAATATCTGCATATATGCTATTAATAGAAAATCTCAACTAATTATAGATAAGGTAAAAAGCCTCAAACCTCATCAGATAAAACTCTCTTCTGTTTCGCTTGCTGAACTCGAGTATGGCGTATCAAAAAGCCGCTTCAGAGAGAAGAACAGATGCGCTCTACTCAATTTTGTATCAGCTTTCGACATCCTGCCTTTTGACGATAATGATACCGAAATATACGGAATTTTAAGAGCAGACCTGGAACAGAGAGGTCAGATAATCGGCTCTTACGATTTACAGATAGCATCTCAGGCTATTGCAAGAAACCTCACATTAGTCTCGAATAATACTGATGAATTTAACCGTATAAAAAATCTTAAACTCGAAAACTGGGTATAAACACGATCCTCTTCCTTGACTCAAACAGTACCACGGGCGAGACGCTCGTGATACGAACACAAAACCATATCTGCCCTGCCCGTACCATGGGCGCAAAGTCATGCGTTCTAGCATTGATCTCGCCCGTGCCCTCTTATTCTTCCCTTCAAATCTGGGATGAAACCGAATAACCAACACCCAACACGAAACACTCAATTTTCAAGGAAAATGCAATTCAAAGCATTTTCACTTCGTTATTGGATATTCCATTGTTCGATATTGGATATTCAAAGTTTTCTTGATAAAATTTCAGGCTTCGCCCGTGGACTCTCTCCCTTCTCTGCCAACCTTGAATTCTGCTCTAATTTCTCTATCTCTTCAATCTAAAATTCCCCCTCCATTATCCATTATCAACTATCCATTATTCACTATCCCCCCATTCACTATCTCTCCCCTCCCTCTTGCCTTTTCTTATCAACCAGTTAGAATTCCTAACAGGGGATTATTCGCAGTTAAGAGAAAAAATAAAAACAACCTGTTATTACGGATATCCGGCAACAAGATTTTAAGGAAATATTAACTTGTTTGTAAACATGAACCGTTAGACGAAATAAAGCCGCAATTTTTTGGGTAAAATTATGGAAGATCGTTTTACACATGAAAGTAAATTTGGAAGAGGTGGTATTCCAAAAGTAGTACGTTCTCAAATTTATAAAAGAGATGATTATAAATGCATATATTGTGGCAACTCATTTCCAAAGGATAGTTTAACTATAGATCATTTAATTCCGCTTTCTGCTGGCGGTTTAAATGAAATGATAAATTTTGTTACTTGTTGTAAAGATTGTAATCAAAAGAAAGCAGATAAACCCTTAAATTTATTTTCAATAGAACTTAATATTGATATTGAAGATTTACCAGTTTATGGGGATCCTATTATTGATAATGAAAAAATTCCTATACAAATTAGATTATTAAGGAAAAAATTAATTGGTAAATATAGGAAAAATGAAATTAAATTATCAGGAAAAACAGCTCAAAAAAAACTTGAAAAAAAATTTAGACGAGAATTTTGGAATACAGATGAAGGTAAAAATTTAGAATCTCAATTTTCTTCATTACCAGGACATATTAGAGTAATGATTCCAGAAATTCAATCATATGCAAAATCAGAAGAAGATTTTTGCCTATTAATTGAAATGGCAAAATCAGCTAATACAAGGAATTTAATCAATAAAAGATTAGATAATTTTCCTAATCTCTTTGATTTTTTTGAAAAGCTGTCAAATAAAACAAATGATGAATCTTTAAAAAAGCGTTTAATACAAGCTTTAGAAAGATATAAAAAAAAGAATAAAAAAATAGATTAGTATTAAGCGGCTTTACTATGTCCAACAATCCGTATCCGGTTCTGGAGGAGTACCGCCTTCACCCAAATTGCCTCCGGGAGTACCCTGCGGCAACTTCGGCTACGGGCACCGTTGACTGCAATTGCTAACCACCCAAGACAACTTGAGGACACGCTCAGAAATAATGACCTGATAAGTAAACTTTCAGTAAGAAGGAAGCATATGAATAAAAAATGCACTGAATGCATTGGCATAGACAAAAACCCATTGCACTACAATGGCGACATAGAAGCTCCGGAATCAATAATTAGATGTATTCTTTATGAAGCATTTACTCTTGGCATTGCTATCCAGGCATGGACAACTGGAAAATGGCAAAGCCAATTGATATATGATGTAGGTATAGGTAAGTTTTCACCCTCTGAAGTACTGAAATCTATTGCTCTGGTTAAAATTCGGTTGTTATTTGATTTTATGTATAATTCAGACAGTACAGATGATTTTATAATGTGCAAAAATTTCTCTTCTTTTGGAATTGATAAACAATATGATACCAAGAATCTTGTTGGTTTTCAAGCCAATAAGATGTTTACAAGGAATTCGATAAACAAATTCATAGCACACCTAACGAAACAACGTATAACTAAGCCTAAATGCATACCACAACCGAAGTTTCTTCGAGGAGATAAAGCAACAATAAGCAATGCGAAAGTAATCCTCAAAGATGTGAATAGATTTGTTATCTCAGTAATAGATCACAAGTCATTTGGCAAACTTGACGATTGGGGGAATGCCTATCTAACAGGCTTCAAAAAAGTCCTGAAAAACTTAGGATTGTCATAAGCTTTACAACATTGTTTTCAATAATGCTAACTCAAAAACAAAAAGGACTTACTAAATAAGGGAAGTCCGTAAACTATGGAAAAAGCAGAGCAATTCATTCATAAGCAGGTTGAGGCATTCATTAAAGCCGTGAAAGAACGGATGCCGAAACTCTGGATTCTATATTCTCATAAGAAGAAGAATGCGTGCCCAAGAAAAGAAAGAAGAGGTGGCCAGCAACAGACAACCAACAGCACAATGAATACCATTTGCAAAGCATAACGGCACCCGTTGCACAACCCGTTACTCTAAAATTCTTAACCATCGCTTTTTCAAGTCCGCAAAGACTATTCGTCCCTTCCGCCGAAAACGCCTGAACGAAGAAGGTAGTAGAGCAGTGTGAGAATTGCACTGACAGCGGCGGCGACATAAGTAAGGAATGCGGCATTTAGTACTTCACCTGACATTCTGGCTTCATTAGGGGTGACTATCCCTGCGCTTACAAGCATTTCTTTGGCTCTGGCGCTGGCATCCCACTCGACAGGAAGGGTGATTATTGAAAACAGCACTGCCACGCTGAATAGAATCGCGCCGACCAGTATCAATTCCTTGGACATCACAAAGCCCAGAAAAATGATAAAATATGACATAGTGCTGCAGATATTTGTCATTGGCACCATCATAGTCCTGAGTTTCAACGGAGCATAACCTCTTGCATGTTGAATCGCATGGCCTGCTTCATGACAGGCAACCCCCATTGAAGAGAGGCTTTTACCTTTAAATACATCAGGAGAAAGACGGAGAGTTTTGGTAGTTGGGTCATAGTGGTCAGACATAAAACCGGATACTTCTTCAATTTTCACATCATAAATTCCTGCATACTGCAGCATCCTTTTTGCAGCCATAGCTCCGGACAGTCCTGTAGATGCCCCGACCTGCGAATATTTGGCAAATGTCGATTTAGTATAGAAAGATGCCATCAAGGCAAGAATAAGTCCGGGAACGGCAAAGATTAAATACATTGGATCAAAGTAAAACATAAGATAACCTCCTATAAATAATTCTAAATTCTAAAGCTTCAAAATCAAATTCTTTCTTGTCCACGAATTACTTGAATCAGCACGAATTTTAAATAACTCTTTCATCTGATTTTTAACAAAAAATCAGTTGGAATAATTAGTAAAAATTGGCGTAATTAGTTGATAAACCTCTTTCGTTTTATATTTTAGTCGATACCGAAAAAGTCGGGATTCGTGCTTCGAGTTTCTCTATAAGTTCAAATTACCAATGAGTTCAGATATTGAATTATATCCATGCGCATCAAGATACTCACTGATTCCATTTAATATATTCATAGATGCCATCGGGTCAATAAAATTTGCTGTTCCGACTGCCACGGCATCTGCTCCGGCAAGAAAAAACTCTATCGCGTCAGCCGCGCTGAATATGCCTCCCATGCCTATTACAGGAACATTGACAGCCTTGGCAACCTCGTAAACCATGCGGACTGCTATAGGTTTGATACACGCGCCGCTCAAACCCGCATAAACATTGGCTATTTTCGGTTTTCTAGTTTCAATATCAATAGCCATGGCAGTAAAAGTATTTATAAGCGAAACCATATCTGATCCGGCATCCACTACGCATTTCGCGAAATCGGAAATTCTGGTTACATTAGGACTGAGTTTTGTAATCAACGGAAGCCTTCTCGTTACCTTTCTTATCTGTGAAACCACTTTTGCCGCCTGTCCAAGATCGGTACCAAAGGCGATACCGCCTTCCTTAATATTTGGACAGGAAATATTAATCTCTAGAGCAGCTATCCCCTCGACGCAGTCAAGCCTTTCGGCCACCTTGCAGTAGTCGCTGATGCTCTTGCCCCAGATATTTACAATTACTGTGGCCTTTTCTCTTATTAGAAAAGGAAGATATTCATCTTTCCTGATGAAATCCTCAACGCCCGGATTTTGAAGGCCGATGGCATTCATCATACCGCTAGCTGTTTCACAAATTCTTGGTACCGGATTGCCATGGTGCGGAAATGGTGAAATACCTTTAACAACTATCGCGCCAAGAGAGTTAAGAGGATAAAAGGAAGCATATTCTCTGCCATATCCGAAAGTGCCAGAAGCAGTCATTACCGGATTTTTCAAAGTTAGAGAGCCTAATTTTGTAGTAAGATCAGCCATATTTTTCTCCCCCCCCCTACTCTATAAAAATGTCTTTTGAGTTAAAAACCGGCCCTTCCTTGCATGACCTTGCATAGACCCAACTCTCTTTCTTCTTGTCATAAACTTTTACCACACAGGCAAAACATGCTCCCACGCCGCAGCACATCGGATGATCCAGACTTACTTCACAAATTGAATCGTTTGCTCTGGCAAGTTTAGCAACAGCATACATCATTCCATTCGGTCCGCAGGCATAAATCATAGAGTTTTTCCTGTTTAGATATGGAGACAGCAACTCTGTGACAAGTCCCTTACGCCCCATACTGCCGTCTTCTGTGGCTATCTCAACTTCAAATCCTAATTCTTTGTAATTATCAATAAGAATCAAATCTTCCTTAGTCCTTGCTCCAATAAGGAGTTTTCCTTTTATTTTGGCTTCCTTTGCAAGCATATAAGCAGCAGCAGCACCGTATCCACCTACGACTATAACAGGATAAATATTTTCAGTGGCGGGAGTATAAGCATTGCCCTGAGGCCCAAGGATATCACAGATATCTCGATATTTCATTTCAGACAGAACTTTAGTTCCGTGCCCTACTGCCTTATACACAATAGAAAGAGTTCCATCTTTTCTGGTATCAAAGATACTAAAGGGTCTTCTTAATATATGAGCTTCCATGTTTCCTATCTGCACATGGGCGAACTGTCCGGCTCTGGCATTCTCGGCTATCTTGGGCGAATAAAAATCCACCTGATAATAGTCTCCTTTTAAGTTCTTGTTAGATAAAATTTCTGCTTTTTCGGTAAACATATTTTCTTAACTCCGTGCCACGGGCGAGCCTGCCCGAGCAAGTCGGAGACGGCCAGGGACGCCCGTGGTACTTTTAATCACTTGTCTATTTCTGTAAAAAATGAATCTTCTATGTCTTCATTAAGACTGATATTAGTCAAATGATAATTCATTTCCGCCCCCAATATAGAGCTGCTTACATTTTCGGCAACAAGGTAGTTCCCTTTTTTCCTATAACTTTTTATCGTAATCTTATGATTCAATTCATTTCCCATTATTACAGTAGGCATATCCATTTGAGAAATCAGGAAGGTATTTCTGTCTATGTACAAACATACAGGTAAATCAAATCCAAATTCCTTCTTAAGTGTACAGGAAACCTTTAAGTCTTTTTCTTCCACAAAACTGAATATTTCCTTGTTCCAAAATTGCATATCTGGGTTTTGAAGATAGGCACTCAGAATAATTGCTTTCTTATCAGAACCTTCAATTTCCTTTATAGTATTTTCATTTGAGTTCCATTTAAAAGCCTTTTCTCCGTCGTAACTTCTTATCTCTCTTGTTCCGTCTTCCAGAATTGTATCAATCCTGTATTTATCAGGTTTTTTGTAATAGGAAATAACTTCAGCTTTGATCTTGAGTATCGGTATTTCTACCGTTCCACTACTTATCTTTGTTTTTGAAGAGGCAAGTATGCCTTTAGGATCGACTGCTGATTGAAGCTTGCTCAGAATATCATCATCCTGGGCTGAAACAGAGAAAGACAGAAAAAGCAAAGCTATGAAAAAAATGCCATTATAAAATATCTTTCTCATTTTTAGCTTCGTAATCCCTCAACTTCATTAATTGCTTTTTTAAGAACTTCTTTATCAGAAAACGGATATCTTACGCCCATAATTTCCTGATAATCCTCATGTCCCTTACCTGCTATTAGAACAATATCCTTTTCTTCCGCCATCCTTACAGCTTCGAAAATCGCTCTTCTTCTATCTTCAATTACATTGTATTTCCCCGTACCACGGGCGTCCCTGGCCGACTCCGGCAACGGGCAGGCTCGCCCGTGGATATCTTCTTTTTCATTCACGGGTGGGACGCCCGTGATACGGATTCCTTCCAATATGTCTTTAATTATTTCGGATGGGACTTCTTTTCTGGGGTTATCACTAGTAACTATAGTAAAGTCCGCAAGTTCAGCTGATATTTTTCCCATTCTGGGGCGCTTGGTTTTATCACGATTGCCGCCGCATCCAAAAACAGATATAAGTTTCTTCGGTTTTAACTCTCTTAGCGCGGTTAGAACTCTCCTGAGAGCATCATCAGAATGAGCATAGTCCACAAAGTAAAGGATGTTCTTTCTTCCACATATTCTTTCCAGTCTGCCCGGTACAGAAATCTTTTCTGAAAGAGCATGGGCTACCTTTTGTTTATTGAATCCAAGTTCTGAAAGAAGAGCAAAAACTCCAGCTACATTGTAAGAATTGTATAATCCAAGGAGATGCGGACTTAATATAAAAGTTTCACCGCTGTTGATAATCCCATCCATACACCTGGAAAACAGGTCTCTAGAAGGAATTATATTATAATCAGAAATATCAGATAATCCGAAGGTTGTTACTCCTAAATTCTTTCCATATGGATCGTCACAATTGGTTACGGCCTTTCCTGCTTTTTTTAAATATTCTGTAAACAATCTTTCTTTTGCAAGAAAATAGCTCTTCATATCTTTATGATAGTCAAGGTGATCTCCGGAAAGATTAGTAAATATCACTCCATCAAATCTGGCGCTTCCAATTCTCCTTTGATCTAGCGCATGGCTTGAGACTTCCATTACGCAATATTCACAATCTGCTTCAACCATTTTGTGAAAAACAGTCTGCAATTCAAATGCCTCAGGAGTAGTTCTTTGTGCAGAAATAACTCTGTCACCAAATGAATATTCAACTGTCGATAACAAGCCGACTTTTTTTCCGAGAGACTCCAGAACGCTTTTAAGTAGATAGGCTGAAGTAGTTTTGCCGTTAGTGCCTGTAATTCCTATGAGTTTTAATTTTTTAGATGGTTCATCGAAATATTTTTCGCACAAAAGAGCGTATGCATAATATGAGTCCTCTACTCTTATATATGAAACTCCTGACTGTTTTTGAATCTCCTGGTTATGAAAAACTGCTCTGGCGCCTCTTGCTATCGCATCATTGATGTACTTATGCCCGTCTGTTTCCGTACCTTTAACTGCGACAAATACAGAATTATCTTTTACATTTAAAGAGTTATTAGAAACAGCTGATACTTCAAAGTCAAAAAAGTTACAGACTTCACAACTTATTATTTCGAGATGTTTTAAGTAAGAAGAGAGCAATAAATGTTTCATATACTCTGGTTGTTTGTGTTGAAACTGAATTTAAGCTATCTTTTAAAAGAAAAAAGACAACATTACAATTAAGTATCATTGTCTTTTATAATTTCTTTGCGGTAGCTAAGGAATAAAATTTCTAAGCTATCTATTTTTAAACTAATTATTCTTTGGGTTTGTCCAGTTTTGCTATTTCCCCGAGAGGTTTAAGACTGTGAATAATAAAGAGCACATAGAGAAATACAGCTACAGCCAACGCCCCGAGATTCAGGAATTTTATATGGAATAAGCCTAAATTAAGCATAGGATTTATCCCCCAGAAAAAGTACATATTAACCAGAATTACAAGAACTCTCATTTCTGTTGGACCGAATTTCCCGTATGAAATTTTAAAAATGCCTGTTACATTTGAAGTTATATAGACCAAAATCGACATAAGAAGATAGCCTACAAGTATCAGCATGGCAAAGGAGAAATCAACATAAGGTGATAATCCAATCCCTATGCAGATTATCGCTGTTGCATAAGCATCCGCAATATGATCCACATAGTATCCGAATTTAGGCCTTTCAATCTTTCTGAATCTTGCTAAAGAACCATCTAAACTGTCTCCATACCAATGAAGCACAAGTCCAAAAGAAGCAAGCCATAAAAACCATGGGCTGAAATTGGCTAAATAGTAACTAACGCCAATCAAGATGAAGGAAATAACTCCAAGTATTGTTAAATGATCAGGAGTAACCCAGCTAGGCATATTCCTGCAGAAGAAAGCAAGAGCGGGTCTTTCCAAAGGTCCCAGAAGGATATCATTAACTCTTACATCTGTTTTTTTTTCTTTCTGTTCTGTATTCATAACAAATCTAATCCTCTATTAAAATTAATATTGACGAAAAGCATTTATGCTATTTTGCACAAAAAGTTAAATAAATTAAAAAATATTATTTTAGTTCATGCAAACAATAGCCTTTTCTTCATATATAAAAAACGATTTTCCTGATTATTTTTGTACAAATTTTCTAATTAAATATGAATTTCAAAGGAAAAAATGGTTTAAAAGATAAGAATTTCTATTTATAACAGACCTGCTATCACAGCACTTACATGTTACAAAAGCTTTACAGGGATTTCTGAGGGATAATAACATTCATGCTAGAACAGATACCACGGGCTTCAGAAAAGAATTCACATTCCAAAAATGCCATTTGCCTATCCTGCTTATATTTTTATTTGTTTGATTCTATCAGATTTTATAGCATAATCGAATTAGTTTTTTAAAAATTGGGTAGTGACGCATCCATGCAGAGCGTGGCAAGCTCCGTAGTTTATAACGCAGAAGCGTTAGCGTCCGCTTATAAAAGGTGACTACAGTCACCCGGCGGTTTACGAAGAAACTGCCCTACCATATATATTTGGAGTATGTCACATTAAAATTCGAAAATCATTTCGTCATCGGTATATTGAGAGTGAATAGTGTCGGTGTCTGTCAGATGTGTCATAATTTATATCAAGAGTTGAAACATAGGCATTTTTTACATCTTCTTCAGTTTTACCTTTAGATAAGAGGTGATTGAATTTTTGAAATGGATGTGCTTTTGACATAGATTATACCTGACAGATAGGTTCGAGGCTCTGTGCAATGCCTTTAGAGTCTTTTACATCAGTAATCCCAAGCCATGAAAGTAAAATCGAAGATGCTTTCAAGTCTATATCCCTCACATGTAATTAATTTTACATAAGAGATTTTATTGTAAAAGGCAGAAAAAGTCATAAGAGTTGTCCCAATCAAATTTTCGTGTGTTTTAGTGCCTTTCGTTGTTATGAGCCTGTGTTTTTTAGCCTGACCTCAATTCTACTGATCATTTCTTTTATATTTTATTAAGAAGTAGAAAGTTAGAATTTCTTAAAGACGAACTTCTATCAAAAGTGGCAGTATATTCAGCTTTATGCGCTTTATTGATTTGTGCAATGAAATAGTCGGAAAAATCTGCTTTGCCTTCCATATACTCCTGATAAGCTGTCCATGCGCAGTCTCTATCTAATATTTCAAAGCCCAAGCATGATAGCAAGTTTTTTAAAACAAGAATGATAGTCTCTTTATTGAACTTAATATGCTGATTTTAAAACCCAGACAAGCTCACAGAGCACAACCTGATTTATTATTCCAGGAGTATCTGAAGTGCAATTCTTCTCTATAAACTCTGAAGCTATAGACGATTGATCTAAATCATCTTGAGTTATGTACCTTACAAGGACATTTGTATCAATTCCTACCATGATAATCCTCTATTGCCTTATTCATTTCTTCGATCGTAACAGGATTAGCTGGTTTAGGAACAATTCCTTTTAACGATTTAACCGAAATATCTGTAGGAACTATCTCAACAACATTGTTCTTAAATATAAAATTTACCTTATTCCCTGTGTGAAGGCCAAGTTTTTTCCTTATCTCGACAGGTATAGTTATCTGTCCTTTTGATGTAAGAGTGCTTAACATTTTAGATGCTCCTTACTTATTAGTATTACTTATAGTATTATAGTAAGGATTTAAAAAACTGCAATACCTCCTCAAGCACGCCAAAGAATATAAAATAATCTTCTCCCAATTGCCAGCTCCCGAGAAAGTCGAAGATTGGAAAGGGTTAATTATTGGTCCATCAAGAGGATATATTTCAGGACTCGAAAGCGTCAAGAAGTATGTTTTCAAGGCTACGGCATGTAGTTCTGAGTCCCACAGAACAAACACCTACAACTATACACAGTCGGTTGAAAGGGTGATACAGTAATAACCCGATAAGTATTATTTCACAGAAAAGGTTGGAACTTAGTTCCCTGCCTTTTTTAGTTATAGCCCGGAGAGCATCTGAGGGTGAATTTCATTAGAAAAATGTAGCAGGGCATCTTGCCCATGGTGCCAATCTGCACTTTTCCACAATACGGGCGAGACGCCCGTGGTTGCAAACCAAACTTGTCCAGTTTTATACTTTATAGTTCTTGCGTTCTTTACATTTTTCCAAATAGTTATTAACTTTAGATGTACACAATAGAAGTCTTTGCGGAAAGCATAGTTTCTTCTTGTTAATTAATTTTAAAGAGGAATCTGCAGTACTAAATGAACAGATATACAGAATCTTTGGAAGCTCAGAAGAACTTCGTAATGCCCACCTATTCCCAGTCAATAATGCTTGTAGAGGGGAAAGGCTCGTTCGTTTGGGATTCAAACGGGAAAAAATATATTGACTTTACCTGTGGAATAAGTGTCTGCAATCTAGGACATTCCCACAAAGCTATTTCAAAAGCCATTTCAAAGCAAAGCAAAAAACTAGTTCATGTCTCGAACCTTTATATGAATGACATACAGCCTCTTTTAGCCAAGAAGCTTGTCGAAAACAGTTTAGACGGAACAGTGTTTTTCTGCAACAGCGGAGCTGAAGCCAATGAAGGCATGATTAAATTTGCCAGAAAATGGGGCAATTCAAAAGGCAAATATATAGTTATATCAATGGAAAACTCCTTTCATGGAAGGACTCTTGCCACATTATCAGCTACAGGCAGAGATAAATACAGGAAAGGTTTTGAACCTAGAGTGGACGGTTTTATTCAGGTTCCATTCAACGATATGGAATCACTTGCGCAGGCAGTTGAAAACTCCGGAAATAAAGTTGCTGCTATCATATTGGAACCAGTTCAAGGCGAAGGCGGGATTATACCTGCTGAAATCGAATACATGAAAAAACTCAGAACTTACTGCGATGAAAAAGAAATCCTCCTGATGTTTGATGAAGTTCAATCCGGCATGGGAAGAACCGGCAAGCTTTTTGCTTATCAGAATTATGATATTGAACCTGACCTGATATCAATGGCAAAAGCTCTTGGCAATGGCTATCCGATTGGAGCATTTATTGCCTCAAGGAAACTTGGAGAAATTTTGACTTCTGGAACACATGCAAGCACTTTCGGCGGCACTCCCCTGGCATGTTCTGCTGCCATGGCTACTCTGGAAATATTTAAACATGACAAGGTTCTTGAAAATTGTTTGAAGATGGGCGAATACGCGAAGAAACAACTTAATAAACTTAAAGTGCGTTTTCCAATTGTAAAGGATGTCAGAGGTGTGGGATTAATGATTGGAGTGGAACTTGCCGAAAAAGCTCAGGATGTCTGCAAATTATCCCAGAAGGAAGGGCTTCTTATTATAACTGCTGGCGAAAATACTCTAAGATTCTATCCGCCTCTAAATATCAGCAAATCAGTTCTAAGAAAAGGAATATCCATCCTGAACCAGGTACTGATTAAAATCCAAAACAATAGTATATAAGGCATAACCATGAAAGACTTTTTACGGATTAAAGACCTCTATAATAACGATATTATCGAACTGATGAAGCAAACAGCAGAAAATAAAGCCTCAAGAGGAAAGAATGAAGAGAAAATACTCTCAGGAAAAACGATCGGGCTTATTTTTGCAAAGCCCTCTACAAGAACCAGAGTATCCTTCGAAGTTGCTATAAATGAAATGGGAGGACACTGTATTTTTCTTAATCACAAGGAACTTCAATTGGGAAAGAGTGAGACACTTGAAGATACAGCCACAGTATTAAGCAGATACATACATGGGCTTATTATAAGAACTTATGCCCAGAGCGATGTACAGAGATTTGCCAAAAATTCTTCATTTCCGGTTATTAATGCGCTGACTAACGAATACCATCCCTGTCAGGCTTTCTGCGACTTGTTCACTATCTTTGAAAATACAAACGGGACTTTTAAAAATATCAGAGTGGCATTTTTAGGCGATGGCGCATGCAATGTAGCAAACTCTCTTGCTGACGCGTGCAGAGTAGCAGGCATGAAACTTACAATTGCTTCACCTGAGAAATTTGCTCCAAATCCAAATTTAATCAAAGAATGCATTGATGAAGGTGTAGTCAACTGGGTCAATGATCCAATAGAAGCTGTAAAAAATGCTGATTTCATCTATACAGACACATGGGTTAGTATGGGATTTGAGTCTGACGCGCAGGATAGATTGCAGCTCATCAGACCATATCAGGTAAACGCTAAACTAATGAGTCACGCCCCAAGCCATGCCAAAGTTATGCACTGTCTGCCAGCGAACAGAAACTTTGAACTTACAGATGAAGTCATAGACGGGCCTCAGTCAATAGTTTTTGATCAGGCTGAAAACAGACTCCATGGCCAAAAAACAATATTAAAAATGCTATACGGGAATTAGTTTATATTAAATTATGAAACTAGAAACTAAATGGTTCTTATACATTCTAAAGGTAAATCAGATTGTTTCAGAACAGGATTTATCCGAAATACCTGAAAATGTAAACCTTGAAGCTGCCTTGGAAGAATTCTGCTCCTCATTTTTTGCCAATAAGATTAAATCCTTCAATAACAGCGAAGAATCAGACCACTTTCTGGCAATTCTCGATCAGGCAAAAGGCCTGGCTATAGACAACGCAAAGGAAGGAAACGAACCCCCTGAAGAAGTACAGATAAAACAAAAAATCAATTCCAGGAGCGCACCACTTTCCAAACCTGAGGCTAAAGACCCTAAAGAAATTTATGATTACATAAGAAAACTTCTTAATGACCTGAAAGAACAGGAAGCCAGCGATTTGCATTTGGTTTCAAATGCTCCTGCTTTCATTCGTAAACATTTGGCAATAGAGAGAATAGATGAGCGGATTATTTCAAAAGAAGAAGCTGATTCTATTATTGAAGCTCTCCTGACTCCAGAACAGATTAATATATTCAATGAAGAAAAAACAATAACTTTTGCACTTTCTTTCAGCAGAGAAGAAAGATATAGAGTCACTTTTATAAACCAAAAAGACGGTTTGAGCATCTCATTTCATATAGTTTCCGGTAAAATAAGAACTCTTGAAGAGTTAGGCTTCAATAAGACAAACATAGAAACTATCGACTATTTTCTCTCTCATCACAACGGACTTATTCTCGTCACAGGGCCACTGGGCAGCGGAAAAACAACTACTCTTGCTTCAATAGTCAATGTTGTAAATAAAAAACGGCAGGATCATATTTTGATGATCGAAAACCCTATAGAAATCATTCAGGAATCCATCTCCTGCAATATTACACAAAGAGAAATATCCAGTCATACGCAATCTTATGCAAACGCGATAAAAGCCTCTTTGAGAGAAGACCCTGACATTATAGTCGTAGGAGAGCTCAATGATCTGGAAACCATTGAAATAGCTATCAAAGCTTCCGAAACAGGGCATCTTGTAATTGGCACTCTTCAGACATCTGACGCGGCAAATACCCTGAACAGGCTTATAAACACCTTTCCTCCTTTTCAGCAGCCACAGATAAAAGCCATGCTTTCAACTAGTTTGAGAGGAATAATCTGCCAAAGGCTTCTGCAGAAAAAAGAGGGCGGGACAATCCTTGCCGCGGAAATTCTGGTAAATAATCTGGCAATTGCCAATACCATTTCAGAAGGAAAGCTATTCCTCTTGAAGTCAATAATGCAAACAGCGTCCAAAGCAGGAATGTCTTCAATGGACGCATGTGTTTATGAACTTTTTATAAAAGGAAAAATATCAAAAGAAACAGCTCTGCTTAATGTCTTGGACAAAAAGAATTACGGCAAGCAAATCGAACTTGGTAAATAGGAATTCTAATTATGTCTCTTATTGATGAACTTTTGACTAGCGTATCGACTATGGGAGGGTCTGACTTGCATCTTATGGTAAGCCAGCGAGCAAAAATAAGGATCAGAGGAGATTTAGTTGCTATTACAGAAGATGTAATAGATAAGGATCTTATGCTAAGCATGCTCAAAGAGATATGCCCTGAAGAGAAATGGAAACTTTTTATGGAAAAGAAGGATCTTGACTTTGCCTATGAAATTCCAGGTGTGGCAAGATTCAGAAGTAATTTTTTGTATAATATTAATGGTATGGGAGCCATATTCAGGCTCATACCTTCAAAAATATTGTCAGTGGAAGACCTCAAACTTCCTGAAGTCCTTTCCAGAATTTCCCAAACTCCAAGCGGTTTGGTTCTAGTAACAGGTCCTACGGGAAGCGGTAAATCCACGACAATGGCCGCAATGATTGACTATATCAATAAAAACTATTCAAAACATATAATAACAATTGAAGATCCTATAGAGTTTGTACATCAGAATAAGAAATCAACAATCGAGCATATGGAAGTAGGCATACATGCAAGAACTTTCGCCGAAGCAATGAGATCTGCTATGAAATCCGACCCGGATATAATTCTGCTCGGAGAAATGAGAGACCTGGAAACCATAAGACTGGCTCTTACTACAGCGGCAATGGGAGTGTTGGTCTTTGCGACTCTTCATACAAATAATGCCCCAAAAACCATCGACAGAATAATCGATGTCTTTCCTGCTGATGAACAGCCTCAAATTAAAGTAATGCTTTCAGAAGCTATACAGGGAATTGTATCCCAGCTTCTTTGCAAAACTGCTGACAAGAAAAGCAGAGCAGCTGTTCACGAAGTTCTTATGTGGACCGAAGCTCTTCCTAATACCATAAGAGAAGGACAAACTTCAAACATCAGAACAATCATTGAAAACAATACTGCTATGGGAATGTGTTCGATGGATCAAACCATTAAAACTCTTTTAAATAAAGGCATAATTTCCAGAGAGGAAGCTTTATCCAAAGCACAGGATAAAAAAAACTTTGCTTAACTTTTATAATTTCATTGTACTGTTTAAAAATCAAATTATCTATATTTCAGGAAATAACATTTTTATAAGGAAGAAGACAAAATGATTAATAGAGTCTATTACAAAATATTTCTTTCAGCTATGGCAGTTCTACTCCTTGTGTCATGCAAAACTTTGGATATGCAAGGCGATATAAATATGATGGATCTGCCCAAATGGACTCTTTCAGTCAATCAAATGATCAAATATCCCAGGGCTTCGATTGGAGAAAAGGAAATTCCCACATTCAATGGAGAAACAGTCTGGGTTAGAAAGCACTATGAATTCAACTCTAAGTCTATCAAGAAAATCACAGTTCTCCCCACGGCAGATCCTGATAAGGTAAACTTGCAACTTTCGCTTGATAAGCAAGGTTCTATGATTGCAATGAGATTATGCAATGAGAAAATACACCCGCCATGGGGGCTTTCTATAGACGGGGTCTATTACAAGACTATTGAGTTTAAAAAAGCTGAAGATACTAAATTTGATGATTATTCAGAAGTAATAATAGATGCATATCTGCCCAAAGAAATAGCTGATGCCCTTGTAAAATATGCAGAACCTAACTATGAACACTTTCATAAAAACGATGACACGGAGGATCTTTGATAAATCGCCATGCTTTCTGCAGTTACATCCGGAGCTGTTTCAGGTATAGATGCCTACATCGTCGGCATAGAAGTAAATGCCACTTTAGCAGGAAAGGAGTCCTATGTAAATATAGTAGGTTTGCCTGACAGCGCTGTAAAAGAATCCAGAGACAGGGTTCAATCGGCAATTGAATCTTCAGGACTTGCCTATCCTTTTGGAAAAACAATTGTGAACCTCGCTCCTGCAGACATAAAAAAAGAGGGGGCTTCCTTTGATCTTCCTATAGCTCTGGGCATGCTGCATGCCAACGGCACGCTAAAAGGAGATAAAGTAAAGTGCGGTTTGATTCTTGGCGAACTTGCTCTCGACGGTTCCATACGCTCCGTAAAAGGAATACTTTCTATAGCAATGATGGCTTCGGAAAAGGAAGACATTGCTTTTATAATGGTTCCATCCGGCAATGCTGAAGAAGCAGCAATAGCTTCAGGCAAACTTCCGGTTTACGGAATATCCCATTTAAAAGAGGCCTATGACTTCCTTTCCGGTAAAAAAGATATAATTCCAACCAGAGTTGATCATTCCGTATATTTCAATTCAGATATTTTTCCTGAAAATTTTCCTGATTTTTCTGAAGTTAAAGGCCAGTTCTATGTAAAAAGAGCTCTGGAAATTGCAGCGGCAGGCGGGCACAATGTTCTTATGATAGGCTCTCCGGGTTCCGGCAAATCAATGTTGGCTAAAAGAATACCCGGGATACTGCCTTCACTTCACCTTGCTGAGGCATTGGAAGTTACAAAAACTCACAGCATAATGGGATTACTCCCAGAACACATGCCTATTTTAAAGAACCGCCCTTTCAGAGCTCCCCATCACACTATTTCAGACGCAGGTCTTCTCGGCGGAGGGCAGAGCAATCCATCTCCGGGTGAAATTTCACTTGCCCATCATGGAGTACTCTTCCTGGATGAATTCCCTGAATACAAAAGAAATGTGCTTGAAGTTCTAAGACAGCCTATGGAGAATGGGAATGTCACAATATCCAGATCTTCAGGATCATGCACCTACCCTGCTAGATTTATGCTTGTAGCAGCCATGAATCCCTGCCCTTGCGGCCATTATGGGAGTTCCCAGAGAGAATGCAGATGTTCTACTTCTGATGTAATGCGTTATAGAAGGAAGATTTCCGGTCCTCTATTGGATAGAATAGATATACATATTGAAGTTTCTCCATTAAGCGAACATGAACTTCTAAAAGCTCCTGCCGGAGAGTCATCTGCAGAAATAAGGAAGAGAGTGATTTCGGCCAGAGAAATTCAATTTAAACGGCTTGAAAAACGCAAAAAGTTTTCTAACGCCCAGATGGAAGCATCAGAAATTCAAACTTTCTGCACTCTTGATTCTGAAAGCGCAAATTATTTGAAACAGTCAATCAGCGAACTGCAGTTGAGCGCCAGAGCATTCGATAAAATTCTAAAAGTAGCCAGAACCATAGCTGACCTGGAAAATAGCCAATCAATCCAGCTCAATCATATCTGCGAAGCTGTTCAGTATAGATCACTTGATAAAAGAATATGGTAAACAACGGTGATGAATTTAAAAGAAATAGAAAGAGCGGCAGAGATTATCAGGCATGGTGGGCTGGTAGCATTTCCCACTGAAACAGTTTACGGTCTTGGAGCAAACGCGCTTGACCCAGTAGCTGTTGCAAAAATTTTTGAAGCAAAAGCCAGACCCTCATTCGATCCTCTGATTGTCCATATAGCCGTTATCGAAGATTTGACCAGGCTGATATCTGTAATAGACGAAAGAATATATAAACTTACTGATAAATTCTGGCCGGGACCTCTTACTATTGTCATGCCTAAAAAAAATATAGTCCCTGACATAATTACCTCAGGTTTGCCTAATGTCGCAATCAGAATGCCTGCAAACAATATTGCCCTTAATCTTATAAAAATGTCAGATTGCCCGATAGCGGCACCAAGCGCAAACAAATTCGGGCAGTTGAGCCCTACAAAAGCCGAGCATGTAAGAAAACAGCTGCCATTCCTTCCATGTATTCTTGACGGCGGGTCAACCAGCGTAGGAATAGAATCAACTGTTATAAGTTTAAAAGAAGACGGATTTCTTATTCTCCGGCAGGGAATAATAACAAGAGAAGATTTGGAAAAAGTTCTCCCCTGCTCCAGCCATATCGATAAAAATAAGGGGTTATCTTCTCCGGGCCTCCTGAAATCTCATTACAGCCCGATTAAGCCTATTTATATCCTTGGAGAATATGAGATTCCATTAAATAAAAGCAATGCCGGACTAATATCTTTCACAGGAGCTGACAGTGAAAAATATAAATCTGTAGAGATTCTTTCGGGAAAAGGGGATCTAAAAGAGGCAGCTGCAAACCTATTTGGAGCTCTTCACAGACTTGAAGAGTCAGACATTGATTACATAGTCGCAGAAAAAGTACCTGAATCAGGCATTGGTTTAGCTATAATGGACAAACTCAGAAAAGCCTCTTACAGATATTCGAATTAACTATAGTGCAAGTTTCTTCTTTTTGGGCGTTTTTTTCCCAGATGCAGTTTTTATTTCGATTTCAGTCGATGTTAAAAGAGGTTTATAAATCTTACTGATATATTCTCTAGCAGTGTCTTCCCATAAGAATCTCTTGCAAAAAGCATTTTTCTGCATTGCCTTAATTACTGTTTTCTTTTTAAGATAAAGATTTCTGGCCAATTTTATAGTCTTTATAAATCCCTTGAGAACTTCTTCCTTTGACTGTCCATCAAAACCAAAACCATCTGCAGTTTTGCAACCTATTCCTTCCTTGTATAAATTAACCGTGTCTTTAAGCCCTCCCGTTTCTCTTATCAGAGGCAAAGTTGCATTGCTCATAGCTTCCATTTGAGTTATACCGCAGGGCTCAAACAAACTGGGCATAAGAAAAACATCACAACCTAAGATTATTTGATGAGCCAAATCAGGATTAAAAGTCAGGACTGCATCGAAATTATCCTTATTTATTGATTTAAGAAAATTCTCATAATCTGGTGTGCCGGAAGCAAGAATAATAATATTCACTCCATCTATAGCCAGAAGGTGTTCTAATACACTTTTACCCTCTATTTTTTCAGAAAGAAGAAGGAATTTCTGTTCTACTGCCCTGCCGACAAAACCAAAAAGTATGTTGTTTGGCTTTTTAAATCTGCCGGTTATTTCTTTCCTTGCAGCAGTTTTTTCCAACATTTTTTCCCTGAAAGCAGCCTCTGTTGTATCATTATTGTATCTGATTCCATTCAGAATACCGTGTACTCTAGTAACTTGATTTTTTTCTCTTATGACTTTTTCTAGTCCCTTTCCCCCTTCAAAGTATCTGGAAGGAACTTCGCTCAACATCATCTCTTTACAGTAAGTAGGACTAACAGTATTTATCATGTCTGAAAGTTTTATTCCAAGAGAAAGAGGATTTACACTTCTTTGAGTGTCCTCTTCAGGAGGATTAAGAAAATCTTTCCTGGTTAAATCATTCTGCAAAATCCTGCCTATATCCCATCTCCAGATAGCGCCTGTCCCAATAACCCCCTGGTATGCTATATTGTGTATAGTCAGTACTCTTTTTTGAGTCATTCCTTCAATTTTCATAAAACCAAAAAGGAAGCACAGCGGCCAGTCATTGATATGGACAATATCAGGATTTATCCTTTTGATAATTTCTATACATGAAGCGCAAAAAAAGGAGAACCTTATTATATCATCGTAGTAGGGAATATACTTCGAATGCACATATGGCTGAGAAAAAGATGTCAAAGAAGGAAGTTCCTTAACTTCAGATATATCGCACATAAGATTATTAGGAGAATTAAAATAAGATTCCCTGATGGCTTTAGACAATAATTCTATATACGCATGGCATGTTAGAATGCTTGTAAATTTATCTCCAAAATATTTTTCATTTTCAAGGAAATTGACTTTTACCCCGTCAAGCTCGCCATAACTTACACTTATCTTCTCAGATTCGTGTTCAAATGATACATTGTAATTAAATCCAAAATCTTTTATATGATGCCTTTCGACAGATTTATAGAGAGGAGTAAGTACCTCAATATCAACACCCTGTTTCTTCAGCTCAGGAGGCAGTTCGCCTGCCACATCAGCAACTCCACCAGCCTTAGAAAAAGGTTTGCACTCTGCGGCAATATATAGAACTTTCATTAACTTTTTCCTTATGTATAGAAAATTGCTTTATTAACTAGGCAGAACCAACACTAATTAGCCGAGTGTTGAACACTACATTTTATTTTCAATAAAATATCTGACTGCATCCAGAATATTTTCTTTTATGATTATACCTTTTTTGACAGCAGATTCAATATGCTCAAAGCCATGGCCTGTTTTTACAAGTATGCCTAAACAGCCAGCATTTATGGACGCCTTGATATCTGACATTTTATCACCAACCATAAAAGAGCTGGAAAGGTCAATATTAAGATCCCTTGCTGCCCTCAGAATCATCCCTGGAGCCGGCTTTCTGCAGTCACAATCCATCGCGTACTTTTTTATAATACCGCCTGGATGATGTAAACAGTAATAATAAGCATCAATACAAAGATCCCTTGCTGCTAAAAGTTTATCAAGTTCTGTATGGACAGCAAAAACATCCTGTTCTTTGTAATAGCCTTTGGCAACACCGCCCTGATTTGTGATTACAATGACTTTAAAACCTCTGTCCCTGAGCAAGGCAATCGCCTTATATGTTTCATCATAAACAACTAAATCTTCAACTCTGTGCACATAGTTTTTTTCAACATTTATAACTCCGTCTCTGTCAAGAAAACAAGCTTTATTTTTTTCCTTAAGAATCATATACTTCTAGATTATATATGGAAACTGCTTCATTATTCTTTGATAATCTTGTATTCTCTTTTACTTCTCTTGTGGAAAAGAAAGAATAGTCCACCTGAAATTGAAACAACTAACATTATTATTGACAAAAGAAGCGGCATCGCGACTGCATCGCCAGAAGAATAGCCGCCTGCAGTAAGGGTAGCCTTCACAACAGCATCCCGCGTGCCAAGGCCTCCCGGTGTAATTGGCAAAAGGCCTGCAGTATTACCAAGCGCAATTGAAAGAATTAACGGATTAATTATTATATTTGCACAGTGAATCCCCTTGGCGATAAGAAAAAGAAGAAAAGACATAAGAAGTTGTGTCATAACCATACTAATAAGAACACAATATATCATCACCATCTTTTGACTGTGATAGACATCTAGTATTTCAAATGTTCTGGTCACAAAACCTTTAGTAAGCTTATCTGCAAACTTGATTAAAAATGATATTCCCGGAAGCTTTTCAATCCTTCTGTGAATAACAAGACAGAAACCGGCAACAAGGCCAAGCGCGCTTATAATTAGGATTAGAATAATAGTATATTTCAAAGTGTTATCCATCCTTTCAAATGATGCTATAAATGGAACGGCAAAAATAAGTGCAAATAAAAATTGGGCAAACATCCCCATGAACCTATCCATAAACACAGTAGATGTTGCTGCAAGCTTATTGCCTGATGGAGTTCTGGAGACAAGGAAAGTTGTTCTTACCAAATCTCCTCCTATTGCACCCCCGGGAATAACCAGTGAAAAAAAGACTCCCTGCATCGTAAGAGAAAAAGTTTCAAAAAAGGAAACCATTATGCCCTGTACTTTGAGGAGCATATACCATCTCAAAGCCTGGCTAACCATCATTAAGAAATACCCTATCATCGCAAAAATCAGCCATGATAAATCAATCTCTTCCAAAGCATTTAAAAATGAATGGTAGTTGTTGAAAATCAAATACCCTATAATGGAAAAAGCTATTAAGTATTTGACCAGAAGCCAAATCAGAGATCTGATCTTTGAAACAAAAGTTATTTCTTTTTTATCATTCATTCATCCAGCTCTGTCAAATCCTGACAGGAATGTGTTTGTTTTTTAGAAAAAGCTTAGCCTGAGGAATAGTAAATTGTCCAAAATGGAAAATACTTGCTGCCAATACCGCATCAGCTTTACCTGCATTTAGCACATCATACATATGCTCAAGGCTCCCTGCTCCTCCTGAAGCAATTACCGGCACATTTACCGACTCAGATATAATTTTAGTTAATTCTATATCATAACCGGATTTTGTTCCATCTTTATCCATACTTGTAAGAAGAATTTCTCCAGCTCCTAATGATACGCAGTACTTAGCCCACTCTAACGCATCAAGAACAGTTTCTTTTCTTCCTCCATGGGTATAGACTTTCCATCTGCCGTTTTGAGCTTTTTTGGCATCTATTGCCAAAACAATACACTGGCTTCCGAATTTCCCCGCGCCTGCTTTAATTATCGAAGGATCTGCTACCGCTGCACTGTTTACAGAAACTTTATCAGCTCCTGAATTAAGCATAGTTCTCATATCCTCTATAGTTCTTACTCCTCCTCCGACTGTAAGAGGAATAAAAACTTTTTCCGCAGTCTTGGCTATTATATCAACTATTGATTTTCTGCCATCGCTGGTTGCAGTGATATCAAGAAAAACAAGTTCATCGGCTGATTGTCTGTTGTATTCCACAGCACACTCAACAGGATCTCCGGCATCAATAAGGTTAATGAAATTAGTTCCTTTAACGACTCTTCCGCCTGTTACATCCAAACATGGTATAATTCTTTTTGCCAGCATAATTTTTTACTTTTTTATAATCTAGAATCCGTGTGAGTGAATAGTTTTCTGTTCATATTTTTTAATTTTGTACTTCTCGCCCAAAAGCCAGTCAAGAACAGACCAAGGCCTGCCTACAGCGATATCATCTGTCTTGCCTTCTATCCAGTATTCATATCTTTTCGTGGCTGTGGTCAGCAATGCATCAACTTTATGATCTAGATAAAAAGCGTCATAGTTTTCCAATTGTACCATTTTCAAAATATCATTATTATTTACTCTCGATAATAATTTCTTTAAATAATCGTCTTTATACATAAGTTCATATATTACAGGAAGTGCAAGAAATACATTACCGGTAGTAAAAGCAACAATTCCTGCAGAAATCGAATAATCCAGAAATTTTCTATACTTCATCCCGTAAAATCTGTTCATAATTACCGGATATATTATCATTGAAATAAAGAAGAGATAAAAGAGAGAATCAATAGACTTAATTATGCTGAAAATCATATAAGGAATGATAGTAATCTGAAAAAAATTGATGAACACAGAGTTAAACGCACTAAGCACTTCGCATCTTATCCCGAAAAACATGCCTAAAGCGAAACCGAAAGCAGTTGCGCAGTAAATCTTCTGGCTCAATGACCATTTATTATATTTTTTTATAAGATACATTTTAATTCATCCTGAATAATCTACTTGCAGGGGATAATTGTAATCTGAAATATCCTTATCTAGAACTTCACATTTCTGCACGGAAAAGATACCAAAAAAAAGACCTAATACTGTCGCAATATAAATCTTTCTGTTTGGTGACAGTTTATAATAAGAACTCAAAATCATAGTAAATGTTCTCATTAATTGCGTTTTAATATCAGCAATGTAATGTCGTCGAATCTGTGATGTTCCTCAAAGTCTAATACATTTGCTACTAAAGAATCACCAATATCGGAAAGTTTTTCTTTATATTTCAAAGAAAAATGTTCGTTTATTTTTTTATTGCCAAACTGCACATCTTCTAAATTTGAAGCTTCCGGTATTCCGTCTGTAAAAAGAGCTACTATTTCACCTTTCCCTAGAATGAATTCTTGATCCTGGTATTTTGTTTTTTGGAAAAAACCTACCGGAGGGATCCCCATCATCCCCTTTTCTTCGATTTTTCCGTTGCTTAAGACATGTATCAGATCATGATGCCCTGCGTTTGCATACCTGAAACGACCGGTATTTATGTTGTAGAAGACTAAATAACAGGTAAAAAACATATTTGAGACTTTTTCAGAAATTATCAGTTCATTTACTACAGTCAAAATCTCTCCAGGAGTCAGATTTTTAGAAGAATTGCATATATTTTTTATGGCAAATTTTGCCATGCTCATAAAGAAAGCCGCAGGAAAACCTTTGCCGGAAACATCTGCGACTGTAATGGCAATAGTCTGATTATCAATATAGAAGAAATCATAGAAGTCTCCGGATATGTCTTTTGCAGGAACTAGCTTGACATATAATTCATAAAGGTCACGCTTAAATTCATCAGTTATATCAGGAAGAATGGAATTCTGAATTGTTGAGGCTATTTTAAGCTCTGTCAGGTAAGTTTCTTTCTCTGCTGTAGTTCTCTTGAGATTCTCGATATATTCTTTCAGTGAATCTTGCATATCTTTGAAAGAACGGGTAAGAATTCCTACTTCATCATTGCTATTGGAAGTAGCAATTTCCCAATTAAGATTTCCTCTGCCTATTAATTTTACTGAATGCGTCAATCTAATTATAGGGCCTATCAATTTTCTGGTTATAAAGAAAATAAGAAGCATAAGCAGAACAATTCCAAGCAAACAAATTGTAATCATTAAAATATTGATTTGAGCTAAATTTTTCTTGAGTTCCTTGTCCGGATAAAAAAGTGCGATAGCCCAACCTTTATGACCAATGGGAGCATAGTATAACCATGCTGTTTCTTTCAGCAGTGGAACATATGTATACAGAAAATTAGTTTTCCCTGAGGCCATCTCCCTGGCAAGTTCTTCCAGAGATTGCTCCTTATTCTTCTTTGCATATTCAAATATGTTGTCTAGTTCTTTCTTATCAGAAAACGGGTAATATATAAGACTGCCATCTTTCGATATTATCATTGCGTAAAATTTTTCGCTGGAATCAATTTCTTTTATAATTTTTGAAAGCCATTTAAGAGATATGTCTACTCTTGCAACACCTTTTAATTTTTTCACGCCTTCAACTTCGGAAAAAAACGGAACAGAGTAGGTAATAAGCTCTTTTTTTGTTATCTCTTCTCTGTAAGGCTCAGTCCAATATTCTTGCTTTCCATCCTTCAGATTGCTGAACCACGGGAATTTTGTGTAATCTGTTGTTTCACTGAGCTGATTTATAACTTTTATTCCATTTCTTGTCTCGTAAGCATAAGGAGAATAAAACTTAATTTTTTGGTCATATTCATATGGCTCAAATGCTAGTGAACCACCATAAAGCTGCTGATGATTTTCAACAATTGAAGCCAGCATGACTGCCAGGTTATTCTTACCCAAGTCAGACTTTTGCATAATCGAAACAAGAAATTTTGCTACCTCTTCGGAAGATATAAAAATGCGTTCTATCTCTCCAGCAGTAATTCTAGCAATCGTTTCAGCTTGATTCTCAATATCCTTCACTAACAATATTTTCGTAAAATGATAATTAATAAACAAAGCAACTATAAAAATCACTGAACTGACAACTAATATTAGATTATTGAGTTTAAAAGCAATTCCGCGTTTTTTAAAAAAACTAACAATGTAATTTTTAAATATTAAGTTCAATAATGACATAAACTATTAATAAAGAAATGAATGTTATACATGATTACATTCCATATTGTAAAAACTACTCCTGTCTTAATAACTTCATAATTGAGTATAACTTTTCTTAAATTCCATTCAAGAGACTTCCTTAAAAATAGAGCATTACGGAAACAGTGAATTGCAAATCAAAAAATAAACAACAAACAGAAGCAAAAAAATCAGTGCTATAAATATTATTCTTTTCGTTTTAAGATCAGGATAGTGATATCATCAAATCTCAGACCTTCTTCAAATTCAAGAACTTTTCCTATGAGAGAATCGCCTATATCGGACAGTTTTTCTTTATATTGCGAAGAAAAATGTTCATTTATTCTTTCATTGCCAAACTGCACAGCTTCTGAATTTGAAGCTTCTGGTATTCCATCTGTAAAAATGGCTATCATTTCTCCTTTACCTAGAATAAATTCTTTATTCTGATATTTTGTTTTTTGGAAAAAACCCACTGAAGGAATCCTCATCATCCCCATTTCTTCGATATTTCCATTGTTTAAGACATGTATCAGATCATGATGTCCTGCGTTTGTATATCTGAAAAGTCCTGTATTGATGTTGTAGAAGGCTAAATAACAAGTTAAAAACATACTTGAAACATTTTCAGAAATTATCAGCTCGTTTACAACAGTCAACACCTCTCCGGGAGTCAGGTTTTTTGAAGAATTGCAAATATTTTTTATGGCAAATTTTGCCATGCGCATAAAGAAAGCCGCAGAAAAACCTTTACCTGAAACATCTGCGACAGTAATAGCAATAGTCTGATTATCAACATAGAAGAAATCATAGAAGTCACCAGATATATCTTTGGCAGGAATTAGTTTGACATATAGTTCAAACAAGTCACTCTTAAATTTATCAGTTATATCAGGAAGAATGGAATTCTGAATTGACGAGGCTAATTTGAGCTCTGTAAGGTAATTTTCTTTCTCTGCAGTAGTTCTCTTGAGATTCTCGATATAATCTTTCAGTGAGTTCTGCATATCTCTGAAAGAACGGGTAAGAATTCCTACTTCATCATTGCTATTAGAAATAGCGATTTCCATATCAAGATTTCCGTTGCTTATTAAGTTCATGGAATGTGTCAATCTAATTACAGATCCTATCAATTTTCTGGTTATAAAGAAAATAAGAAGCATGAGCAGAGCAGTTACTACTTAGACAGACAAAGACTATTATACTGTTTAGTTCTTTAAGAGATTTTCTCAATTCGTTGTCAGGAAAGAACAAAGCTTTAGACCAGCCTCTATTTCCAATCGGTGCAAAATATAGCCAGCCGGAATCACCGACGAATTCAGAATAAATATGTATAAACTGAGACTTGCCGGCAATCATTTTACGTCCGAGTCTTTCAAGGTTTTTATTATTGGTGATTTTAGCGTAATCAAACAGGTTTTCTGGTTTAAGGCTTTCTATATAAAAGTAAGATATATAGTTTTTCAAATAAGAGCTTATATAGCTGCCTATATAAGAGCGTGAAATGAGTTTTTCCAAATAAGGGAGAGATACAAAGTCGCCTAGAAAAGGGCGAGATATAAGATTGCCTTCTTTCGTTATTATCATTGCGTAAAATTTTCCATTATTATCTATTTCTCTTATGATTTTTGAAAGCCATTGAAGAGAAATATCAACTCTTGCAACACCCTTTATTTTTTTTATGCTTTTATCTTCTGAAAAAAAAGAACAGAGTATGTAATAAGCTCTTTTTTGGTTAACTCTTCTCTGTAAGGTTCAGCCCAGTAATCTTGTTTTCCATCTTTCAGATTGCTGTACCAGTCAAGTTTAGTGTAATCAATAGTTACAATTGATTCATTATATATCTTTATGCCATATTTTGTCTCGTAGGCATATGGAGAATAAAATTCAATTTCTTCCTTAAATTCATATGGTTCAAATGCTAGTGAACTGCCAAAAATATGCTGATTATTTTTAACCATTGAAGCCAACAATGCCGATAAGTTATTTTTTCCTGAATTGGATTTCTGCATAATATCCACAAGAGTTTTTTAGTGAAATGATAATTAAAAAGCAAAGCAACGATAAGAATCACAGAGCTGGTAGCTAACATCAGAGTATTAAGTTTGAATACTATACTGCGGTTTTTTAAAAAACTTTCAAAAAATTTCTTTACTTTAAAGTTAAAAAATGGCATAAATTCCTAATGTTTATATTAATGAATACTTTTTCTGGATTATAATCGCTATAGTAAAAATCAACTATGCCTTAACAGTTTCGTAATTGGTTATAACCTTTCTTGAATTCCATTCAAAATACTTCCGTAAAAGCAGAACATTATTAAAACAACAAAAATGCAACTCTCAAAATAATTAACAAACAGAAGTAGCAAAGTAATCAAAGCACTTTATAATGAGGTTTAAATAGCTTTATTTATTTCTAGTCTGTAGTTACTCTTATTGATATAATTTAATCTAACACAAAAAAGGTAAAATATGGTTAAAACAGATTATTCTAAAACAGACGAATTGCTTTCTTTTAAGTTTTTAGAGAAAAAGTTGGATTGGAACATATCTCCATCTCTTCTAGAGACAGTTAAAAGCGAACTAGACAAGATTGTAGGGCAAGACAAGAAGTCTGATACATTAAAGGTAGTCTTTGACATGGCTGAATCAGAATACATTTCTTCTGCTTTTATAAGGATTATATGTATGACTTTAAACAGATTGAACTCTAAGAATTTCACTATAATCAATACGAATTCATGCATAAAAAAAATTCTTCAAGAATGCGGTTTAATTTTTTATCTGTCAGAATAAAAAACAGTCATAGAATTTTCATATAATACCAGAATGAAGGAGTTTTTGCCCAAAACCGATTAGTTTCTTGTGTTTCTTGAGTAGCCAGTGTAAACATATGGTGTATATGCTTTTGACTCTGGAATATTAATATTAAAAATATTAAATTCAAAAATTTATTTATTTAGAAGGAGAGAATCAATGTCAAATATCCAATCCGATTCGAAAGTCGAAATACTGATCAAGAAGGCCACTGATGCCGCCGCAGTTTTTTCACAGCTCACACAGGAACATACTGACAGAATAGTAAAAGCTGTATATCAGGCAGGTCTTAAAAATAGAGTAAAACTTGCAAAGATGGCAGTAGAAGAAACAAAAATTGGTGTCTGGCAAGATAAAGTAATTAAAAATGTCGTAGGTTCTCTGCTCGTATACGAAGATATAAAGGACATGAAAACCGCAGGTATTATTTCAGATGACAGAGAATTGGGAATAATGGAAATAGCCCAGCCTATAGGCCCTATCCTGGCAATAATACCTGTCACTAATCCCACTTCAACTGTCATTTTTAAAATACTCATTGCGCTAAAAACGCGTAATCCTGTTATAATAAGCCCCCACTCTAAAGCTATAAAAAGTTCGGTAGAAACAGCAAGAATATGTTATGAAGCGGCTCTGAGTGAAGATGCCCCTGAAAACTGTATACAGTGGGCAAGAGACGGCTCAGAAAGCGCCGAAGAAGCGGCAAATCACAGAGCTCATTCCAAAGCTCTTATGTCACATCCCAAGCTTGCCTTGATCCTGGCTACCGGCGGAAGCGGCATCGTTAAGGCTGCTTATGCTTCTGGAACTCCAGCGTATGGCGTAGGTGCTGGAAATGTCCCGGTATTTATAGACAAATCAGCGAAAATACCTTTTGCTGTAGAAAACATCCTGATTTCTAAAACTTTTGATAATGGAACAATCTGTGCAAGTGAACAGGCCGTAGTAGTTGAAAAGTCCATTGCTAAAGAAGTAATTGAAGAATTTAAAAAGCAGAAAGGCTATTTTCTTACAGAAGATGAAGTAGTAAAAGTCGAAAAATTTGCCTATGATAAAGAAAGAGATTCGATGAGCGAATTTGTCGTAGGTCAATCTGTAAAAAGAATTGCAGAGCTTGCCGGAATAAATATTCCTGAAGGAACCAGACTGCTTATAGCTCATCAAAAAAAAGTTGGAAAGGATGCCCCGCTCTCATCAGAAATACTCTGCCCTATTATTGCTTTCTATACGGCTGATAATTTCGACACAGCTCTAAGTATATGTATTGACTTGAATTTCCATGGCGGGATGGGACATTCAGCTAGCCTTTATGCCAATGACAAGCAGGTCATTGAAAGATTCGCAATGGAAATGAATGCCGGCAGAATTGTCTTAAATTCTCCTTCATCACAGGGCGGCGTAGGCGGCATTTATAATAAACTTCATACTTCGCTTACTCTCGGCTGTGGGACTACCGGTAAAAATATAACAACAGATAATGTGACTGCACTGCATTTGATGAATATACAAAGAGTTGCGAGCAGACGAGAAAACATAAGACTTTTTAAATTAGAAAAGGATTTATTTTTCAATGAGGCAATTTCTGTAAGTGAATTTGAAAACAAATATAATGAAAATTATCTATAAACCTGCATTCCATTTAGGAGGGAAAAATGTCTTTTGAATTTGTAAAACCCGATTCTTCCAAAGTTATCTTTAAGTTCGATGGTCGGCTGGATACCATCAAGTGCCGGGAACTAGATGAAAAAGTAGTAGAAAAAGCAAAAGATTGTAAAACAATAGTCTTCGATCTCGAAAAAGTAAGTTATGTCTCTTCCTCTTTTCTTCGAATTTGCAGTATATGCGCACAACTAGCAAATTCTGGAGGCTTTTCTTTTATAAATGTCTCACCTAGCATAAGAAAAGTGTTTAAAATTTCCGGAATAGACAATCTTATAAAAGCTGAAGTATAAAAATAAGTTAGTAATAACTCTTTGCACTTTTGGGGGTTTGGTAAAGTTATTACAGAAACTTGAAATATCAGTATGTAACTAAAGCAAGAGTGATATGCATTGTGGTGATATGAGCTGAGCTCCCTTGTTTTATAAAAACAGCTAAGAATGTCTGTTGACGACGGAGTCGACCAAGTATGCCAGAAATAAGGTGCGATTCTTGTCCCTATATTATATTCTGGAGCTTCAGCCTATATCAATGATCCAGAAGAGGGAGTTTTTCCGGTCCATTTTCTCCCACAAAGTAATTGTTTTCTTCAAGCCATTCCAATACGGACCAGTGCTTTTTGTTAGAACTTTCAACAGATTCCCCCATAACCCAGTATCTGTATCTTTTTTCAGACAAGCCTATTTTATAACAGGTATCTATCCAGGTATTAATCAAATGACGAAAAGTCTCCGCATCAGGGCTCGAATTAAGATAGTATGCATAAAAAAACTTTATGTCTGATTCTTTATAAAAATATACCCAGAATCCCTTGTAGATTATCCCCATAGATGAAGCAATTTCAGCAGATGTTATAAAAGCATATGCATCGCGATCTATATAATATTCCTTTATTGAATTCAGATCTTTGATATTTTTCCCTTTTAGAAAGGGTTTAAAGCAAGACTTTATCCTTCCTATCGTTATCTCTTTGTCTTCCAGAACAGATTCAAAGTCAGGATACTTCTTTTTATCTGTCACAGGAACAACTATAGCAGGCATATAATCCAGATATGGGTCTGAAGTTATTGCCTCTCCCGCAGAGTCAGCAGTATATCTGTGACCTCCCACACCCACATCCAGAACAATGCCGTTATCCAGACATTCTTTGAATTGCACGGAATTGTAAATAGGATAGAATTCAATTTTATTACAGTGCAACTGCTCTGCTATATCATAAATAAAATCAATATCATATCCTACAAGAACTCCATCGCTGTTGAAGAAAGAAAAAGGAATTGCTTCAGGTTCATATCCTATTTGAAGTATTTGAGTTCTTACTATTGTGTCTAGAAGAGGTTCTTCAGAGGAGGATTTGCTGCGATGCCTATACTGATCTAATGATAAGTATTCAGCGGTAATATTTTCATAATACTTCTGGTTATAAGGTTCCACATTCATATGAGTAAGTTCCTCTTTAACTTCGTCATTTCCCGAAAGTATTTTTGTCATCAGAATGCTTAACCCTCCAATAACAAAGCAAAAAAATAAGATACTTAAAAAGAAATTAGTAAGAAGTTTAATCCAATTTATTTTTAACCTGTCACTGAGAGAATAATAACAGAGAATAGTAACTACTATTACAAATACTGCTCCGTTTGCATTGTTGAAATATACAAGAAAACTGGAAACGATCATGAATATATCGTAAGTCCTGTTCGGAATGTCTCCGCTTAATTCGAGAAGAAAAGGCACAACCACAGAATTGCTGCCAAAAAGACAAGGAATTCCTCCAATAAAATAGAGAAGCTGTTTAGAGTAAGGAAACACTCTATCATAGTACCAATATGAAAAGACGACAAAAAATATAACTAAAAATTTGTAACTTGCAGGGACCACCCAGGCTAAAGGCACCAGTATGCTTATGGCATTTCGCCCCCGTTCCTTATAGTTTCCGCTGATTCCTTCAAATGCATTATTTTCTTCGTTAAACTTATACATTTGTTTATAGATAACCGGAAGTGCAAGAAAAACACTTCCGGTTGAAAATCCAATCAAAGCAGCGGGCATAATCAAGTGAAGGAATTTTTTATAATTAATTGAACATGCAGCAGATAAAATTATAGGGTAGATGATCATTGATATAAAAACTATATAAAAAATCGAAGCAAGGATATAAAGAAGAATCCCTTTGAGCTTCATTATACTTAAAGTTCCGAATGTAAAAGTCGACATTACCAGCACGCCTAATGGCAGCAGAAGCATTATATGATCATTCAAATTATTCATAAGAGATGCCCAAACCTGAGCAGAGCTTACTATGTTTGATTTATTCTGATGCTTTATCATAGTTATTCCTAGAAGAATACAAAATATCACTATTGCCGGTATGTATCCGTTGGCAAAAGAATAGAAAGGATTTGAAGGTATGAATAAATCAAAAAAATTAATTCCGCTGCTTTGAATATCCCCATCAGGACGGAAGAATTTGCTTCTCTGAATATCCGGAAAAGAAAACTGCAGTCCAAAGGCAAAAATTATACTTACAGCCCAAAGACAAATAAGAACCAGTCCTCCCTTTCTGCCTACTCTTTTGGCTCTTTCTACAGTAAGAGAACCTATCGAATGAATTATACTGAAAATCATATAGGGGATGATTGCAATCTGAAATAATCTTATGAAGAGAGTGTTAACCGGTTCAAGAACTTCACATAAATTGCCAAAAAACATGCCGAGCACTAATCCGACAAAAACAGACAAATATATTTTTCTGCTTGTTGAAAGATTTCTATAAAACGAGAGCACTCTCATAGTTTAAATAGCCTTAAATTATTATTCCCATTATTGATCAATCATGCTAGATTCTTTAGGCTTATGATTGGTAGACGCTAAAAAGAAGTTTTTACTTTTGAGCCAGTCCAAAACAGACCATGGTCTGCCAAATTTATATTGAGTTTCACCCATTATCCAGTATTCATATCTTTGCTGAGCAGTACCATCCCACTTTGCAGTATCAATCAATGTATTTACCATGTCTCTGAATGAACGAGATCTATTATCGTAGGGCATAAGATAGGCATAAAAAATTTTTATGTCAGTCTCTGAATAATAGTACACCCAGTATCCATGATACAAAATGCATGTAGCTGAAGCTATTTCTGCAGATGTAAGAAGTGCATCTGTTTTATGATCCTGATAAAATTCATTGAAATTTTTGAGCCCTATTAAATGTTTATCAGGCATCAGATCTTTGTAATCGGGATTTACCCGAACCCCTACAGACAAGTTATTGCTCGTGAATACCGATGCCAGGTCAGGATACTGTTCTTTGTATTCCATAGGAATAACTATTGCAGGGGTGTATTTCATGTAAGGAGCAGAGGTTATTACGCCGCCTTCAGTATAGGCCATATATGTATATCCGCCTACACATATGTCTAATAAAGTCCCTTTTGCTATACAATCCTGATATATAAAAAAGTTATCGATTTTATAAAATTCTATAGTGTTGCATCTGAGATTTTGCGCAATAGTATTGATAAAGTCAATATCATATCCTACCAGTTTTTTCTGACTGTTGAAAAATGCAAAAGGTATTGCTTCTGGATCATAGCCTACCTGTAGAGTCTTGGTTCTGGCTATTTTATCCAAAAGAGGCTCTTCAGGAGATAGATAAGGTATTTCATGATATTGATCAAAAGTTAAATAACGCGCATTTATTTCCTCGTAGTAGTGCTTGTTGTAAGGTTCCACATTCATGTGAGTAAGCTCTTCCTTGACCTCGTCATCGCCAGATAAGAACTTTGTCATTAAAAAGCTCAAAGAACCCATAACTATAATAAAGAAAACAGTACTGATTCCTAATAGGATAAGAAGCTTGAACCAGCGGATTTTTAGTTTGTTGCATAATGAATAATAACAAAGAATCGTGCAGACGACGATGAATATAGAACCATTGGCGTTATTAAAATACACCAAAAAGCTGGACAGAATCATGAAAATATCATAAGCTTTATTGGGAATCATCCCGCCGCTCATATCTAGCAGAAAAGGAACTACGACAGAATTACTCCCGAACAGGCAAGGAATACCGCCTATGTAATAGATAAGTTGCTCGGAGAAAGGAAATATCCTATCATAATACCAATGAGCAAAAACAATGTAAAATATAACAAGGAACTTATAGCTGGCCGGCACCACCCAGGCCAGAGGGACTAAAATGCTAATTGCATTTCTTCCTCTCTCAATATAATTAAGATTGGCATCCTGCATATCTTTAAAGCCTTGCTCTTCTTCATTAAATTTATACATCTGATCATATATGACAGGGAGAGACAAAAATACACTTCCTGTAGTAAAACCAATAAGAGCTGCAGGCATGGCAGTGTTAAGAAACTTTCTGTAATTAAATTTGCTTACGCTTGAAATAAGGAAAGGGTAAATAATCATTGATATAAAAACCAAATAAAAAGTCGAAGCTACCACAAAAAGAAGCAGTCCTTTGAGTTTCATGAAACTCAATGTGCCAAATGTATATGTTGACATTACCAATACGCCCAATGGCAGCAGAAGCATCACATATTCATTTATATCGCTCATCAGAGAGGACCATATTTTTGCTGATTTAACAATGCCTGCCTTGTTCTTATGGTTTATGAGAGCAACTCCTAAAAGAATACAGAATATGACGATCGCAGGAATATAGCCATTGGCAAAAGAGTGAAAAGGGTTAGAAGGTATGAACATATCGAAGAAATCTATACCGCTGCTGGCTAAAGCGTTTTCCGGGCGAAAGAACTTGCTTCTCTCAATATTCGGGAATGAATACTGCAGGCCAAAAGCATAAAAAATGCTTATAGCCCATAAACAAATCAGGACTATTCCGCCTTTTTTCCCTACCCTTTTAGCCCGCTCAGTTGTCAGAGCTCCTATAGAATGAACAATACTGAAAGTCATATACGGAATAATGGCAATCTGAAAAAATCTGATAAAAGAAGTATTTAAATCTTCTAGAGCTGAACATCTGTCTCCAAAAAACATCCCGATACAAAAACCAAAGACAGTAGAGACATATATCTTTTTACTGAGCGATAATTCTTTATACCATTTTAATGTTGACATTTACCGGAAAGTATTATTTTGTTTCTATATAAATTTTATTCATATGTTCAAAAACTTCGGCCTCGCACGAATACACCCTACTAATTGTATCAGAGTTGAGAACATCTTTCACCGTGCCATGAGAAACAATCATGCCGTTTTTTATCATGACAAGTTTATCGCAGAAGGAAGATGCAAGCTGTATATCGTGAGAAATGGTTGCCACGGTTATGCCCTTTTCTCTGTTTAACTTCTTTAATAAACTCATCAAATGCGATTTGAGTCCGATATCAAGAGAAGCTGTAGGCTCGTCAAGAAGCAGTATTTCGGGATCCTGAGCAAGAGACATGGCTATTAGAACTCTCTGTTTTTCTCCTCCGCTCAGGCTATTAAAATATCGCGCTGAATATCTCGTCATCTTTACAAAATCCAGAGCTTCTTCGATTCTTCTTATATCGTCAGATGCCATTCCGGATATTCTCGAACTTCTTGAAAGCCTTCCCATCTCAACAATCTGCCAGACAGTGTACGGTAAAACAGCATATATTCCCTGAGGAACCATTGCCATAGTTCTTGCTCGTTCTGAATGAGACAACTCTTTTAATTCTTTGCCTTTGATCAGTACTTTACCTTTTTGAGGTTTGAGATAACCCGAAAGCACTCTGAAAATAGTTGTTTTTCCGGCTCCGCTGGGACCGATTATACCCAGAAATTGACCTTTCTCCACCGATAGGTCAAATTCTTTTAAAACAGCATCTGCATTTGGATAGGCATAAGTAACATTCTTCAGCGTCAGTACTTCTTGTTTTTCCGCTCCTCTATCCATCATCCCTTAATCCTTCTATTCAAAATCCATAGAAAAACAGGTCCGCCGATAAGAGCTGTAACAACTCCTACAGGCAAAATCTGAGGGTGTATAACAGTTCTTGCCACAGTGTCGCAGAAAACCAGATACAATCCTCCATATACCAGCGCATAAGGTATTAGCCTTCTGTGGTCGGCTCCGACAAACTTCCTGACTATATGCGGAATAATCAGGCCTACAAAACCTATCACGCCTGAAACTGAAACCACACAGGCAGTCATCAGCGATGAAATTCCTAACACAACTATCGCAAGTTTCACTGGTGATATTCCAAGATAATAGCCTACCTCTTCTCCCATTGAGCAGGCATTTATCTCTCTTCCATACAGAAAAAGAATAAAAGCTCCTGAAAAAACAACACATACGGCAAGTATTATCAGAAACCAATTGTCAGTTTCAAGGCTGCCCAAAAGCCACCAGGTAATGCTGTTTAGTTGAGCCATATTCAGATAACTGATCATAAACATCATTATGCTTGATGTGATGGTGCTAAGTATAACTCCACTAAGAATTATATTGCTTGAATATTCAATTCCATCTCCTTTGGACATAAACAAAATAAGCAACAAAACAATCAGGGAGCCTGCAAAAGCGAAGATAGGTAGAGTTAAAGCCCCGAAAATATAAACACCTAAGGCAATGGCGCACGCTGCCCCGACACTTGCACCTCCGCTTATTCCAAGGATGAAGGGTTCTGCCAGGACATTACGCAAAATAGCCTGGTACCCTGCCCCGGCCACGGCCAAAGCTCCCCCCACGGTAAAAGCTATTATCATTCGCGTTAACCTCATTATAACGATTTCCTTCTGAAGTTCTCCGAGAGAGAGATAGGAAACAATGTTTATGTAACTATTGCCGAGAGAAAGGGAACAGTAGAATATAAGAAGAGAAATTAGTATTGTTACAGAAAAAGTAAACTTTCTTAAAAAAATATATCTCATCCTGTTACAATTCCCTTTTCAATTCCGATAGCAGATTTATAAAACTATCTATTTCCAGGGTAGTTGTATCGAATGAAGTTACAAATCTTGCCATATTCTTCTTCGAATCAAGAATATGGAATGGAAATTCTTTCATAAGTGGAGGAGTTATCTTTCTGGGAAGTTTTACAAATAACATGTTGGACTCGACAGGATATGCCATCTCAATAAAATTAAATTCCTTTAATCTGGATTCAAAATACATGGCCATAGTATTAGAATGTTCTGCCAGTTTGAGATAGAGAGAATTGTCAAGATATGCTAGAAACTGGGCTGAAACAAATCTCATTTTTGACATCAGATGCCCGAATTGTTTTCTTATAAACCTCATTTTCCCTGAGGCCTTTTCGTTAAAAGATACTATCAGGTCACAACTCATCAAACCATTCTTCGTACCCCCGAAAGTAAGAAGGTCAACTCCTATTTCAGTTACCATCTCATAAGGTGTCTTATTCAGAAAAACCATTGCATTGGCCAACCTAGCTCCATCCATATGGAATATGAAATCATTCTTTTTGCAAAAATCAGATATTACTTTGAGCTCTTCCATAGAGTAAACAGTCCCAAATTCTGTGGTTTGAGAAATTGAAACTGCTCTTGGCTGAACTAAATGTTCATCTCCAAGGTATTCGAGATAAACTTCCGCGTCTGTTTTTTCAAGCTTTCCCATCTTGTTAGATACTGGCAGGATTTTACCGCCGGTAAGTTTTTCCAGTGAACCGCACTCATATGTATTGATATGAGCAGTATCAGTGCATATTACTCCTTCATAGGAATGAAGCAAAGATGCCAGAGCCACAATATTTGCAGCTGTCCCTGAGCAGACTGGAAAAACTTTTATTCTGTCATAGCTGAAAAGCTTTCTGACTTTCTCCTGAAGTTCTGCAGTCATCGGGTCTTCTCCATAAGAAGGCGAATGCTCGTTATTTGCTCCTAACAAAGCTTTGATTATTTCAGGATGTACTCCAGAACAGTTGTCGCTTAGAAAAAGTTTCATCAGTATCCCGGTCTGAAATTCGTAAAGTCAGATTCATAGTTTTACTTGATTTTACAAGTATAATCCGGAGGAGAAAAATAATCAGCCCAAGGAAATGAGCTTTTTAGCATTTTTTCGAGTTATTAACGACAGAAGGACATCACGCTTCACTTTTCGCTGTCTGCAGCCCATAGTGCAGGGAGCAGATTGAATAGGAAAATGCGACATTTCCAGTGTTATATTTCTGACCGAATGCCTGCAAAAACGCATAAAACTTATTCCAGTCATACATCTACTGCGTCTGCGAAAGCGGTGTGCCAAACGCATTGATAGTTCCTTGTAAGTTAATAAACATAAGGTAATAATCTTGATAGATTCAATTTAATCAAAAAGCAAAAGTTTAGATTTCAAAGTTTTAACAGGTCATGAGGCAAATATTTAAACGACAACTTCTCAGTTTTTGAGATAATTGCACCCTAGCTGTATCTATAAATCACAAGCATCCAACTGTTTGTTAAAGTTATTAAAAACTTTCAATACTACACGCATGTCATATTCCCTTATTCTATTTTCTTTTGCATATTCTGAAATGTAGTAATACCCTGGAGCATCCTCTTTACAGAACAAATTCTTAAAAGCAGATAGTGCTTTATTAAAAGTTCTTTTAGGAATTTGTTCTTTAGTCGTTCTTGCCTCATTTAAGACTTCAGAAAATGTGTTTCTGAAAGTATAGATTGTGTTATAGATATAAACACAGTCTTTCATCTTTTTATCTCTTGGTCTATCTGAGTTTATAAGGCTTTTAGTAAAGATGTAATTGAAGGGGTTTGGCAGATTCAGCGAAAAGGTACGGTCATCCCCAGTGTTTTTCTTGTCTAGAATAATTCTCCAAGCATTATTTCTAATCATATCAATGTAATTAATAAATTGAGCTGGCGTATCTTTCTGTATCTCTATAACAGGAGGTGATTTCTGTTTAATTTTAGCTGGCAACCCTGATTCATCACAGATAAATTCAATTTCATATGGAGATTCAGAACTCATTTTGTACCTGTATTGGTCAGCATCATAATTAGTTTTTATTCCAGCAAACCCTAAAAGTATATTAATACTAGTCTCCTTAACAGGAATAACTCGTGGAGACAATATATCAATATCTTTTGTAAACAGAACAACAGGAGCTTCTTTTGCATAAGAATGAAATCTATATAGAGCACAAGCCAAGCCTCCTCCAATAACAATACTATCAAGGTATGAGGCAAGAGCATTTAATGTTGTTAGTAGAAACTCATCGTATTCTTTGTTTATGATCATAGTTATCTTTTATTACAATAATACAGATTTTTTTATAAAATCTGCCTGTTCCATCCCTCTCGATGCTTTGTGTCTAACATCTAAATAGCACTGAATGATATCACAAATAGGAATATCCTTGTTCATTATATGAGAAAAGATTGAAGCTTCTGCCTTAGGAGATACCAATTCAATTATTTTTCTACCTGTTACATCATCTTGACTTTGATACTCAATTAAATCAAGCTCATCTTTTGTATACTTGATATTATCTGTATATATTCGTATATCAGGAATATCTGATACATAATTGAGTTTTTGTAGCTCTAATGCCAGGAATCCACCAATGGCTATCCTTATATTATGATCACGCAGCACTTTGACTTTAAGTAAAAGAGTGTCAATAGAGTATGTAGTATCGTATGAAATGAATCTTATAGCTTTCCCATAATTGTTCTTATAATAGAAACTCCAGTCTTCCAATAGATCTTCAAGGCAATTATTATTAAACTTATACAAATTGTGTATCTTATGTTTAAGTAAATAATTTTTCTCTAAAGAATACCTAATAAAATTAGACACTGAAGCTTGAGATACATTTGATTTTAAAATAAGCTCACTTGCAGACAAATATCCTTGCTCGGTAGCATTCTTGAATAATCGCCAATGATAAATCACAATTTTGAGTAAGTTTTGATTTATAGCAGAAAAATAATTTGTTGACTTGGCATAGAAATCTGAACTCTCAGATGATTCTTCTAAATCATCTAGCAATGGGGGTAGTAAGTAGTTATGAGTAGCAATATTTGTGTTTAGTTTGAGTATTACAGAACCAAATTCATCTATGACTGCCCATTTAAGTTCTTTAAAATATTTTTCTGAATATTCATTTAGAATTTTAACCACTTCACTTCGGCAACTATTAACTAACAAGGCTAGCATCTGCAGGTTATGATCATTCATAATTTTGAGGATAGCATCAGCTACTATTCCCTTTGCATGCTCTAATCTTAGGGGGCTAGCAACCTTATGAATAACGGATTTATCGGCTGGAATATTAGAAAATTTATCCCTTAGAAGAGATAGACTTTGCTTTAAATAGTCTTTCTTTTGTTGAATTCTATTCATTTATTTTGTGCATTAGTGAGCATTTATTTATTAATGTTCATTAATTTTACATGTTTTCACTAATAAAAGCAATAGGTATTTTTAAAAACAACTTATCTCCAAGATTTAAGATTCATTATTAACTATTTAAGCCTAAATTTTGGCCCATCTGTTCAGAGTTAGGAGCAGCATCTTTCCATGTCGGATATTCACACCATAATGTAATGTGCAGATTAGGTGATGTATTATTTTCTGCAGCGTTTATAACCGCAATAATGGAAAAAATCAACAAGGATAAAATTTTATAAACTTCTAATACTTCCCACTATTTCTATTAATTCGTTCCATTCAGATTCAATGCATCTTAACAGTGCAAACTGCGTTCTGCATCTGTCTAGATTATGATTTTCCCTATGTATTTTGAAATATATGTCATTGTTCAGTAAGGAATTGTCATAACATAAGTGTTACATTTATGAAATAATACTATAATTCTTCTGTAATCATTTTTACAGGAGAAGATAAAGATGGATTTAGGATTATTTTTCAAGGGAGTAGAAAGTTCGTTAAATGAAAAGAACCTTCGCCTAATAGCAGCTAGCATGGCAAGAAG
>Ga0209417_1001146_pt1 | contig 51310 bp, 52 predicted proteins | sample RifGroF2_FD_184002 | JGI IMG/M metagenome (GOLD analysis project Ga0209417, IMG submission 184002) | Groundwater microbial communities from Rifle, Colorado, USA - Groundwater F2 (SPAdes) (version 2) | ecosystem: Environmental > Aquatic > Deep subsurface > Groundwater | place: Rifle, Colorado...
ATTACGCATTCTCATGAACACACACTAACATATTTTAAGGATATGGTGGTGCATTCAATCCCCGCCCTCCGAAGTAGAAAAACGGGGGTAGTTGAGGGGAAGCTCCGGGCGGGGTTTTGGCAATTAACAACCGACGGGCGTCGCCCCATCGCCCTCTTTTTTATCTACAGTGACTCCATTTCTACCAATTGCACAACGAAATTCAATACCACGGTATGTAAGTTTGTTGGGAGAATTAATAATAATATTAAACATGGGTCTGAGTAATTATTGATTTTTAAGTAACCCAACAAAAAATAATTTAACTATTTAACCCCCTCAATAGTTCTACTATTTTATTACAAATATCTTCTTCTCTACCTCTCATATAAAAACATGGCGTAATCTTTGTATATCTCTTGATTATATTTGACCTTTTTTGTGCGGTGGCCGATGAATCCAAAGAATCAACGGGAGTTGTATTTGAAAAAAATCTCCTTGAGGTTCCTCGTATTTTCCTGGATAGTTCTTCATAAAGATGCCAATCAAATTTATTATTATCCCATTTTTCCACAAATAATTCGCCTGTTTCTTCAATCTGGGGAGAAACAAAAAAACCTATAGAAAAATTGCCTTCTAGCTTTGAAAATTCATGAAAAGACCTACCCTCATGAGAGTCTATTAGCGACGACTTAGATAAATAGGCTGTGTTTATTCCACCAACAATTAAGTTTTTCTTTAAGTCCAACAATGTTTTTTCATCAGAATAAGTATCTGCGCCATATTTTTCTCCTAGGGCTAGTGCAAGACGAGTTTTCCCCATACCACTCCATCCACCCCAAAAAACAACCCCTTTTTTTTCAACGATAGCCGAAGACGAATGTATACAATATGTACCGCGATCTTCTCTTGCTCTTTCTAAAAAGAATTCAATGAGCGATATTGTGTCTTTGTCGTCATATTTACTGTTTGAATAAATAGCGCGTGGATAGTTCAAGAAAAACGATTTCTTTCCCTTCTTTAAATCAAGTATGCAATCATTCTTTTTTGCCTTCTCAATAATACTAAAACCGGGAATATACCTCGGAAGAAAAGAGGATTTCTTTATTCCATCAATAAAAATTTTATTATCAGAACGAATGAGTATCTTAGAACCGGCTGATTCAATTATTATTTGATATTTCTTCATATATTTTTCCTACCTTTAAAATCTTTTTTGACCAATCCCATTCCGAAACAATCGTCTTTCTCGCTTTTTCTCCAATTTTTCTCCTCATAGATTCATTATCAAGCAGATTAATCGTTGCTTTTGCTATTGATCTATAATCTTTTGGCTTAACCATCAACCCATTAACCCTATCCTTCAAAAACTCACGCATACTACAGGCGGTTGTTGTGATAACTGGGATTCCGCAAGAAGATGCCTCAAGCATAGATGTAAGAACCCCCTCTCTGTCATAAGATGGCAAAATGGCTATCTTTGCCGAATTATAGAAGCTAACCAGGTCCTCCGCTTTTACATAACCAATAAAATTAATATTTTTGCTCAATCCAAGGTTTTTTGTGAGAGACTCCAACTTTTTCTTTTCCGGACCATTACCCGCTATTACAACTAAAATGTCTGGAAATTTCTTTTTTATTATAGCTACAGACCTGATAAGATATTCCACTCCTTTTATGGGTATTAATCTTCCAATATATAAAATATCATATATCTTTTTGGCATCTTTGTTCGGTAAAAAATAATCAGACCTTATGCCATTAGTAGAAATTTCACACCTTGGAAGAGAAACCATCTTCTGCCACTTTTCCTTTATATATTTAGAAACTGCGATAAGTCCATTGGGAATTGTTAAACATACTGCCTGAAGAGAATCTACTGATGGAGGATATCCATGAAGATGAAGAACGCTTTTTTGATCAAGCGGTACAGCAATACTATCCAAAGTATTATGTAGGGCAATCACATCAAATTTATTTTTGGAAAAAAAGTCTAAAGCAATCCTGCCAACATAAAAACTCTCCTCGTTCCATCTCTGCCAATCAATTCCGGCGGGTTTTTTATATATCCACTCTAAATCAACAGGAACCCTCAAGTATTTTATGGATATATTTTTATTTTGTTCACAAAAAGTGACAAAATAATCGCTCTTTTTAATAAATGGCGCCTCTGTAGTCACAATAGTCACGTCGTGACCAATTTTTGACAAATAGTGGGCATGTTCTAATGGAACAATCTCCCCACCTCCGACATAATAACTTACTCGAGGCTGATATATAGCAATTTTCATCTTTTTGAAATAAAAATATTAAGATTTAATATTTTTAAGAAGTGTATCAAGCTGACCCTTTCCTGTTGGGGATGTCATCCAAGATATATGTTGGGGCAAACTATCAATCGACACTAACTGTCTTTCAGATGTCTCAAACTCTTTATGAAATTCTTCAAGTTCCGAAATCTTTGCCAAATATCTTAGTTGCAGATAATGCTTACCCTCAATGGAATTATTCTCCGGATCCCTAACCTCTGTATATCCTATGAGCTTCGGTTCTATGATTTTTGCATAGGCCTCTTCTGAAACCTCCCTATTCAGTGTTTCTATTGGTGTCTCCCCTTTTTCCGGATGCCCACCAGGAAAACCCCAGCCTCTTTTATTCTTAACTATAAGTATCTGTCCATTATTATCTATACAAAAACCGGTTACCTGAGAAATATCTATACCTTCGGGTAATTTATCAGACTCTATCCACTCTAAAAATACCTCCCTTCCATCAAAAACTAAAGTTTCTTTAGGATTCATTTCTTTAAAAACTTACTAATAAAATTTAATTATTTTTTATCATTATTAAAAATTCCCCACAATTCAGCTGGAAGATTGCCTCTTTCTTCAAGATTCTTAAATCTATCACCCAATATTAATTTTAAGCTACTGAGAGCTTCTTCTGCGTTATCAGAAGTATGAATTACATTCTTTTGGGTCAGGAGCACAGACACTTCATCCTGTTTAGGATGTTTTCTTTCATTCCAAAGCGCCAGATCATCTGATGATACAGGTGGTTCTTTTTGAAATCTTTCCCTTATGATGCCGTTCTTACCGTTAACTTTTTTCAAACTCAACAAAACCTTTTGAACTTCACTGCCTTTTCCGTGGACCATAAGCACCACCACTTTATTCTTGGTCAAATATTCTTTCATGGCTGAATAAAAATGCTCACCCTTAGAATCTTTATAAATATCGTCAATCGCGTTCTCGTTTAAAATTATTTTATCTTTATATAAAATACTCAAGCCGTGATCTTTTAAAATCTTCTCTATCTCAGGTAAATCATTGATAAAATCAGGTTTTATGAATGCAAAAGATATCTCATGTGCCGGAATGGTTTCTTTTATTTCAACCGCTTTTTTAAATCTATCTTCAATACCCATATTAATGTTTAAGAAAAATATTTAAAATTTCTATTATTCCATCTTCTCCTTCTTTTGTTGCCACGATCTTAGACCTTGTTTTATATGCGATTTCACCATTTTTAACCGATGAAAACACTATATTTGAAGACTCAAAATCAGATATTGGCTCAAAATCACTGACAATCAATATATCATATTTATTAAAATACTTATAAGCCACTTCTTGTAGGGTTTTTATGCGATTTGTTGCCTTTCCCGAAATTATTATTTTCCCAAATTCACTAATTTTTTTTATTCTTACAGATATCCCCTCGGATAAAAAAGCCTTATCTAAATATTTAAAAACTGCATCGGTCATTTTTTCATCAATTCTTCCGCCCGAACGAACGTATACACTGGAAGTGTAATTCCTGTCTGGGGTTATCAGTATTAAAGAACCCGCCCGTTGATCTTCTAAAATACTCTTATCGGCCGTTACTATGACATCAGCTAGTATGCCCCCATAAATTTCATTGCGTTTCAGCAACTCAATAGTCCTATCATTTATTCTGATGGCCCCATCTGCATCGTATCCTAATGCATCATCCTCTTTTAACTTATAAAAGGAACCATCCTCAACAATCATCGGACCGTTTAAATCAAGCTCCTTATAAATATCCGAGCAATCCTTAAGGGGTCTATTAGTATTCAACCCGAAAACAACTCCTAATTGTTCATAATACTGTATCTGCGCTTTTAATTTCGACAAATTTATGTCGGTTATTGTTCCGTCAATATCAAACAATACCAATTTGCTATTTAAGTTCATTTTTTGTTGTTAACGTGACCTGCCACTGCTCTGCTGGCTTAAACCATTCAAATTTAGCCATAAACAACTCCGCCTTCAACTTTATAAAGAACCATCCGCGCATAGACAAAAATAAAAACCAACGTAATTTATTAGGAAAAGAGGCGCGAAACCACTTAGACCAATCCGTTCTCCTATTTAAATAAGGCCAGAGATGATTATATTCAGGAAACCATCTATACATTTTTTCCATTTCTATATTCCTTCTCCTGTATGTATTCCACCAATCCCGATATGAGCCTACGGACCAAGAAAAACAGTGGGCTCCTTCTACCTGCCTAATTGCATCAATACCATACTTATTCATCACATAACTAGACATGAAGATATCATCGGCATAGAGAAATATATCTTTTTTACAATACTTTAGGAGTTCAGATGTATATTTGGTTTGTGTTGCGCGCAAAACAACGTCTTCGTTCTCTGGTATATACCAATCTTTTGTTGCAAAAAGACGGCCGTGAAAATAATATCTTTTTGTAAGCAAATTTTGAGAATCATAAAGTAATCCAATCTTATGAAAAATAGAAAGATTGTTTGGCACCGCAAGTGGAATGGTTTTAGCATAAGCAACAACCAATTTAGAATCATTCTCCAACTCAGATATCAATAATTCCAAAGAGTTAATCTCAATCGTGTTATCAGAGTCAGGAAAAATGTGTATATCAGCGGGGAATTTTTTTACTATTTCTCTTTGTGCATTCACAAGACCCTCTGTACTCTCAATAACTTCACACTGTATATCAGGATATTCTTGTTTAAAATCATTGGCTAATTTTGGAGTATTATCTATACATCCATTCAGACAAACCACGAGCATCATGTTTGGCCTCTTTGTAAAAAGCATAGCCTCCCTAATAGAACTCAAACTTTTTGTTATGGCCCTTTCCTCATTTCTTGCGGGAAGGCCTATGACTATTTTTTTCATAAAAACATTGTAGCATTTTTTAAAAAACAAAAACTACTCAATGATAATTGAGTAGTAAATCTTACCCACCTTTCGGCATTTTTCACTGCGTTCAAAACTGCGGGATGAGGACCGCTCGGAAACCCACGGTTTTCCGACGGGCTCCGCCCTGCCTTCCTCCACGGGGAAGAACCTTCTTCCCCGACCCCTATCTGTCCAGGTCCCGCTTTTGCGGCACTCCGTTTGCAACTGGGGCACCAATTCTTGAACCGCCTCAGTCGCCCTAATGCCATGGCTTAACCAGTAGCCCTAACGCCGTAGGCTATTTTAGGCACAGACGTTTGGCGTGATTTCATCCTGCTAATAATTATTTGGTGAAAATAAAAACTACCTGACTTTTAATCAGGTAGTTTTTATTTATAATTTTTTACTGAAACATTCTTGCTAACCAGCCAAATAAACTGAATTTTCCCTCTTGTTCTTTAATAAAGGTTTCGGCTTTTGTTTTAATATTTCCAAGTTCTGTAATTTGGGTCTGTAGTTCAGTTTGCGTGGTTGAGCTTGTGGCTCTATCCAGAGATTTGGTTAACCTATCAATACGATTTTGAGCTGTTACGAGTTCGCTTCTTAAGGCTCCCAGATTTTTATAATCAGAACCGATCAAAAAGGTCTTGAAACCGCCCCTTTTCTCTACTTTGTCCATTTTATCCGAAACACCGGCAACCACATCCTTCTCTTCTTGAGCGACTGTCTTTACTTCATCCTTAATAACTTTATCTTTCTCTGCTGTCTTATCTAATTCCTGAACAACCTTAGAAACATCATTTCTGTGTTGCTCACTAACACCACCCTTATTATCTGACTGTGCAGATACTTTTGTACTCCCCATTAATACGACAAGTAACATCGGGATTACAATATATAAAAACTTCTTATTCATAGAATATATTAAATTAATAATTAATGACCATCTAATATTATACTTTATTTAGACAAAAAATACTTATACAAAGAAAAAAGGGTCTTTAATTTAAAACCATCTCCTTCGCAGTCTCTATTTTTCCCACGATGGGCATTGTGAAGTAAAAAGTCGTTCCCTTTCCTTCCTCAGATTCAAACCATATCTTACCACCCCATATTTCAACTAATGCCTTTGCAAGCGACAAACCCAGTCCTGTTCCTGATGCGGCTGCCCTTGCATTATCCGCGCGATAGAATCTGCCAAAAATTTTACCATGTGCTTCTTTCGGGATACCAATGCCGCTGTCTTTAACTGAAATATTTACAACAGAACCTTCAAGGTTCATCGAAACTTTTATCGTGCTATTATTCGGCGAATATCGACTTCCGTTTGAAATTAAATTGAGCATAACTTGTTTGACCATCTCCTTGTCCAAGAAAACAGAGGGGAAAGGGTCGGGATCCTGGCCAACCTCCACTGTCTGATTTTTAGGATTGAGTTCACTTCCGAGAACTTCTACAACTGTTTCAACTATTTCCTTTAAATTTATAGGGGCAAGCGCTAACCTTACCTTTCCCGACTCCGCTCGGGTGATCTTGAGCAGGAATTCAACCAAATAACTCATATCTTTGGCACTTTTTTTAATGGCTTCAATAGATTCTTTTTGTTCCTTTGTGATATTAACTCCCTGCAGCTGCTCTTCAAAAATAGAAGCAAAGCCTGCTATCGTGGTTATCGGAGCCCTTAGCTGATGCGCCGCCAAAGAAACGAATTCATTCTTAGTGCTCTGAAGTTCGAATACCTTAGCATTTGCCTCCCTAATAGCTTCTGTCGATTTTTTGTGCTCAGTTAAATCTCTTGCTACGCCCAATATGCCGATTATATTTTGTGTAGAATCTTTTACCGGGGAAATAGTCTCTAAACAAAACTCCCTATTGGAACCTTCTTTTGTGTGCCTAATTTCAATTTCTGAACTAATACCTTTTTTAGCCTCTTCAAATGCTTTTATAAACTTGGATTTATCTTCCTCTATTATTGTATCAATCGCTTTAAAATTTTTTGTATCATCCTCATTTATTAAATTATGCTCTTTTCTGCCACCATTATTTATAAATATAAGGTCCCCCTGTTTATCGAAAAATTTAATACAGTCAACGGATGATTCTACCAATGATTTATATTTGCCCATACTTTCTTGCAGGTCTTTCTCCGCTTTTTTGCGTAAAGTAATCTCTCTCCCGTAAACATTTACATATTTTTTATCAAAAATAGGAACAATATCAACAGAAAACATCCTCTCATTAACACCAAATTCCACATTTTCTATGGTTTCTTTTTTTCGAGAAACATCCTTTGTTAAATTAACCCAAAAATCTGGAGCAACACTTCCAACTGATAAGCTGAAAATTTCGCTAGCTTTATTGGCGAACAGGATCTTTCCCTCCTCAGACATTCTAAAGACCGGATAGGGATTTTCCATAGGAAAATTTGCCATACTCTGAATCTCCGCCTCTTTTCTTCTACGATCCGTCACATCGCGACCAACTAGCGAACTACCAATTATCAACCCTTTTTCTTCCCCATGGATTGGCGAGGCAGAAAACTCCACATCAGCGTTTGTGCCATCTTTTTTAATCCAAATAGAATCATAATCAGAGATTGTTTCTCCTTTTTTTATCTTATCAAGAAGCCCTGGTAATTCGTCTCTATTTCCGGGAGCGAAAAGATCTGCAATTGATTTACCCAGCATTTCATCTCGGGAATATCCAAATAATCTCGTAGCCCCACCGTTCCAGGTAACAATAATACCATCAAGCGTCTTGCCAATAATGGCATCATGCGACTCCTCAACAATAGCTTCAAGTTGAAGTATGACCTTTTTTACTTCTTTTACGCTTGTATCAGATGTTATTGCGTCGGATTTTGTTGGATTATCCATCTTTTTAAAATGTTATTGAATTTAAATTCATCTTAATATTCCTAAATTATAATCCATTTAACCCCCCCCCCGCAAATTTCAGATACCCAAAAATTGCCGCTTGTTCTTAGAACATGTAGCGCCTTAAAAATACGCCCATATTAAAACGGGGCTCTGGCATCTTAATATCATGAGCTTAACCAGTAGCCCTAACGCCGTAGGTGCCCTTGACACTCGGCGTGTAATGTGTTGACTGCGGGACCTGGACTCGAACCAGGATAACATGCTCCAGAGGCATGCGTACTATTCATCCGCCAAAATTTTAGTCTTTATATTAAAATAATTCCGTTCAAAGCTGCGGGACCTGGACTCGAACCAGGATAACATGCTCCAGAGGCATGCGTACTACCATTATACGATCCCGCAGCTTTGAAAAGAACCTGTATCCCCTGTATATTCTTCCCCATAAATTCCTGGAGGAAAATTTAGGCGGACAAGTTATACGATCCCGCAACAAAACAACTGTGCTATGAATATAACACAGTTGTATATTTTTTCAACACTTAAAATTAAATGTGAAGATATCTTCTAACAGATAAAAGAGCTGATATTCCACCCAAAAGTATCCCTACACCCATAGTAATTATCGCTATCTCAAAGAAATTTTGCGTATAATAATTAAACAAATTAATACCGGCTAAAAAGTCAGCTGTCCTGCTTCCTACCCAAATAGTTATTGGGTAAAAAACTATTAATACCAACAAAGAAGCGAGAAAACCTGACATAATTCCAGAAACAATAAATGGTCCCCTTATATACCAATTACCAGCACCAACGAGCCTCATTACAGATATTTCTTCTCTCGAGGTATAAATAGCAAGTTGCATGGTGTTCAAAGTAACAATTATCGCAATAATCGCAAAAACAAGAGAAATAGAAAATCCTATTTTTTCAGTGGCAGCGATAAGCTTGGATAATCTATCAATTACGAGCTTGTTTTGATAAAAATTAACTTTATCTATTATTCCCGATCCATCAGAAGAAATAGAAACACCATCCTCCTCCAAAAATTTTGCAATACCTTCATATTGAGAAGGCTCTTTAGCTTTTATACTAAGGACAGCTCCCAAGGGATTATCCTTTAGTTCATCTAGGGAAGAAAGAATCAATGAATTATCCTTGTGGCGTTCTTTAAATCCCTCTAGTGCTTCTTCCTTGCTTGTATAGCTAACATCTTTTACCTCAGGAAGGGTGCTTATCTTTTCTTGAAGAGCTAATATATCCTCCTCTGTGACGTTAGTTTTAAAATAAACATTAATATCAACTTTTTCCTTCAACATATCTATTATTGACTGGCTCAAAGCACTACCAAGAACAAGAGAGGTAACGATAAAAAGAGAAATAAACATAACCAAAACCGCCGACAAAGAAGTCATTCCATTTCTCCAAAAACTTATGAATCCCGCCTTTGATACTCTTTTTATGTTTATCCAGTTCATGGTCCTTAATTCTTAATTCGTAATTTATAATACGTATTTCCCCTCCTTATCGTCTCGTATTATTTTTCCCTTTTCCACAGTCACGACCCTGTTTCCAATAAGATCTACAACCCCTTTGTTGTGAGTGGTCAGAATAACAGTTGTCCCCATTTCATTTATTTTTTTAAATAATCCGATAACGTCAAAAGTATTTATAGGGTCCAAATTTCCGGTTGGCTCATCTGCAATAATGAGCTCCGGCTGATTTATAACAGCCCTAGCAATAGAGACTCTTTGTCTCTCTCCTCCAGAAAGTTCATGTGGGAAATTCCAAAGTTTATTATCGAGTCCAACCAATTTTAGTATTTCCGGAACATCGGCAACTATCTCGTGGTCACTTCTACCGGCCGCTTCCATGGCAAAAGCGATGTTTTCATAGGCAGTTTTATTTGGAATAAGTCTGTTGTCTTGAAAAACAACACCTATTTTTCTTCTGTATTTGGGAATTTCCCCCCTTCTTAAGTCGTGAACGTTTGTTGATTCAAAAAAAACTTTTCCTTGGCTCGGAATTTCTTCAGCTGTTATCATTTTTAATATTGTCGTTTTACCTGCTCCAGAATGACCAACAATGGTTACAAATTCACCCCTTTCAACACCCAAACTAACATCATCTAGCGCGAGTGTTTTGTCTGAATATTTTTTAGTTAAATTTTCTATATAAATCATAAAAATGTAAAATTAAAAGCGAAAAACTAAAAGCAAAATTACGTATATTAAGTATATCAAAAAAACAACTAACTCAAAACATAAACAAACAACAAATTATTTTAAATTGTTGTTTTACTTTTTACGCTTTTATTTTTTAGCTTCTTTGTTCTTTGGGTCAAAATCTTTTTCTGCTTCTATGAATTCATCTAGATTTCCATCCAAAACGCCTTCTATATCGCTAGTTTCTGTACCTGTTCTGTGATCTTTTACCATTTTATAGGGATGTAGAACATAAGACTTTATCTGACTTCCCCACTCGGCGGAGGTTATTTTACTTACATACAAACCCTCCTCTTTCTTAATACGTTCCTCTTCTAAATATTTAAAAATTTTGCCACGAAGAATATCTATCGCTTTGTCTTTATTTGCGAGTTGAGAGCGCTCTGCTTCAGAGTGAGCGGATATTCCTGTCGGGATATGAATTACCCTGACGGCGGTCTCTCTCTTGTTTACATTTTGCCCACCAGGCCCTCCTGCACGAGAAAATTCAACTTCTATTTCCGTTTCCGGAATATCTATAGCCTCCCCTCTCTTAAATTTCGGAATAACTTCAACCATCGAAAAAGATGTGTGCCTTAATTTTTTAGCAGAAAAAGGAGAAACTCGAACAAGACGATGTACTCCAGATTCATTCTTTAGCGTCCCATAAGCTTCCTTACCGGAAACTTCAAAAGTAACGTTTCTATATCCGCCGTGATCATTTTCGTTCTTGTGTAATATATATATACCCCACCCCTTTTTAGAAATATATTTTGAATACATCCCAAGAAGTATTCCAGAAAAATCTTCCGCATCGTCCCCACCAGCTCCGGAAAATATAGTTATGATAGCATCTCCCCTATCGTATTTTTTAGCTCCAAGCGCCTCATCTTTTAAATGAGCTAATTCCTTTAAAACTTCTTGGGCACGTAATTTATTTTCCCAGAAGTCATACTTCTGCATTTCATCTTCAAGCTCTTTAATTTTTTGTTGTATTTCTAATTCGGACATAGTTACAGATATTATAAACTTTAATTGAAAAATTACTAACAATATATTAAGATACGCTAACAATAATGTACACTGCCGTTGTAGCTCAGCTGGTAGAGCAACTCCATGGTAAGGAGTAGGTCGCCGGTTCAATTCCGGCCAACGGCTCCAAAAATATGTAATAGTTTATTCAAGTTGCAACCACTTTTAAGTTTGACGCTGGTCGTTATTTAAGATAAACTTTGCTTGTGCCGAATCCTAAAAAACCGAGAAAAAATTGTTTAAATTGCGGAAAAGAAACACCAAGAGCCGTGTGCAAATATTGTAGTAATGCGTGTCAGATAGAATATCAACGTCAAACTTTTATAGACAGGTGGAAAAGAGGAGAAATAAGCGGGTTACAAAGATTGGGTATTGTTTCTACGTCTGTTAAAAGATATTTACGAAAAAAGTTTGGAGACAAATGTTGTTTATGCGGGTGGTCTAAAGTTAATCTTAAAACAGGTAAAATTCCACTAGTCGCTGATTATATAGATGGTAATTGGCGCAATAACGTTGAGAGCAATCTTCGTTTAATTTGTCCGAATTGCGATTCGCTAACCCCTACTTATTCCGGTTCGAATAGAGGAAATGGTAGAAAGAATAGAGTTTTAAGTAAAAGAATCAAAGAGTGTCGTTTATTGATTACGAAAAAGCCAGTGTAGCTCAGTTGGTAGAGCGACGGTATCGTAAACCGTAGGCCGTCGGTTCAAACCCGACCACTGGCTCCAAAAGATTGAAAAATTATTGCTTTTATGTCAAATTATTCCCATAGTTATTGTCGGGGTAGCTCAGTTGGTAGAGCACAGCACTCATAAAGCTGCGGTCGTGGGTCCGATTCCCACCCCCGACACAAGGAGAAACAAGTGGACTTTGAAAGTAAATATGTTATATTTGGAAAGCGAAATGCGGTCGTAGCTCAACTGGTTAGAGCACTCGCCTGTCACGCGAGAGGTTGCCGGTTCGATCCCGGTCGACCGCGTAGAGAAATACCCCCTTCAGGGGGTATTTTTATTTTCAAAAGAAAAACGCCCAATGGGCGTTTTTCTAATCTTTAGCGGGGGCACAGAGTCGCACTGGCTTCTCAAGGTTATGAGCCTTGCGAGGTACTCTTCCTCCACCCCGCTTTGTGTTCAAATACTATACTCTTTTTTATCAATCTATGTCAATACCACCCCAGAAGGAAAGTCCGAATCAAATATTCCTTTATCTAGACAACCTCTCTCGGAAGCGGTCGATGGAATTTACATCGACACCTGTAGACGGCCTACGGCTTCGTATTTTTTTAATTTATATTTTACAGAGTAACTTCCTACGGGGAAAATCAATTTCCCATAATGTTTGCTTCTCCCCCACCAGTAGATAAATAACCACTGAGCAAAGACAGGGTCAACAGAACCAAAAAAATAACGAGAAAAAATTGACCTGCGAATTTCCAAAATTCTCTATCAAAATATTGCATCCCTAAATTATAACACGCCAATTAACAAAAACCACCGAGGGACTGGTAAAATATATCTTTTTGACTATAATCAAAATTAGACAGATTAAGTACCTTAAAAAGGCTGAAACATTTGCATAGTGCAAATGTTCGCCCGATTAATTTTGAAAAAAATTAATATAGGGAGGTGTATTATGTTAACTATCCCAATTTGGGCTAGGGATTTCAATAACGAAATAATAAAACTTAGAAAAAGGGCGAAAAAATATGATATTTATGAGGGAGAACAACCCTATCTCATAAAACTTCGTAAAAGCGGACAAGGAAACTGCGTGGCCGTAAGTAAATTATTTAGAAAAATACTCAGGAAATATAAAATTTCCTATCAACATATTATTATTGGAGAATATGACAAAACAAAGGAACGGCACCAAATAACCATTGTGAGATCTAACGAGAGATCGATTTGGCTACAGAGCAACACTCTTCTAATGGAATTTCAAAGCTTCTCCAAGTTAATAGCTTATGCCGAAGAAGAAATGGGTTGGAAAGACAAAGGTATGGCAATAGAACAAATGAAGTGGGTAAAATTTTAAAGAGCATCCTCGGATGCTCTTTTTTATTTCTATTCGTAAAGTCTATCCAGTATCTTATTGTGAGGAAAATCCATAATCTGTCTTACAAACTTGTCATAGACAGTCAATCTGTATTTGAAATCTTCCGTATCAAAAACGCTATATTTTATTTCTCTACCCACCTCAGATTCTATGGCCTTAATGATATTTAAAAGTGACTTTCTTTTTATATTATCCCCCACAATCAAAAGATCGGCCGGACTATTTTCATTGTCTATAAAAATACCTGCCGTTATAACTAATTTTACCTTTCCTATCCCCTTCAACTTTTTTAACAAGTCTTCCCCCTTTAGCACATCAGAGCCAAGTAATAAATCTCGAAGACTATCGGCGTAACTAAAATTTTGATCTAATTTAAATCCGATAATTATTTTTTTTACGCGCCCTTCTAACTTCATCTTTTTCTCTTCTAAAAATTTTATTTTCCTTAATACGTTTATTTCCTTAACAGTATTATCCTTACCGACTCTACTTCTTTTTGATATTTCTTCTTTTGTAAAAGTAGAATTTGGATTTGTTAAAAATAGTCTCAAGACCTTAACCCTGTTTTCACTTCCAAATAGTTTACTTAATATTTCCATGCCCATATTCTACTAGAAGAGAGGTTGAACGCAAAACACATAAAACAGAACGCAAAACCTGAGATTAAAAGTCAAAAATCGTCCTTAATTCCTAATTCTTGATTCTAAATAACTTTTACAAAATAAAAACTGCCCAAATGGGCAGTTTTTATTTTGTAAAAGTTATTTCAAAGTAACCTTTCCTCCAGCCTCCTCTATTTGCTTCTTAAGAGCATCAGCGGCGGCCTTATCCAAACCTTCTTTCAACATAGCTGGAGCTTTGTCTACAACATCTTTAGCCTCCTTGAGACCAAGACCCAAAACCTCCTTTACTACTTTGATAACAGCGATTTTGTTATCACCGGCAACTGTCAACTCAACGTTAAACGAAGACTTCTCAGCGGCGGCCTCACCGGCTGCTACTGGAGCGGCTGCCATAACAGCGGCCTGAGCCTTTACTCCAAACTTCTCCTCGAGAACGTGAACGAGTTCAGAAAGATCCAAAACGCTCATTGTCTCTATCTTCTCAACAATATCTTTGAATTTTGCTGGTACTTCCATGGTAAATTAATTAAAAATTACTAATTACAAATTACGAATTTTTTGTTTTAGATACTTGATCTAATGTACAAACAAAATCTCGTGTAACTGCATTTAATGTTCCAACGAATCCTTGAACCGGAGCATTCATCACATTCAAAAGCTGTGACAAAAGAACTTCTCTTCCTGGAATCTTTGAAAGCGCGATCATCTCAGTGGCTGACATAAACTTGCCCTCCAAAACACCACCTAATATATAGACGGAGTTTTTGTATTTCTTCTGGGCTTCAGCTATGGACTTGGCCGGAGCGATGGGATCCTTACCGATAGCAAGAGCAACCTGACCCTCCATTTCTGGAAGATTTCCTTCGATCTTTACATCGTTAAAGGCTCTCTTAAATAGAGTTTTCTTGGCCACATTGAAGCTGATACCACTATCTCTTAAACTTTTTCTAAGAGGAGTTATATCGCCTATTTTGAGACCCTTAAAACCAACGATAACGGCTGAACCGGCATCCTTTAGTTTGTCGTTTAGAGACCCTATTATTTCTTTTTTCTTCAGTAATGTTATTGCCATAAAAATGAATTAAGAATTAAGAATGATGAATTAAGAATACTAGACTCAAAACTCAAGATTCTAATTTCTCTTTTGGCTGTTTTTATTTCTTAAACAAAATAAAAAACGGCTAAAACCGCTTTTCGACCCTCGGTGGGAAAAAATTTTACAACCTATGTGTAAACCCACTTTCTTCGGTTAGCAAGATAAATATAGGATAAAACGATTAAAATAGCAAGTAGCGCCCTCTCCTACAGGAGGGCGCTATGCAGTCCCGTAGGAAGTTTCTAAAAAAATATTTTAAATTATTAACACTCGTAGCCGAAGGCGGATACCGAGAAATTCAATCACAATTACTACTTAATCTATTCGAACTTTCCTACTGGGACACCCCCCACTACTTTTAATCTTAATTTTCATTAATGAAAATTAATATTAAAAGTAGTGGGGGTTCACCCTGTTAAGTAAAATTTTAAAATGCTGGAGCATTTATAAAATTTAAAATTTATTTTCTATAATAAATTTTTACTAAACAGGGTAAATAAAAAACCGCCCTAGCACGAAGCTAAGGCGGAATAATATATACTAATCAAACATTATCCTGTTTTTTATTCTTTCGGCTCTTGTTCTGTTTCCACGGGCTTATCTTTCTTTATTTTCTTGGTTTTAGGAGCCTTTTTCTCCTTTATTGAGGCATTGCGCCTTTTTTCGTTAGAGGATCTTTTTCTTTCAAGTAAGCGGGCCGCTGCTATTCTGTCAAAATATTCGACACTGAACTTAGTCAGCTCACCGCTCTTAGAGCAGGTAATTGAATAAATCAGAAATCCAACATCGGAGATTTTACCCATCCTGTTAACAAAACCGGTCTTACCCTGTAAACAGGGCATCAAAATAAACATTACCCCCTTCAGGATCATTGAACAGTAAACGTGTCCACCACCCGAAAGAATTATGATGTTTTTGCCACGGAATCTACTGAGCTCCTTAGAAACTTCTTTGAGCAGGGTCTCAATTACCGCCTGAGGTTTATATGTTCTAGCGTAATTTCCACCCCAATCATAGTGCTTCATAAGAGTAGTGACGCTTCCGTCTTTTGTTTCGCCCTCGCACATACCAAGATAATCAATATCGGGTCTTTGCTCGGCGATGTGTTTAACAATATCCAGGCCGACAAGATCGTTGAACCAACAATCATGATTACCTGCTATCATATGAGTGATAATCCCTTCCCTTTTGGGATAAACTTCTCTTACGAGTTCAATGAGCGGAGTGGCGCGGTCTTCATAGACCTCCCCCTTCATGTGTTCATTGTGTTTAGAGGGGCCATTGTTGACATCGCCCAAATGGTACACTTCTTTAATACCCCTCTTCTCGAAAATATCATAAGCTTCCTGCACAATGGGGAGAAGATCTGTTTTACCACCTATGTGAGTATCCGACACAGCGCCTCTTTTGATTGTTTTGTAGAAATAGTCCTTAAAATTAATAGGCTTAATTGTAAATTTATTTTTTGGGAGAGATTTAAGCTTAAAATTTTTGGACGATTCTGATTCTACGATTTTATAACCATGATTACAAAGAGAAGCGATGATGGCCGAAACGGTATCGGTACTTTTATTAATTGACTGAGACATCTCACCAGCCGTCTTAGGAGAAGCTTCGAGAAGTTTCAGAATGCTACGCTCGTCCTCAGACAATTTTTTGAATTCTTCCTTATCGTCTGATGGTTTCGTTTTGTAGTCATTCTCAACTTTATTGAGAGGACAACAAGCGCTCTTGATAGAGAAGCTTCCATCCTCATCGAATCTTATTGTTAAGATAACAAAACCGATTGTCGGAGCTACTACCCTGTTCTTCTTGCGAAGAATAGAGGGCGGTATCATCCGAAGCGCGGGAACAGAGCCAAGGTGCCTGACAGATTCTCCCGGAAGAGCTAAATAAACGCCCTGACCGGCAACAACGCCGATATCCGGCTTAGTAGATTTGAAGAGATCATCGATATCCTGAATGAGATTTTCTTCGACACCCTGCACACCATATGATTTCGCATAAGGAGCAGTGTCTCCTCCATGATAAATTGCCCTAAGAATAGGACATTTCGCTCCTTCTTCGACACCTCTTCTGAGAGGAAAGTCGGATTGAAAATCTCCACGATATACAAGATCTTTTCTCTCTTCACAGACTGTTGCGAGAACGTTTTTATCTTCTTTTTGCCATTTATTATCATGGAAACCACCGATAAGTCTCGTCTTGAATTTGTCCGACTTAGGATAGTTCTCAATGATATATTGAGCCTGTTCTTCCGCTGTCTGTAAAAAGAATTCTTCTTTCTGGGCAGCGGTAGGTTTACCCGCGGTTACCCCGAGATGAATCATGAAATTGACGCCTTCTTCTTCCGCAATCTGAAAAGCCTGATGAAGAGCGGTGTTCAACTGAAACTTACTACCGATATAAGAATCGGCAATAAGACCAATCTTGATTTTGTTATCTTTAACGGGCAAGTCTTCGGGAGGAAGCTCAACAAGTGAACCTCCAAGATATAAATTCCCAAACCCCTCCTCGTTCCAGATCAAAATACCTTTTTCTTTGATGCTTTGAGCAATTGTAAGAATACCGTCCGAAGACTTATCCATTTCGGAAGAAAGTTCTTTAATTGAACAAACACCATCGTTTTTGTGAAGTAAGGAGATAAGTTTTTGTTCATCTTCCGTGAACTCAATGTCGGTCTTCTTTACCTTAAGTAATTTACGAATAACAGACATAACATCTTTTGCCATAGCAATCACCCCTTTCTGTATTTTTTAGAATTTAGTTGTGTGTTTGATTAGTTTTAAAAGAGCTATCCACTTCTAAAATCAATTCTATGTATTTGTTGACAAAAAGCAAACAAAAAATTAAAAGTTCGTAAAGTCTAGAATATGTAAAGCGTAAGGTGATTTAAATGTTGTAAAATTTAAATATTTTAATATTAAAAAACCCAAAAATAAAAAATGGCATTCTCGACGAGAACGCCATTTTTTATTTAAAACTTTATAACTTTATAACGTTAAACTTCCCTTACTTTATCTCATACCTAAGAGTTACATTAACAGTAACGTCTTGAGATCCTGCCTCTATAGAAGGAGCTGGTGCTGATTCTGGAACACCACCACCAATTCCCATATCCATCGCCTTTGCGGAATACACCATTGGCCTATAGTACGAAGTGTTTGAATCCTCTATAGAAAGAAGTCTTCCGAGTCTGAATCCTCCAGCCTGAGCAACAAGCCTTGCCTTTGCCTTAGCCTTCATTATGGCCTCTGATCTGGCACCCGCTTCAACCATAGTCTGATCATCTATTGCAAAGCTGAGCTGTGACACGTTGTTGGCTCCCGCAGTAACAACTCCCGACATTATCTCTCCAATCTTTGCAAAATCTCTTATTTTTACAGAAACGCTCTGAGTAATAGTGTAGCCGACAATTTCTGGAGGAGGACAAGGCTTAACACTGCTGGTCAAAGGTCTTGAACAATCAAAATATTGATACTTTGGAGAAAGATTGTAATTGCTTGTTTTTATATCTTTTGTAGCTACTCCATTTTCTTTAATAAAAGTAATAGCTTTATTCATCTTCTCTGTATTTTCTTTTTGAAGTGCGCCAATATCTTTACCGCCATCAGTTATGACACTGAAACTAAAGGTTGCGACATCTGGAACAGCTGTGACCTTACCTTCCCCCGTCACACCGAAGCTTCTATATGAACCGGGCTGAATTGAATCAGCATAAGCTCCAGCATAAATAAATGCACTATATGCAAAAGAAAGTATCATTATCGCAAGAGAGATAACAACCACCTTCTTAAAGAATACCTCATACGTTCCACCCATCATTCCTATTTTTTCTTCTTTCATTTTATTTACCCTCCTAAACTTTTTAATAATTTAATATCTTTTATTAACCTGACCCACCAATATTACCTTTTATTCGACAAAAAAGTTTTGGCGAGTGAAAAATTATCTGTTAATTTGAGTTAATTTTAACACGAAATTATCAAAAACCCCAGTAGGAAAGTTCGAATATTATTTATCATATTTCAAAACCTTATTTCTCGGAAGTCGGTCGACGGAATCGTCGTCGACAGCCGATGAGGATTGACATCGGCACTTGTAGACAGCCTGTAGACGGACTTCGCCTTATTTCTGTAGTCATTTATCTAAAGTAGGTGAACTTCCTACGGGGCAGACAAAAAAACACGCTTTCTCGTCATTGCGAGATTTAAAAATTTTTAAAAAGAAGCTCAGCTTCTCCGTTTTGGAGAAGCTGAGCTTCTTGGAAATAACAGATAGCAAAACCACTTGGAGGTTGAACCTCCAAGTGGTTTTAAAATTTTAATGAATAATTGATTCTATCTACAAGAAACTTCTTTGATTTTAGCTCTTGTAAGAGGTCCGACACCACCTGTTTGGTTTATACCATAGGTAGCTTGGAATTTCTGGACTCCCCTTGCTGTGATGGCCCCAAAATATCCAGTAGGTTCGACATCAAAGAAACCGGCAGTACTTAAGAAATCTTGAAGTTTTGTGACTTCACCTCTTGTCGAAGCATCTGTTGATTTGTACCTAAGATCTTGAGTAAGAATTGTACAGGCAGTGCTTATTTCTGAAGTGACTGTTTCTGTTGTTGGTGATTTCACACACTTCACATAAGGTCTTCCGGAAGTTCCAGCAGGTAGTGGCTGTGTTTCAGCAGTAAGACCTGCGCAACAGGCTGTTCCTGGAGCGCTGAGTGCAGGGTTCCAAAGCAAACCCTCAGTTTTACAGGCAACAGTTGGTTGTTGATAAGTGGATTTGATCGTAAATGGTTGGCTATTTCCACAAAGTGGTTTGAACGAAGCACGAGGGTCTGGAGTACCCTCATCACAAACAGAAATTATATAATCATTTCCCGATGGAATATTTGAAGGTAAAGTCCCCTGAAAAGAAAATTGAGTTGAGGCTCCTAACGAAGCAAGGGTGATAACAGGTTGACCAGACAAAGCAGAACCACTCAAATATATCTTCATATCTTTAGGAGTAAACCCTCCCTCGTTCCAAACCGTATAAATACTGTATCCTGCTTCATTTCCCTGTCCTCCTAAGGGATATTTTACTTCAATAAAAGGCTCAGATGTCTGCTTTCCAAATTGAGAATTTACTATTTGGAATTTATCACTCATAGTACTGGCGGTTGGACCCTTATCATTAGAATCAATAGCTAAGCGATAGGTTCCATTTGGAAGATTCGGATCAACAGGCCAAGCATAGCTCCCATTATTAGGAATACCTTGTGCAATTACTTTAACTGAGAAACCGTTACTATCAATAAGTTCTATGGCGATATTAAAGTTACCAAAATTTTCCGTTGTCCACTTTATCGTCGCTATATTCTCCTTGATTCCGCTGTTATCCAAAATCTCTCCTCCTCTTGGATAAAGAAGAGTAATTTTAGGAGTGGCTGTTGGCTGAGTTATCTGTGTGCCTCCAGTTATAGAGAATGTTTTATTTTTATTACTTGTATACATGTAATCGTTACCAATTTTAAAATAATAACCATCCCCAGAGGCAACTTTTGGCATATAGAAAATGAATTGACCGCTCATTGCATCTGCACTACCGAGTTTTTGACTTATTTTTTCAGGTCCTCCACCAAGATGAATATTATATGACGAAAGATTGCTATACAGAGTACCTTTCCATGTGAGAGTATACGCCTTTCCCACTTCATATGTTATTTCTCCATTCCAAGGGTTAGTTATACCTCCTCCTTCCGTTATTGGACCACTTAAAAATTTAAAAGTTCCACTTTTTGCGCAATCGCTAGTACCGGAAACACACACTTTTATATAAAATTCGTTACCATTACTTAATTCCTTAATATATTCATTTGCTGAAGTTGGTGCCCACCCTATCCATGACCTATTACTATACGCGAAAGAAGCGTCGTGGCGACCAAATGCTATAGGATAATCTTTACCTGTTATTGTGTTATGAAGGCTTATGTCAACGGCAGTATTTGGTTTTGCTGACCAAGAAACTGTTGTTGGTTCTCCAATTTTCACAGCACCTTCTGCATTTGAGGAGTATCCAAAATACCCCACACCTCCGACAATTTGTAAATTATAGATAGAAGAAGATACCGATGAAACGAAAGCTCCGTTAGAACAAACATATCCGGATGGAGCTCTCATACCCGTAGCACCCAATCTTCCATCGCTCATAACAAAGGCTTCATTTAATGAACCATCTTTTTCACAGTAATCATAATAAGTAGAATATGCCCCACTTGTCGACTTTGCCACACCCGTTCCATCTTGGCCAATTGTTACATGGCTTGTCATTGAACTACTCCCTGCATAGATACCCTTACCAACTCCCTTAACAAATAAATCAGGGTAATTTTGCTTGGTTATGGGATATTTTGCGCCATTGGTATAGTCAGGACTGTTGTCTGAATCTGAAGCTTGAACAACGGAAGTTGTCTGAGCAGAAACTATCGAAAATCCTGCGGATGGTGCATCAGGTCTTGTGGTAGGGTTAACACCATTGAATCTTAATTTATAACCGGAGCCAATTGTTGATCTTCCATAATCATCTTTGTCAGGTACTGTCATCTCAAAAGAACCGGAACCTGTACCTACGGACACACTCTTAACGAATTTAGTTATAGTGTTTGGACCCCAAACAAGATATACATCGTATCTAGTCACAGTTGGGTCATTGTTTATCCATCTAACTGTATATGTTTTACCTACTTCAAGTTTATCACCTATCGCAGGAGAGTTAAGGTAAAATGGCGGAATTGTACCAAGTATTCTAACTCCAACCGTATTACTTTGACCTTTTTCATTAGAAACATAAAGATCATAATTTCCAACAGAAAGATTTGGCACTGTAGCTAAAATGAAACTACTTGGCACCATGTTCGTTAAAATATCAGAAACCTGTTTAACGACGGCCCTTTGTCCTCCTATATAAACATGAGTTGTCTCTTTTGTATTGCCAATCAACCACCTCCCCTCAATAGAAACATCTCCGCCTGCCCCTAATTCAAACTGATCTCCGGCTTTAGTTGCAACTCTAGTAATAACCGGCTTGAGCGCCTCTACTGCAAAAGATCCAGAGTAAGCGGATGCCACAAACCCATTCATATCACTAGAGCAAGGTATACCACCCTGGCATGTACGCTGTATAACTACCACCTGATAGATACCGTTGGAAATGTTATAGGGAACAGTAAAAGTATTCTTACTCTGGTCTGTACTTTGACCAATAATTGTACCAAATTTTGTAGCCACGTCTCCCTCCTTGCTTGGCACTTTAAGTAAATTTATTTCATACTGCTCCCCTTGTTTTACTCCAGTAAAAGAAACGCTAATTGGGGACCCTGGATTATATATTTGTCCACTCGTAGGAGAAGTAACGCTGAGTACAGGCTGGGCTGTCGGCTGAGCTGATACGATATTAAAATCTCCAGTAGAGTCCATTAATCCGTAACCAGCAGTACTTGCAATATATATTTCTATGCGATATTTACCAGGAATAATACCTTTACAATAACCAGTATTCTCTTGAAGAAGAATGCTTAAACTCTCAGAATTTCCAGGGATTGAAGATGCAATATTACAAGTTGAACCATCTGGTTTCTTAAAAAATATAGCGAGTTTATCAGAACTACTTAAAGACTGAGATTTCCAAGAAATAACGTAATTCTGATTCATAGTCCATGTTTGTCCGTCAATTGATGAGTTAATACTAAGAACAGGTTGGGCTGTCGACTGTGCTGAAACTATCGAAAATCCTGCGGAAGGTGCGTCAGGTCTTGTGATAGCATTAACGCCGTTGAATCTTAATTTATAACTGGAGCCAATTGTTGATCTTCCATAATCATCTCTATCAGGTACTGTCATTTGGAAAGAACCGGAACCCACACCTACGGACACACTCTTAACGAATTTAGTTATAGTATATGGACCCCAGACTAGATACACATCGTAGTTGGTCACTGTCGGGTCATTGTTTGTCCATGAAACTGTGTATGTTTTGCCTACTTCTAGCTGTTGTCCTGCTGTTGGGGAATTAAGGGTGAATTGTTGAGTTGTTGGCTGAGTTACATTAACCGTCAAATATTTAGAAACAATATTTCCCGTTGAGCTCTTACACTGAAGTTCGTACTGAGTGGAGGCGTTTAATGCTCCTGTGTCTCTGTCCCCCGCAAGACCTATATTTGGCGTAAAGCTCAAATTCACGATTTTGGTTGGTCCTCCTATGATGGAACAGCTCACGGCGTTTGAAAACTCATATCTTAAAATCGTTGAATTACCAGCTGAAATAGTTTGATTATCTACAGCAAAGTTATGGATTGTAGGATTGATAGCGGTTTGGGTTGGCTGAGTTACATTAACAGTCAAATATTTAGAAATAATATTTCCCGTTGAGCTCTTACACTGGAGTTCATACTGAGTGGAAGCGCTTAATGTGCTGGTGTTAATGGTTCCAGCTGATACACCAGAAAGATTAGTCATACTGTATCCGCCACCATTAATAAGACAGGATACAGCGTTTGAAACATTGTATTTTAAGTAAGTGGAGCTTCCTGCTGTGATTGTGGAGCTGTCGGCTGTGAAGCTGTTGATTGTAGGATTGATAGCGGTTTGGGTTGGCTGAGTTACATTTACAGTCAAATATTTAGAAATAATATTTCCCGTTGAGCTCTTACACTGAAGTTCGTACTGCGTGGAAGCATTTAAGGCTCCTGTATCCCCTGCAACAAAGGTGGTGTTAGGGGTTAATTGGTACAGATTCATACTGTTGAATCTTCCGCCAATGAGAGAGCAACTAGCTGCATCTTTTACGTTGTATCTTAAGTAAGTTAAGCTTCCTGCTGTGATTGTGGAGCTGTCGGCTGTGAAGCTGTTGATTGTAGGATTGATAGCGGTTTGGGTAGTTGCCGTAACAATCGAAAATCCTGCGGAAGGTGCGTCAGGTCTTGTGATAGCATTAACGCCGTTGAATCTTAATTTATAACTGGAGCCAATTGTTGATCTTCCATAATCATCTCTATCAGGTACTGTCATTTGGAAAGAACCGGAACCCACACCTACGGACACACTCTTAACGAATTTAGTTATAGTATATGGACCCCAGACTAGATACACATCGTAGTTGGTCACTGTCGGGTCATTGTTTGTCCATGAAACTGTGTATGTTTTGCCTACTTCTAGCTGTTGTCCTGCTGTTGGGGAATTAAGGGTGAAAACAGGAGACGCAACTTGTGCCTTCATCGTCGGAGCTACGAGCGATTGCATCTTGGACAAAGTAGCCATAAGACTACTCAGCTGACTCAGATAACTAGCATTATCTGTTGCTGCAAAAACAGTACCAGCCGTCAATAATGACAGCATTAGCACAAGAGACAAAAATATTTTTTTCATTAAAATAAAAACGCTATTTAATAATTTATTAATAACTTCCTTTTATTATAACACCCCCCCCGATATGCACAATTATATTGTGCACTTTGTCCCTCATCGTCATTGCGAGATTTAAAAATTTTTAAAAAGAAGCTCAACCTCTTTTTTAGGAGGTTGAGCTTCTAAAATTTTTAAATCTCGCAATGACAGTAGAAATAATTAAACTTTTAAAAAACCACTTGGAGGTTCAACCTCCAAGTGGTTTTAGATTATTTTATTTATCCCCCCCCCAGTAGGAAAGTTCGAATTGGTTATTATAAAAAATCTTAATTATATTTCTCGGAAGCGCCTTCGGCTACCCACATCTTTATATAAATTTAAAAGTAAAACTTCCTACGGGGCAGGCAAAAACCCCAGTTCTCTGAATACAGACTCATAATGAGCGGTGGCAACCTTGGCTTCACGATTTTCCAACACAAATCCAGGCTCATGAGCGATTCTGTTTCTTATTTTGTGCCCCTCCCATGCATCCTGAAGCGTTCTTAGGTTCTTCCCTTTATCAGATTTGAGCATTTCGCCAATATCCTTACCATCAAAACCCCTCTCGCGGAGCAATTCATCTAATATTTTGTCGCATTCTATTATCGCCATTACCCAATTTGAAGGATTAGTACTCTCAATACGATCCATAATATCAACCCATTCTTCGTTTATTATTTTCTTCTCTTCTTTTTCTGTTGCATCCTTAGCGAAAAGAGCCAAATAAGCGACCCTATTTGCCTGATTCAAAAGCCATGTTTTATAAATTGAATAAAAAATGACACCAAGTGACGCAATTGTTATTGTTGCAAACAAAAATTTAAGAAAAAGACTATCTGTTGCACCTGTCCAAAACAAAAAAGCGTTAAAAATAAGTTCTGGAATAAAATAAACAACCCTGAATATCAGATTAAAAAAATAATCTAGATTTAACCAGTTTGTATTATCGAAATAAGTCATATTAGTACATTAATTATACTATTATTCCTGAGTTTTCTCTATATCCTTTCCCATAGAGAAGAGAATATCTTCTCGGAAGTGTGGAGCGGTAAGCTGAACACCAAGCGGAAGGTTCTTTCCTTCTTTTTCCGCAAACCCTGAGGGCACTGATATGGCAGGAACACCTGCAATATTTGCGGGAACTGTGAAAATATCTTCCAAATACATTTTAAGGGGATCTCCAGTCTTCTCCCCTATTTTAAATGCTGGTGAAGGGGTCGTCGGTGTGATTATCGCGGACACAGCATCTGCACCATTAAATATTTTTGCAAAGTCATTCTTTATAAGACCGCGAACTTCCTCCGCTTTTTTGTAATAAGCATCATAGTATCCGGAAGAAAGAACATACGTTCCGAGAATTATTCTGCGCCTTACTTCGGGACCGAACCCATCGCCTCTTGTCTTTATATAATCTTCAAGGAGATTTGCTCCGTCCTTATGTGAGCCGTATCTTACACCATCAAATCTCGCCAAGTTCGCAGATACTTCAGCAGGCATAACAACATAATAAGCAGGCAAAGAATAACCGATATTAGGCAAATCGACATCTACTATTTCATAGCCGAGAGATTTTAGGTTTTCAATCGTTTTATTAAAATTTTCCTCTACTTCTTTCGTGAGGCCTTCTTCAAGGAATTTCCTCGGCACTCCAATCTTTTTTGAAAAGGAACGGTCACTGTTGTTTGGATATTCGCGGGTTGTAGAATCCATACTATCTATACCGCGAATGACATCAAAAATAGCTTCCGCATCTTCAACTTTATGAGCCATCGAGCCTATCTGATCTAAAGAGCTTCCCATTGCCACCACGCCGTTTCTAGAAACAGCTCCGTAAGTCGGCTTCAATCCTACAATACCGCAAAAAGATGCTGGTTGTCTGACAGAGCCACCTGTATCCGATCCAAGAGCACCGAGTGCCATATCGGAAGCAATAGATGAAGCAGAACCTCCGGAAGAACCACCCGGAACGAGCGATAAATCGTGGGGATTTTTTGTTATTTTATAAGCTGAATTCTCTGTGGAGCTTCCCATTGCAAATTCGTCCATGTTGGTTCTGCCGAGTATCACGATTCCCTCTTTTTTTAGGCGGGAGATTACAGTGGCGTCATAAGTGGCCTTATAATTCTCAAGGATTTTAGAACCGGCGGAACATGTTTTCCCCTCTATTAAAATGTTGTCTTTAAAAGCCATCGGAACGCCAAGAAGAGCACCTGTTGTGTCTCCCTTTTTCACTCTCTCGTCTACGCTTTTTGCAATATCCAGAGCATCATCAAAAACCTCCAAATATGCCCCAATATCTCCATCTTTATTTTCAATATTTTTTAAGTAAGTCTCGGTCAATTCGGTAGCGGAAAAATCTCCGGCTTTAATGCTTTCAACAGCCTTTTTAATTGTTAGGTCTTTAATTTCCATTACCTTAAAATTTTATTTATTCTTCTTCTCCTCCATTATCTGTTTAACAACAAAATATCCATCTTTTTGCTTTGGTGCTTCGGCTAATATCTTTTCGGTGTATTTTCCGGACTCGTGTGGTTCAATATCATCTCTAAAAATATTTATATGCTCATCGCTACTCACAACATCCCCAATCGGCGCATCTTTTAATTCTGAAACGTAATCTAAAACAGAACCCAAATCTTTTTGAATCTTTTCACTCTCCTTCGGCGTTAATTCTATTCTCGCCAGTTCTGCTAGTTTTTTTATAGTTCCACTGTCTATCATAACTTAAGTTTAAAGTGTAGAACGAAAAGCGAAAAACAACAACCCAAAACCTAAAATATTTTAAATTTTAAACTGTTATTTTTCACTTTTAGCTTTTCATTTTTAATTATATTCAGATTCCGACCATCTTGAGAAATTCCTCCTCATTAATTATTTTTATACCCAATTCACTCGCTCTGCGATACTTACTTCCCGCGTTTTCTCCAGCCACCAAATAATCAGTCTTTGCCGAGACAGATTCTGACACATCTCCACCATTATCACGCACCATTTTCTTACCCTCTTCCCTATCGAGAGTCGGCATTGTACCCGTAAAGACAAAGGTCTTGCCCACCAGTTTCTTATCAAGAACCGTCCTTGATATTTGTTCATTAACTATTTTTACCCTCTTTATGAGTTCATCCACTATCTTTATGTTTGAAGCTTCCTTGAACCAGTCAAAAACGGATTCAGCTGTTATTTCTCCAATACCATACACCCCCCGAAGCTCTTCTAATGTCGCCTTACGTAATTTTTCTATACTTCCAAAATGTTTTGCCAGATCGTACGCCGTCTCTTCTCCCACACCTTCTATTCCAAGCGAGGTAATAAATTTTGGCAATGCTACATTTCGCGCCAAATTAATCGCATTTACAAGATTTTCAGCAGACTTTTCTCCCATTCGAGGAAGTGTCTCCACATCTTCTTTGGTAAGATCAAAAATATCTATCGGAGAAGAAATGAGTTCATTGTCGGCGAGTAGATCAATTACTTTTGGTCCCAGTCCATCAATATTAAATCCCGCTTTTCCAACGAAGTAATACATTTTTCTCCTCTCCTTAGCGAAACATTTTTTATTCGGGCATTTGTAGGCAACCTCCCCCTCTACTCGAACGACATCTGTCCCACAAACAGGACACTCCTTTGGCATTTTGAAAATTTTTTCTTTACCTGTACGCATTTCTTTTATAACAGAAAGAATATTTGGGATGACGTCACCGGCCTTTTGCAAGATAACAGTGTCGCCGATACGAACATCAAGTCGTTTTATTTCATCCTCATTATGTAAAGTGGCGCGAGAAACAGTACTACCTGCAATTTGTACCGGTTTCAAATATGCGACAGGGGTGAGAACGCCAGTTCTACCTACCTGTACTTTGATATCCTCTAGAATAGTGGTGGCTTGTTCGGCGCGGAATTTGAAAGCAATACCGAAACGAGGGGCTTTGCCTGTATATCCCAAAATTTCCTGATATTTTCTGCTATTTACCTTTAAAACAACGCCGTCTATCCAGTAATCTTCTTTATTTGCCTTCTTTTGCCATTCTTTCCAATAAGAAATAACCTCATCTATATTCTTACAAAGACGAAAATTCTTGTTTACCTTAAACCCGAGTTCCATTAACCGTTTCAGCTCCCCCTCTTGGGTTTCGGGGACGCTAAAACTCGCGGAGGAAATATCATATGCGAAATTTTCAAGCTTTCTTTCAGCTACAATGCGAGGATCAAGCTGTCTGATAGTTCCAGCGGCTAAATTTCTGGGATTTGCAAAAGGCTCCTGACCCCTTTTAATTTGTTCCTTATTTATTTTTTCTAGTCCTTTTTTACCCATCCATATTTCCCCTTCTGCAATGAGATCAACATTCTCTTTCAATCGAAGTGGAATGGACTCTATCGTTCGTACGTTTGCGGTAACATTTTCTCCAACAACGCCATCCCCTCTTGTAGTAGCTGTTTTCAAAAGTCCTTTTTCATATTCAAGTACTATCTTAAAGCCATCTATCTTGAGCTCACAAATATATTCAACATTCCCGTCCCCAAGAAGCTCAGCTTCTTGGAAGGATTTCTGCAAGAATCTTTTTACGCGGGTATCAAAGTCGCGAATATCTTCTTCGGAAAAAGCGTCGTTGAATGACCACTGGGGAACTTTGTGTTTAACTTTCTCAAACTTCTCTAACGGCCTTCCAGCTACACGCTGTGTTGGCGAATCAGGGGTTATAAATTGAGGATATTTTTGTTCTAAAGTGGTCAATTCATATTTGAGGGAATCCAAAGCCTCGTCTGATATCTCTTGCTTGTCATAAACATGGTAAAGCTCCCTATGATGATTAATCACTTCGCGAAGCTTTTTTATTCTTTCTTCTATTTTTTTTAAATCCTCACTCATATTGCATAGGGTTTATTATAGCAGTTCTCCTAGATACAAAAATATTATCATTTTTTAAGCCTCTATTAAAGTATTTTTTGTCATTCTGGGCTTGACCCAGAATCCAGGAAAACTCAAATTATCTCGCTCTCATATAAATCTTGCCATTCGGGATTTTCTTTCTCTATTAAATCTATTTTCCATTTCCTTTTCCACCATTTTAATTGCTTTTCTCTCGATATCGCATAATTTATATCAACAAATTCCTCATAATAAACCAAATTGTGAACAAAATATTTTTTAGTAAAACCATCTACAAGACCGTTCTTATGTTCAAAAACTCTTCGCCCAAGATTATTGGTCACTCCTATATATAAGGTGCCATTTTTATTATTTGCCAAAATATAAACATAATAATTGTTTTTCATTAAAATAGATCCCAGATCAAGTCTGGGATGACACTGTGGTAATTTTGTTATTCTTTTATATCATTTCTAGTCCAATTTTGATAGCACCAAAAAAACTCATAGACCCCTAAGGTCTATGAGTTTTTTATAAGTTTAGTTGTAAAGATAAACCAGCTCTCTTTCTACCACTTGCCCACCCTCCGGCTGTCCTTGGTTATTGCATGGAACGTTATACCCCTTAGCAATGATTTGTCTATATCCTTCAAGGGTTGGAGTGTTTATAACATCAACCTGAACACAGGTTTGAGGGATTTCACCATTTGTTGTCCCAAGATTAAAAAAGAAACTTGCACCTGCTGTTGCATTAATTCCTCCTTTGGAAATTTCGACGTTACCGACATGGTAATCCTTTAAAAATTGTCCATTACATTGGGGTGACGCTGATTTTGATCCGTCCTCCATCCAATACCTACCGCACTCAAGACCCGTGTCTGCTGCAAAAAGAGCAATTTGAGAATTTCTTTGCACAGAGGCGAGATATATTTGTCTTGTTATTATCCTTGCAACACCCAGACCGGCCGTCAACATAATGCTTGAAATAAGGAGAGAAAATAAAAGAATGAAACCGGCATTATTTATATTATTCTTTCTTTGATTATTTTGAGACAATCGAAAAAATCCAGAATATACAGTAAAATTTTTATTTTGCCTTTTACTTTTTAAAATTCTTTTTATCATTTTATTAAATAACTCCTAATTTAAAAAGATTTTCTGTAATGGTAACACTTCTTTCAATTCCAGTTTTAGTAGTCCAGGACACCTTAACGGTCGCCCTTATTTCTGTTGGAAGACCAGCGGGATTCCAACCAACTTCATCTATTGTAATATTTCTCAAAAAAGAAGTTTGATCAATTTTTATATCAGCACATTCGTTTGGGATAATACTATTAGGCCAATCGAAAGCATAGCCAAACCTTACAAGACCCGAATCACTATTACAGGTTTTTAGGGTGGAATCTATGTCACCAGTAACAAAAGCAGTTCTTAAGTTTGGCGGATTCTTCCACACGTCAAAATAGCACCCTTTCGGACCCTTACACTTCTCAGTTATTTTTATATCCATATTATCTCCAGGCACATCAAGCCACGGTTTTTCTGATCTTGTATTTGTGTCTCTAATATTTCTTATAACGTCAATAGCTTCATTTGCCAAATAAAAGGCGGTAATCTCGTCTTTTGCATAAGTTGAATAACTAAGCCCCTTTGAAGCGAGAGAAAGTGGGCCTATAACAGAAATAACGAGAATGGATATGGCTACAAGTGCCTCAATCAAAGTGAAACCGCTCTTTTTCATATTCGTCTGCCTACCGTCTTTGCGAGGGCGAAAGCCCGTGGCAATCCAGAAAATATTACAAAAACCCTGGATTGGTCGATGAAGTTTACATCGACACATGTAGACGGCTTCGTTCCGCTCACAATGATAATTTAAATTATTTTTATCTTTGTTCATATTGTTTTAAAAAGCAAAACCTCTTTGAGAAACCGTCGTTTGTATATTAAAAGGAGTCTTAAATTTATACTTCTCTACATTTATATCTCCACTTAAGGCAATTATCACAATTGGCTGTTGTTTTACTCCTAGGTTTAATACCTGGGTACTATTTTCATCAAAAATATAAAATTTTAAACCAGCCACCTCTACTTCAGGAGAAACAAGCGTTGTTGTTATGCCTTTAAAATTATTTACACACTCTTCTTCCATTGATATAGGTTTGGTTCCATATTTTATAGTTCCTAGCTCAGAAATAGGGTCTAATTTATTATAAGAATAAAGATAGCATATCTGCCTTACATCTGCATCGCCATATGTTATCTCTTGTATACCCGTAAAAGCAATCGTGTCTACACCATTTTTAATATCTTCATAAGTGCAGGATCGGGCCGATCCCGTAACATTTCCATCTACAACACTTAAACCACATTTAAAATCCTTACCAGTTCTTATACTCCTCGTGATATCATCCATTGCAAAATTTAGGTTATCTACTATTGCACGCGTAGCTTGAGCTTTCTTGTTCGCATCATTAAGCATAAGAAGCGCACCAATAACTATAAGCATAACCACACTGAAGATTGAGATAGATACCATTATCTCAATAAGAGTAAAACCACTTTTTTTCTGTTTTGTTTTTTTACTTTTCATTTTTTTCTTCTCACCCGACCGAATGATTTCGGTCATTCGAGCAGGTTCGTTTTGCGGTTTTATTAGCGATCGATTGATATCTGCCCGTTTTTCCAAACAACAACAACCCTTGTCTCTCCCGTGGTTGACTTCAAGACGATTCCAACATTAGTTGGAGAATAATAATTATTCTCACACCTCGTGGTTATTTCCGCCTGTAATTTGGGTCTTCTAAAGACAATATCAACAGATGAGCCAACGTCTGGAATTGTTAAGGAATCAGCATTACACACTTGAGAGCTTGGATTTATTTTTTCACAACTATCGACTCTTTCATCTTTTGTCTTACTGCTGTTACCTGAATTTATATAATTTAAACAAAGAGAGCTGATTTGGTCACGACCTGAGACCAAAAATCTCTGAAGACATTCATTTTTATAAGGGGTAATGGTGGGATTTCCACAAATAGCATTTAAACAGGTCTGATAATTTCCATTCATACAGATGTTGGCAGAGCCAACAGTTTCATCGTATCTATTCTTGGTTGATAAAAGATTGCTTGTATCTTGCTCATTAGGCACCGGAACATCAGCAAAAAGAGTATAGGCGTATTTACCGCTATCTAACGTGACTATGTTTGCAGTTGGAAAACTGACACCGTAGGCCTGATAATTAGCAGTACCACCTGTCTTTATCTCCCCCACCCCAAAGACCGTGGTTCCGTATATTTGAGCCTGTCTTATGGTTAGCGCAATATCCTGAGTAAGAAGATCGAGAGATAATTTGCTATTCATTTTTGGGAAACTGGAAAAAGTCACAGAAGCCACGAAAGAAACGATTGCCAAGACAACCAACATTTCAAATAGAGTGAACCCTGTTTTTTTGACTTTATTTTTTTGAATATTGATTTTCATTTTTATCCCAAACAAACAAACACTCCTCCCATTATAATACCGAGTATGTCGAAGTTAAAAACAAAAGAGACAAAAGCGGAAAATATTAAAAATGGCGCAAATGGTATTTCTTTGTCAAAAGCAAATCCACCACCCCTCTTAGATGTCATTTTGGCGACAAACATTAAAAACAGCCCGACGATAGAACCGACAAAAAAGGCGAGCATTATTGCGCTCACATTCTGACAAAAAGGAAGGAGCCAGCCAATACCTAAAGCGAGTTTTGCGTCTCCAAAACCCATCCATCTGCCGTCAGATACCCACCACAAAGTGGCGAAAAATAAAGAAATAATAAGACCTGAAGAAAAATCCTGCATAAAGGCGCCTCCGCCCCAAAAATATTCGGTGGCTATTCTCAAAAAAGAAATACCTATAAATGCATACACAAGACCGTCTGGAATTATTTTGTGTCTGTAATCGTATACGGCAATAACAAGTAGTATCGAAAAAACTATAAAATAAATAAACGCTATAGGAATAAGATAGACCCTATGTACAATGAGCATAAATGCGAGACCTGTTAGTACCTCGATTATCGGATATTGAATAGAAACTTTAGTCTTACAATATGCACATCTACCCAAAAGAAAAAGATAGCTTAGAACAGGGATGAGATGATTCCATTTAAGTGTCTTACTGCAAGACAGACACATTGATCTACCCCCCATAGTCTTACCCGTATTGTATCTAAAAATAACTACGTTTAAAAAACTACCAATAATTGTTCCCAGTATAAAAGTGGCAACATAAATAATTGTATCCATACCGACAATTATATCACATAAATATTCATTACTCATACATAATCCCCTGTGGACAAATCCCATACCGTCACTTGGAGGTTCAACCTCCAAATGATATTATCTATAAATGGCAAATAGAAAAAACGGGTTCGCAAACAATGAGTATTATCATATCTATAATAGAGGGGTTGATAAAAGAAATATTTTTACAGAAGAAAGAGATTTGAAAAGATTCATACAGAGTATATTGGAATTTAATCAAATTAAAACAATCGGGAGCATATACGAAAATTCATTTAACAAGTCAAATAAGAAAACAAAAAGCTGTAAGCTAGTAAATTTCATAGCATATTGTATAAATCCTAACCACTTCCATTTTATTCTTGAACAAAATCAAGATGACGGTATCAAAAAATTTATGCACAAGCTATCGACTGGATACACAATGTATTTTAATGAGAAAGAAAAAAGGAGTGGACCATTATTCTCCGGAAGATATAAGGCCAAACATGTTGATTCGGATGGTTATCTACTCCAGTTAAGTGCTTATGTAAATCAGAATGATCAGATTCATCAAATTGGAGATTCAACCTCCAAGTTGATATCTAGCAGTCTTTCTCAGTATATAAATATTAACAACAATAAATATCAACCAATCCCCTGCGACAAGGAAGTAATAATTGAGCAATTCAAAAATCCTCAAGAGTATCTAAGGTATTCCCAAGAAGTAGCTAAGGAAACCCTAAAAAGACGAGTGATGGAAGATTCAGTTGGATTATGTTAGTTACTTGGAGGTTGAACCTCCAAGTGTTTCTTTAAGTGAAGCAAAAATCCCACCTTTTGTGCGATGGGATTTTTTAATTTCTTATGAAATTGTAGACGAGGAACTATTTATGGAGTTACGTCGTATACAGGGTCTGCACCATCAAATCCTGATGCACCTACGCCTGTGAAACATTCATCGGCTACGAGAGAACTACAGTCCTTGTCCCCTGCTAAAGGACCTGTTGTTGAAGCGGCCTGCTCGAGTGTAATACCCAAGTGGTAACTAAGACCATCAGCAGAAGCAGTGTAAGTATAAGCATCTGTAGGTGCTGCTAAAGTAGGTTCTGAATTTAAGAAAGCAGGAACCAAATCACCTATTAAGGCAGGATATGATGCGTTTGAATCATAATACAAACTCAATGCACTCTTTATCGCATCAACATCTGCAATTCTCTTCGCATCTCTGGCTTTTACTCTTGCGCTCTGCAATGAAACTACAACTACTGATGAGAGAATACCGATGATCGCAATGACCACGAGCAATTCAATCAATGTAAAACCTTTCTTTTTCATTTTTTATTGATTATTTACTTATAATTTTTTAATAAATACTTTTAGCTAGTTTGTGAGGTCGTAACAATGACCATCATCAACACCCGTCATACCGCATTTGTTTTTAATAGGAGTATCTACCGTTCCATCATCACCGTCAAAAGCAATGCCCTCACCACATTCCTTAGGTGCCTTCTCAGCTGTTTCATCAGCATCGGCTTCGTGAACCTGATTTCTATTTTCAAGAACGGCCCCCAAATGATATTTCAAACATTTATCAGTACCAGCAACTTTCTTAAATGCGGTATAACCATATTTTGAATCAGTATTAGGATCTTTTGGTTCAACTTTTATATACTGACCCGTTACTAATTCGGATAAAGCATTTGGAACCCTTCCTTTATTAGAATCCGAATAAAGCTGAATAGCTAACTCAAGATTTTTTAAATCGGCGATTCTCTTCGCATCTCTACCCTTTGATCTCGCCGTACCCATTGAAACCAAAACTGTTGCTGCCAACATACCGATGATTGCAATAACAACCAGCAACTCAATCAATGTAAAACCTTTTTTTCTATTGTTTAACATTTTTGTTTTTTATTTTTAATTTATTATCTCTGAATTCCAGTTTAAATCTGGAATAACAGATTGAATAAAATATCTTGTTCATCGACCGTGTGTGAAGAAACAAGGAATCCTATTCCTATAGACTTAATTTTACTACCAATCATCTTTTTTGCAAAGTGTAATTGTCCACAAGCTAATTAGCCCGAAATGTGAGTTAAAAGTCAAAGCGGAGAGGTAAAAAAGGGGGGGGTAAATGGATTGCCACACCTCAGCTAAGACGCTTCGGTTCGCAATGACGGAAGCGAGAGTACAATGACGGTAATGAGAGTGCTATGACGACTGGGATTATAAGCGATTCCTCGACAAGCCGTCCACAGGTGTCGCCAGTTTGTCCCAGGCGACCTCGGAATGACACAAAAAATAAGGACTTAATTGGTCGATGGGGATTGCTTCGTTTCACTCGCAATGACGGCGAGAGTTAGATTTTCTGAATTGCCACGACTCGGCTAGGACGCCTCGTCTCGCCTGTCTGCGCAGGTAGACAATGACGGCGGGGGGACAAAAAAGCTCAACATCTTTAAAGAAGTTGAGCTTTTTTTATTTGAGAAAACTTTTAAATTCCTGTCGTAATATTGTAAATTGGACCGAGAACGGAAACCAAAAGAATACCGACAGCGAGACCGAGTGCAACGATCATAAACGGCTCAATGAGACCGACAAGGGTGTCAACCGCATTATCCACCTCCCTCTTATAAAATCGCGACATTGTTTTCAATACAAATCCCAGATTACCTGTCTCCTCCCCTATCTTTACCATCTGCACCAAAATTGGAGGTATTTCGGAATACTGTCCTAGTGATTTTGAAAGAGCGTTTCCCGCTTTTACCTGATTACCAACCTCCAAAAGAATATTTCTATAAAGATTTGAACCCACAACATCAGCTGTAATTTCAACTGACCTTACCATAGCAACACCTGAAGATATGAGCGTATCCATGTTGTCAGAAAGTCTGGAAAGATAAAACATTTTATAAAGATTACCTATATATGGGGTGTTCATTTTAAAATCAGACAGAACTTGCTCTCCTGCTGGAGTTTTAAAATATCTATATAGGAAAAATGCACCAACAACCAAAAGAGCCAAAAGGAAAATACCGTAATTTAAGAATAAATTACTGAGACCAATGATTATTTTTGTATATATTGGAATATCTCCGCCTGTTTCCATTATTATTTCTGAAAGCTTTGGAATAACATAAACGAGCATCAAAATCATAACAATAATGAATGAGGCAATAACAAAAGCAGGATATATAAGGGCGTTTTTTACCTTTGATGTGAGCTCATAAGACCTTTCAAGGTAATTAGCCAAGAAATTAAATGATTCGGTTAATCTACCGGATTCCTCACCAGACCTGACCATACTTACGAAAAATGGAGAAAATGCTTCGGGATGTTTTGCCATTCCGTTAGAGATACTGATACCGCTTTGGAGGTCGTCTGTAATTTCTACCATAGCCTTTTGAAGCTTCGGGCTTTCTACACCTGTAGCAAGAAGCTTGAAAGAATCAAGCGCAGAAACTTTTGCCTCAAATAGGGTGGCCAATTGGCGGGACATAATAACAAGATCTTTTGACTTTATTCCCTGAAAAGATGCTAAAAATCCGGCAACTCCCAACTTTTCGCCCACAGGATTTATGGAAACAATAATAAGTCCTCTTTTTTGAAGCGAACCGACGGCTGAGTCCATAGAAACCGCGTCAACGACACCCTCTTTGGTTTCATTTGTTTCGGTTATTGCCCTGTAATTGAAAAGCATAAAATTATGAATAAAGAATTATGAATAATGAATTAAGTCCTACGAACTGCTACAAATGGATTGCTTCGTTTCACCGTCTATAGGTGTCGACGACGATTCCGTCGACCTCGCAATGACGAAGTGTAACTAAATCAACCTCTCTAAACTATGCGGATTGAGCGAGAATTTCATCGCGCTTTCCACAGTAATCTCCCCCCTCCTTACTAAATCAGACAAAGAATGATTGAGGTCTATCATTCCGCTTTCTGTGCCTGTTTCTATTACAACGTTTATTTCAGCTGTTCTACCCTCTCTAATCAAGTTTGCAACGGCGCTGTTGTTTATAAGAAGCTCATAAGCAGGAATGAGTCCGCCGGATATTCTAGGAATAAGTCTCTGAGAAAAAACTCCGATAAGGGTTGAGGCTAATTGTACCCTAATTTGACCCTGCTGGTCACCTGGGAAAGAATCTATGATTCTATCTATCGTCTGTGCGGCATTATTTGTGTGAAGGGTAGAAAGAATGAGGTGTCCTGTCTCGGCAGCTGTTACAGCTGTGCTTATGGTTTCAGACGTTCTCATCTCACCAATCATTGCAACGTTAATATCCTGTCTGAACATTGACTTCATCGCCGACTGGAAACTCTCCGTATCAAATCGCACCTCTCTTTGGTCAATTATAGATTTATCGCTTTCAAAAATATATTCAATCGGATCCTCAATCGTTAAAATATGTTCGGCTCTTTCTTTGTTTATAAGCTCGATCATCGCAGCGAGAGTAGTTGATTTACCCTGGCCAACAGGACCAACGACAAGGAAAAAACCCTGCTCTTTGAAAGCAAACTCGGTTAATACACTTGGTAAGTTAAGTTCTTCTACCCCACGTATCTTTTTTGGTATGACTCTAAGTGCTCCACCAACATGACCCTTTTGAAAAAAAGCATTTCCTCGGAATCTAACACCGAATGGAGAGTCATAAGCAAAATCAATATCTTTATTTTCTAGAAACTCTTTCTTTCCTTCCTCGTTCAAAAGTTCAAGTAAAAGACCCTTGGTATCTGCTTCGCTCAAAACCGGTTGAGAGATAAGAGGAATAAGCTCTCCCGAAACTCTAATAGAAGGTTTTCTTCCTGCAGTGATATGCAGATCTGATGCCCCCTCTTTAAGGGTGATCTCAACCAATGCTTCGATTTCTTTTTTAAATTCAACCATGTTTGTTTATTAAAATTGGTAATTAGCTTTTTTAAATTATAATCTATTATCTACAATCTGGATTGGTCGACGGAGATTAACGTCGACACCTGTAGACGGCCATGCCCCAGCTAGTACGCCTCGCCCTCGCAACCCGTCCGAATGGATGAACGCATTCATCCGGGCGGATGACGATAAGGAGAATGCACTATTTACAGCTTATCAACTTCTTCAAAACCGACCTCTCCTCTAAAGGCTTTTAATATTGCGTCTTCTTTCATTGTAATCATTCCCTTGCTTCTTGCGAGATTTCTGACTTCTTCTTCGGAAGGATTTTTAAAAATTAAATTCTGCATCTCTCTGTCTACTGTCATAACCTCCAAAACAGGAGTTCTTCCTCTTGTACCAGTAGCGCAAGTGGCGGAAGGTTTAGCATTATAAACCATGTCCGGTATTTTTATTCCTTTTCTGTAATTTTCAGGGAGGGTCGCAAATTGTTTTTCTAATTCTGCTTTCATTTCTTCTGTTACAGGAATCTCACCTTTTGATTCAGAACAAAGATTACCAATAAGTCTTTGGGCAACCACAAGAATAAGAGTAGGGGCAATAAGATATGGCTCAATTCCCATATCTATGAGCCTTGGAATGGCTGCTATGGAATTGTTTGTGTGCAAAGTAGAAAAGACCAGGTGTCCAGTAAGAGCGGCCTGTATAGCCAACCTGGCTGTTTCTGCGTCTCTTATTTCTCCCACCATTATAATATCGGGGTCTTGTCTCAAAATAGATCTCAAACCACTAGCAAAAGTATAGTCTATTTCCGGTCTAACCTGAGATTGTGCTACACCGTGGATATTGTATTCAATAGGATCCTCCAAACTAACAACGTTGTTCTCTTCCCTATCAACTTCATTCAACATTGAGTAAAGAGTGGTTGTCTTACCAGAACCAGTAGGACCAGTTATCAAAACAAGTCCATATGGAGCATTCAAAGCATCTTTGATTGCTTTCATTTGTTCATTAGAAAAACCGAGTGCATCTATTTTTTTTACTCCTTTTTCAAAATCCAAAATTCTCATAACAACCTTCTCGCCGAAATATGTAGGGAATGTTGAAACACGAAAATCTATCTGTCTGCCTCCAATTTTTGCAGAGAACCTACCGTCTTGAGGTATACGCTTTTCATCTAGTTTTATATTTGTGAGAATTTTTATTCTGGCAACAATAGCATCGGCTATATTCATCGGCAACATCAAACTCGTATGCAAAACACCATCCATTCTAAATCTAACCTTTACTTTGTCTAACCCCGGCTCAATATGAATATCTGAAGCGTTACCTTCAACAGCATTCTGAATGATAACGGAGACTATCTTGGCCATCGGAGCGTCTTCTTTTGTGACCTCCGTTTTCTTAGCAGCAATATCTTCCATTAACTCACTAGTAACGTTATCTGCTACACCAGGTCTGCCTTGTGTGGTAGCAAACTCCTGAAGAGCCTCGTGCACCTCACCTGACATTTGCTTGTAAGCCTCTAAAATTGTACGAAAATCAGGATCAGAAACCTGAAATATCTTATACGGAAGATTGTATTTATTTGCAATAAAGCTTATGGCGTCTCTCGTTTCTATACTGTCTGGATCTGTTACGCCAAATTCTAAAACTCCATCCTTAAAATCAATAGGAGCAAATTTGTAGTATGTTGCGGACTCTTCGGGAACGTACTTTAATACTTCCGGATTTCCGAGCTTTCCGCCTAGATCTCTTTTTGGTATTAAACTGGATGAGTCCTTAGCCATTTATTTTATTTACCCTCCTAAATTTTTCACCGCTTGTAAATTTGCCGTGAAATTAACTAATAACAATTTAAATATTTATATCTCAACCGAGGAACTTCTTCCGAAAATTTTGGCGGGTTTACCCTCCTAAATTTTTCACCGCTTGTAAATTTGCCGTGAAATTAACTAATAACAATTTAAATATTTATATCTCAACCGAGGAACTTCTTCCGAAAATTTTGGCGGGTGAATTAATCCGATAACGGACCCGGAACGACAGGTGCCGGTATAATAACAGGTGCATTTACTATAACATCAACGGGAGCAACCACTTGCGACACCGAAGCAGATTGTTTTCCAAGTGGAGCAAACGGATTCGTTCTGCCTTTGTTTTCTGAAGGGATAGGTTTGCTTTGGTCTTTTAAATTTTTCAAAACAGGATTATTAAAAACATCGCTATCGAGAGAAACATTTCTAATCGCTGATATTTGTCTCAAGAAAGCACCGATAGGAGAACCACCTGTAGCAGATTCTACTGTTAATCCGGCCGATTCAGTATTACTGTTTCCTCTAAAATAAAAGAACACGAATATTAATACGACTACCGCGAGCGCACCTAGTAAAATACTTGTTAGTTTATTTCCCATTATATTGTTTCCTTAAGCCAATAAGTTTTTAGCTCTACATTATATTCGTTGACATCCTTGTCGCTGGAGTTAAATGACAAAGAAGAAATATCCATAATTCTCAAACTGTCTTCTAAATCATTCAAAAAAGATGAAAATCTCTCGTAGGGAGCAGAGACAGCAAATCTTAAAGTTGCTACACCATAAGCATTATTACTCGCTTCTCCCTCTCCTGCCCTTTCGGTTTTAAGATCGAGGTTTCTGATCTTCATGCTGTATTTAGAAGCAATATCGTCTATATCAATAACCAACGTAACGTTATCAATACTATCCGGAAGAAGCTTGTTTATTGTGCTCCTCTCTTCATCTGTAAAATTATTGTATTTTGTTCTTTTTTCTTCAAAAATTGTAAATAAATTCTTGCTCTCTGAAAGAGATGCGTTGAGTGAATCCTTTTTTAATCCAAGTTCCGATATCTCCGTCATCAAAGGACTGGTATAAAAAAGAGAAAGAACAAATGAAATAATTAATAATGAAATTGTAATTAGATAATTCATATGTTTTTTATAGACTACTTCCAACAGAGTCAAGGTTCTTATAATAAACAAGGTCTGGCATCATCTTTGCAGTGGCTCTGAAAACAACGTTACCAGTAAGTCCCGGATTAAAATCAGAGAAAATTATATCTGTAAAATCTTTGTTTCCTGTTTTTTTAGAATCAACAAACTCTTTGGCCTGTAGGGCGATTGTGCCATAACTTGTAGCCTCGCCTCCTAATTTCAGGTCAATTGATCCATCGCTCTTATTAATATAACCAAATTCATTAAACCTTAAATTGGACATTGTGGATTCTTCCAAAAAAGCAAAAAGGCTTCTTAGGGTAACGTGGTTATCTAAAAGAGCATTCATATTTTTCAATTTGGCATCAAATCTAATCATTTCTCTCATTAACGAGTCGTTGTTTTTAAAATCAGCCTGAACTTTTTCAAGATCTTTGTTTATGTTTACGATTGATCTGTTTAGTATGGTTTTGTAAAAAAGTCCTCCTCCATAAACAGAGAGAGCTGTCACAAAAACTATTATTGAAACGAAATTTAAAATTCCGGCAAAACCTAGGCCTTCCTTTTGACCGGAAGAAACAAAAGGTTTCTTTGGAATGAATGACGTTTGGACACTTCCTCTTTGAATATCGCCTATCATATTTATAATTTATTTAGGATTTTCACATTCAGGGCGTAACTTTCTTAAAAAACTTAGTTTACTTTTCAAAATATTTTTATATATTTAAGCCGTAAACTTGATTTTTTATCGTTCTGCCCTCAACTGTGCAAACCCCATTATTAATAAAATTTTTAATATTAAAAACTACTTTATTGCAAACCCTTCAAAGCTAGACCAGCTGATACACCAAACCCAGAACCATTTTCCGCGAGTGCCTTTTCCATTATCGCCGGAACCTCTATTTTTTTAAAAGAATTACCGAGCTCTATTTCTATCTCCAACTCCTTTTTTGCAAGAGGCAATATGCCTTTCAATTGAGCGCCTCCTCCTGTAAGAATGACCTTGGTAATTGGTCTAGAATATTTCTTCTGATAAGAGAGCATTATTTTCTGAGCTTCATAAAAAATGAATTCAAGGGTAGGGCTGATAACTGTATTTAGGTCGCCTCCCTCAACTTTACCTATGGCGCCAAGCCTTCTCTTTGCCTCTTCTGCTTCAGCAAAACTAAGACCCAGGGATTTTTGTAAAGAAATAGTAATATCTTGAGCCCCCTTGCCTATAACATGAGAAACTCTGGCCATTCCGTAATCAACAATAAGTAATCTAGATGCCGATGCACCTAGGTCTAATATCGCCACAGCGTTTATTTCGTTAGAAAGATTTGCTCTGGAAGCGCTAAATGTCTCTATTTCCAGAGGAACAGCCTTTAACCCTGCTTTGTTTATTATTTCCTCGTATGCGGAAATTATATTTTTATGAATAGCAACTATAAGCACCTCCATTTTAGGTACTTTTTTGGGCCCACCTTCTGGTTCAGAAACAGAAGATGTCTGTGTTTCATTGTATTCATGACCAGGAACAGCCATCCAATCAAGCGCAATCTCCGACATGGGAACAGGAATATATTTTCTAGCTTCAAGAGATACCATCTGTCCAAGATTTTTTTCATCTATTTTTGGAACCTCTATCAGTTTCAAAAGACTTGCCTTTAAAGGAACGGACAAACTAGCAGAAGTTGCAGTAATATTAACCTCCTTAAAAAGATCTTTTATCGCTTCTACTATCTTTTCCGGTGGTAAAGACATTGCTTGTCCTACACTCATTCCGCCGTACGGACCGAGCGCTACCTCTCCATATGTTTCAAGCTTAGCAACACCATGTTCTTTCTTAAGCTGAACAACTTTGATAGACGAAGAACCGATGTCTATTCCGACAACGCTAGATGGTGTTTGTCCTACACCTAAACCTTTTAAAAAATCTGAAAATGCCATTTTGTTTTTAAGATGACAATCTAGTGCAAAATAATCGTGCAGATAAATTGCCAGACCTCAACGGTTATTATAACATAAGTCACTAATAAGATTTATCTTAAAAATGACGACTTATCCACAGCTCATATAAAAAATCTCAATTCCAAATTTTTAAGCTCTAAACAACCTCAAAATCCAAAATATAAAAAATGAATAAAATATTTAATATTTTCCTAAACCTCATTCTCCCCCAGAAATGCCTCCGTTGTGGCAAATCGGGCGAAATACTGTGTGAAAATTGCCTTCCAAGGTTAAGAAGATGTGAAGATTTCCTCGGAGAAGACGTTTTTGCTGTTTTTTCATATTATGATCCAACAATAAGTGAGGCAATAAAGCTTCTTAAATATCGCGGAATAAGAATGGTCGTTCCCTCTCTAGCAAAATTTATGCGAGAAGTGGTGTTTGAAGAGATTTCTGAGGCAAAAACAATGGCCGGATTTACTGAAGATGAAAAGATAATTGTCGTTCCTGTACCCCTCCATAAAGACCGTCTAATAAAAAGAGGTTTTAATCAATCAGAAATAATAGCCAGAAGTATAATTAATTCCCTAAACGAAGATAAACTGGTTCTAGAAACAGGAGCGTTGATTAGAACCAAGCATACAGAAAGTCAGGTTAAAGCTGTTAGTAGAACCAAAAGACTGATAAATTTAAATAATGCCTTTAAGGTGGTAACTCCAGAAAAAATAAAAGGCAAGGTTATACTTCTGATTGATGATGTAATAACAACCGGCGCCACAATATCAGAATGCAAAAAGGAACTCATGAAAGCTGGTGCTTGTAAGGTAATTGTTCTGGCTGTTGCACACTAATTAAAAAAGCGGACAATTATTTGTCCGCTTTTGCTTTTTTAAGCACAAAAACTACATTGGAGCTACTCCACAAAGACTTAAAATAACCTGTAAAATTAGGGCAATTGAAATTATCATCGCGGTATTGGCAACGGTCCTAACCTCAAAATTAGAAGATTCACTCTTTTTAATAAAGGTATGGAATCTAAAATAAACAATTAGACAAAACATTATGTAGAATATTTCGACAGCCAATAACATGAGCTACCTCCTTAAATCTTCTTCTGTCCAAAAAACCTCATCGAGAATTTCAAGTTCCATCCGACCGTTTTTTTCATTAAGTCGGTAAGCAGTTACAGCGCAATTTTCCGGACTTTTGAAATTTTCTTCATAATCTTTGGCTGTCCATTTTTCGAGATTGAAACGAAAAGCTCTCATTGCCCCACCATGAGTGATAACCAGAACCTTTTTTCCGGCACGCTGACTAAAAAGCATTCCGATAAAACGATATACTCTTTCGCAAACATCTGTTTGACTCTCTCCCCCGGGTGGACGGCTGTAAAATGGTCCGTATTTTTTCCAATAGGGGTCGAGATAAGGGAAGAATTTATTAACATCTTCCTGAGTCATATTGTATGCATATCCAGGTTCTCTTTCTCTTATCAAATGACTACTTCTTATTTTTGTCTTAGCTAATTCTTCGGATGAATAAGCCCTCATTATTTCTTCTCTCGTTTCTCTCGTTCTTAAATAACCAGAATCATAAACAACGTCGAAATAACCAAATTTTTCTCTAATTACCCTTCCTGTTATTAGGGACTGTTTTTTACCAAGTTTAGTTAAAGGTATTTTGGGATCTGGAACATTTTTAATAATTGCTGAATTTTCTTCACTATTTAAGTAGCGATTCCCATTTCTTAATTCATTTCTTAGCGATTCTCCGTGCCTTACAATAACAAGCAAAATTGGGCGTTTTGTTTTAATTACACTGCTTCTTATAAAAACAAGAACAAAAAACAAGCAACAAAATAACAGTAACAATTTGATTAAAAACATACCTCTCCTCCTTTTTCTTATATTAAGTTTTCAATCTACAATTCTCGCTATTTATATAACTGTTGCACCTTAAAGTCAAAAAAGATGTGGTAAATTTGACTTTTTTAAAATAAGTGTTAAATTGTCTTAATAAGTCTTATGCGGTTATTTGAAAATTAAATAAATACAAAAAATAAAGGGGCGTGAAATTATGAATTTTTTATCATGGATAGAAATTGTCATAAATGGAGAAACACAAATACTTTATTTAACAGACGAAGAGATATTTTCAGAGGTTGGAGAAGAAAAACTAATGATTGTTGAAAAAAACGAAATGCTCGACCACTACGCCATTAAAATTTTTTACAACATTCTTTTTAATAAATGTACGCACTGTTTATCTTATAATTTTTGGGATACGGACAAATTACCTCTTGAACTAGCTGAGAAAATAAAAAAATTTGATACTTATTGGGGAAAATGTCTTGAAAGAGGCTACTTTGGTCGCGATGATTATGAAAAAGTATTCCTTTGCGGACCGATTGAATGGAAGGAAAAATTTGCCGAGAGCCTTCTGGAGCATATGGAATTAGGTCTATCCAATAAAAACTTTACCACCGAAGATAGACTAAAAATGATACTAAACAGCGACCTAAAAGAACATAGGGCCCGAGTCGTTAAAATTATTTTTGACCTTTATCCCACCAGAGAAAACTTAAAATATCTTATTAATTGCGGACCAACGGAATTTAAAGAAGAAGCGTGCGATGTCTTATTATCAAAAAATAAATTGGACATTTTTGATCTAATAAACCTGTTAAATAACTGTCCGGAAACAAAAAAGGATACTGTATTCCGTCTTCTTGCAGAAAAAAAATTCAGTGAAAAAGATATAATAATGATATCGTCTGAAAAATGGAAACAAAAGGCTGAAGAATTTCTTCAAACAAAAAGGGAGTGATGCAAGGTGAGTAAAAAAAATCCTGTAAAAAAAGAAAAAACGAACCTCAAAAATACTAAGGAAACAAAAAACCTCGGCTATCAAAATTCATGGAAAGAAACTCCGAAGGAAGTTAAAAAATGCAATAAGCTCGGACACAAAAAGGTTGAACAAAAAACTAATTTTAGATGCGTTAGCCGTGTTGAATGTCCTAAGTGTGGCTATTTCTACTTAGTGGATTCAAGTGATTAATTCGTTTAAAAAGTTTATGCATAAATATAACCCGCCAAAAAGGCGGGTTTTAAATTTAATAAAAAACTCCCGAATATATCGGGAGCTTGAGTCTTAATGAATAAAATTTGGAGCGTAAAGATCAGGGTGTCTTTCCATATCAATCTGCGTAAATATAGCTGAAAAATACAATAAAACGATATTTTTAGGACTTCGAAGGAAAGTTTTCTGAAGATCCTTATCGACATCTTTTTCGCTAAGATTAACCGGAACCGTTTCCCACCCAGACTGTCCATTTTCATTTTTTCCAAGAATCCCACAAACAAAGAAAGATCTATAATCAACACGACTACCAACGTCGGGAAACTCCTTGAGGATATATTTAACTTGGCGGTCTTTTTGGCCACCATATCCAATTTGTATATCGTCCACAAGGACAAAATAATAAAGGAGCTTTTTTGCTCCTCCTATACTTACATATATCGGAAACCAGCCACGTCCTTCATATTTGGTAAATAAATTAATACCCATACAACGCCCTCCTTCCTTTTATTATTAAGGTACTGTTTCAATAAAAAACTAACATAATAAGTCTTTTTGTCAACAACAAAATATGAATTAAAAAATTAAAAGAAAAATCCCGCATTTTTAATGCGGGACATATTTTACTAATTCTTTATATATACTTCTCCTTTTGAGTGGAGATGAATTTCAATGGTTTCATAATTACTCTCACCTGCGTACACCCACGTTATGATAGAAGTGGGTTGTCCCTTGGGTGTATTCGTAAAAATTACCAAATTTTTTATACGAGACATTTCATAGCAAGGAACAGGATATACTCCGGGCAAATATACCAATAATTGTCCTGTCCGCCTGTCCACAACAGCACATATGACGTTTTTTATAATTTCCCTAACATCACATTCCCCCTTTGCAACAGGTGTCTCTGTCTTTGAAACATCGATGGAAACGCCGTCGATAGTGGCTACAGTTCCTCTTTTCTCAACCTCGTTCAAATATTTTTCGAAAATTGTAAAAATAACAAAAAGAGAAAGAATAACCAACAAGAGTATGTTTATCGTGCGCACTTTCATTTCTCTTTACCTCCTCTTTAATTTTCCAAAAAACTTATCTAGTAGCTACATTTTTTAGATATAAACAGGGGTCAGAAACAGTTAAATTGAGAAATAATCTCTTTCGCTTTTTCCTTATCTATAATTTCAAAAGTCAGCATTGTGTCGAGTTCGCTACATGCATAAATTCCCGAAAAAACACCGGAAATTATCGAGTAACACCTGCCTCTTATTATTATAAATTTTGCCCTCGATGCTAAAAACTCCACCTTATCAGAATTTTCAATTCCAGACACGTCATCAACAACAATGAAGATTTCCCAACACCCTATTCTTGTGGAAATATTTGAAAAATCTTTAAGAGTAAGGTCACCATGACCAATACTTTCTCCTTTTGCATTAAGCCATCTGCAGTTGTGCGAAGTGTGGCTTGAAACTCTTTGCTGTCCATTAATAAGACCGAGGGACTGGCGAATTTCGTCATTTGTTCTCTTTTTCATGAAAACTCCTCCTTTTGACTTATTTTTCAATGTTCAAACTTCGGCGCTAATTTAAACAAAAAATATTGACAATGTCAATGAAAATGTGTGACAAAAATAAGGGCGGAGATTTTCTAATACCACACGAAAGCAATTTAAAATTGCTTTCTTCTCTCTTTAGCTTCACTTCGTTCGCTACGGAGCCGGATGGATTCGAACCATCGAGGGCGGTTAAGCCCTGCCTCTTTAGCAAAGAGGTACGTTAGACCACTCTGACACGGCTCCATTTAAATTTATTATTCACTATATTGGCGCTTTGGCAAAGAGGTACGTTAGGTCACAGATAATTTTCTGATGAAAATTTCCGCGACCCCGCCTCACGCTATCGCGCTCCGGCTCTGATTTGCTCCAAGCGTTCGCAAATCAGCACTCTGACACGGCTCCATATTTCGCCTAGTATAGACGATAATGTCTACATAAACAAGGTCTTGTTATTTTTATAACTTAAAACATTATCTTGCGATATTAGGGATAAAAAGTTAGACTAAACTTTAATAAAGTCTGAAGGAGAGATGGATGAGTGGTTTAAATCAACGGTTTACTAAACCGTCGTTCCTTAATTGGAACCGTGGGTTCGAATCCCACTCTCTCCGTAATGGCCTGTGAAAACGGGCACCGTTTGAATAGTTTGCCATTGCGTGAGAGGGTGGGATTCGAAAGACGGAGGCGGTATACAAGATTTGCGGAGCAAATGCTTGTCGCCGAGTCGGGGTCGAGAGTACTTTGGCTTTTGTAAGCGAAGCGAAGCAAAAGACTTAGTAACTCGTGACCGAATCCCACTCTCTCCGTAGCGAACAAAGTAAATAGATAAAACCGCCTAAGTGGAACTTCTCACCAAAAAAAACTATTTAAATACTATTAAAAAATCTGTTGGTGTACAGATATTTCATAATATTTTTGCAGAAATTGATGGGGCAGAAAAAGATATAACTCAAAACGGAAAGCTGTCTTGTGCTTTTTTCGTATCATCAATACTCATGATGTTTCATCTAATAGATAGCGATAAAGCACCACATAGCACAATAGCAGGAACCATAAAAAATATGGAAACAAACGGCTGGGTGGAGATGAACGAAGATAAATTAGAAGATGGAGATATTATTGTTTGGGAAACGATAACAGATGTTGACGGCAGAAAACACGAACACATAGGATTCTATATCGGTAATTCCCTCGCGATAAGTAATAGCTCTCAAAAAGGTACCCCTGAGGAACATCACTATACTTACAACGGCAAAAGAGCTATAAAATCCTATTGGCATAATCCAAGCCTATAAAAATCTAAGAAAACTTTGACAGTATCGTTACTTATCTAGATTATGATTTATCGCTAGTTAACGACCAATTTTAAACATGCTATATTTATAGTGTAAAATTTTCTTTGACATCAAAATATTGAAAGTGAGGTGGAGACCATGTCTAGATTACTTCGTTGTATTGAATTCACTACAAAAATCTCAGAAATTTTTGATGGGGTAGATCCCGCAAAAGTCCAACAGATCTTAGAGATCTTTGATAAATTAAAGGGTCTCCCCATGGATAAGGTAGAAAGGGTGTGTTCGTTCGATATAAATATTTCCGATCTTTTTAGAATATTTCCCAAAGAAGATCAGGAAAAAGAAAGAAAAAATGTAATTGAAATCTACAACATTCTCTCAATATTACCCCAGGACAAGGCTAGAAAAATAATGAAAGAATTCAAGAAGCTGATCTATCTTACAACAGAGGAAAGAAATTCTGTTGCAGAAATAGTTATTTCTAGAGAAAAAACGGAAGCTAAAAAAAGGGAAAATCTGGAAAAACTTTTTGATGATCAGCTTGATAATTTGATCAAAAACAACGTCCCCGATGCAATAGGAGTTGCTAGTGAATGGCTAAGAGAACTAATCTCCATCGCATTAAAACCAAAAATCCACAAGATAGAAGGATTACAGCTTCAGGATGAAATACCTTTCGTTATCATAATTCCACAAGAAATGATAACAATTACAAAATGGCTATCTCTTATAGATAATCATATAAAAAATAGGGGTATGAGATGCCGTTTTAAAAGCTCTTCTGATCTATATATCCAGGGAATAATTCATAATATTAAAAATATTGAAACGGACCACCTCCCTTATCTAATAACTCATGTAAAGGTTGATAAAAAATCCATCGGGGATACACCTCGCAAACACTTATCTTCTATCGGCGACAGAATCAACCAAAAGAGGGCTGTCACAGCTCACGAAAGCATGAATGTTGTGATACAGTATCCGGATCTCATGGAAACATTTAAGAATCTATATTTTTTAGGTTCCAGTATTGGAAATGAAGATCGAGTGGCTTCACTTCGTTTAGATGAAACAGACGGGGTGGTAATATTTGGGACAGGACATAGGCTTGATTACCCAATGAAGGGTTATTCTATAATCTGTAGCTCCAATATAATTAAAATTGAGTAAAAAGAAGATTCAAAGAGTAGGCAATTGATTGTCTACTCTTTTTTATATTCACAAACAAAGAGGAAAATAAAAAGGCTTTTGATTTTTAAATTTTTATAAAATATTTGACACAATCTTTTTAATATTATAATATTTCACAAACGAAGTTCATTTACATATTCCTAACCTTCCTAGTTATTAAGTGGCGTACATCAAAATGAATTTAAATGGAGGTGGCTTTTTATGAAAAAAGCTATTTGTCTTGAGTTAGAGTATTTCAAGGGTTCAGCAGAAACGGTTCAGGGCGTAGATCCATGTGAACAAAACCACTATGATATTGATCGGGGGTACTTTAAAAATACAGGAAACGGCAATGGCGTGTATCTCGTGGCTTCAAAGCTTGTACTGGTTGTTTTTATAAAACCGGATGAAGCAGAAGAAACCGCAAATATATGCGACCACAAAAGAGAAATTTATATCGACAAATTCTTCAAAGATAGGTTTGGAAGATTGACCAAAAGAAACCTGGAACTTATCTCAAAAACAATGCCAACCACCGTTGAAGTGAAAAAAACTTTCGGCAGAAAGGGAACCGAATATTACCAGGTGTCAGAAGAAGACCTTAATAAATGGTACATTCGCTGTGAAGAAGAAAAAGAAAAAAGCAAAAGAAAGAAAAAATAGAAAACAACTCCGGTTGCTCAAGGGCGTAAGTTTAAAAAACTCTACGCCTTTTGTTTTAACTAACCTCTTTTGACACTTTTTCTTGTTGAAATAAATGTAACATTTCTATTGGAGTTTTTCCATTTAGACCGCAGTGTTCTAGATTATTATAATCTTCGTTCCAAATTTTAATTTTGGC
>Ga0209417_1001147_pt1 | contig 51216 bp, 41 predicted proteins | sample RifGroF2_FD_184002 | JGI IMG/M metagenome (GOLD analysis project Ga0209417, IMG submission 184002) | Groundwater microbial communities from Rifle, Colorado, USA - Groundwater F2 (SPAdes) (version 2) | ecosystem: Environmental > Aquatic > Deep subsurface > Groundwater | place: Rifle, Colorado...
TCACGATGGACACCCTTGTCTTGAGCTAATGGTTGGCACTATCAACCCCCATATCGGACTTTCACCGACTAGAAAGCGCCCATGCTGGGCGCACATATAATAGAAAGGACCGTTCGCGAACGGTCCCTACAAGAATTATCCAGGTTTATATCTTTTTCTCTATCTCTTTATTGATAGATTCTATTTTTTTGATAGCTTCATAGGCTTCTTTCGAATAAGGAGAATCTTTATATATCTTTACAATTCTCTGGTTGAGCAAAAGCTGATTTATAAGATCTTTATTCTTTGCATAGATTGGGATTAAATCATTAATTGCCGGCAACTCCAGGATAGTCTCTTTATATTGAGAAAAAATATCCGAAAGCTCGTTACCCTTAGTTGAGGCCCCTAACAGGAACTTCATATGCAATTTTCTCAAACGGACAGCGGAGATAATACTATCGAATGGAAAATCTTTCATCACTTCGTCATACCAGTATTGAGCATCTGTCATACCCTGTTTAAATTCTTGAGTCCCTTTTATCGATTCTATACCTTTTTTTAAATACTCTTCTGCTATCGAAAATGGCTCCATCACTTTCCTCTTAATTGGTGACGATAACGCAGTTTGCTCTTTTTCATAAAACATCCATATGCCTTTTGTGACAGGCATTCGCTTATAACCTTCTTCGGTCCAGATATGGTCAGTAAAACTTTCGATACAGGCGCCTTTGATCGACAAAGCAGGATTTTCATTTTTCCACGTCCCTACTCGATCTTGCAATTGAGCGCCAGCTCCTTCAACAAAAACAATCCCGTCACTCACATTAAAAATATAGTTAGCAGTCGATACCTGTGCTAGAGAAGCGGGCATATTATCCACAAAAAAAAGCCACATTCCTTTCGGGATCTGTTTTCGTATATAGCCGTCATCAGTCCATACCTGATCAGTAGTAACTTCTATTCCGGCGGCGGTTATACTACTATCCGGATGTGTTTTTTTCCACTTGTTTATGTTATCCTGTAAAGTCAAACCCGATCCTTTAACGAAAACTATACCCGGAGCACTAAAAGCAATCTCACTATTCTTACTTTCCAAATCTTTGCTACCCTTAAAGACATTATGTTCATCAACATAATAAAACAAATGAATTCCCCAGGTAAAAACTTCTTGCTGGAGCCCATCTTCTGTCGGCATTTGATCTATACCATTTTCGACACTCACATTATTTACAATAGCCGATGGATTGCGATCGCGCCATTCCCTAACCTTATCGATTAATTGATCTCCACGCCCCTCTAAATAAACCGTTTCTGCCGCGCTCACTATAGATATCGACAAAAATATAAACGTTAATAGAGAAACCGTTATGAGTCTTTTCATATTATCCATTTTTTCCGCCTCCTATATACGTATTATCAGATACTCATATCCTGCCGCAATAACTCGCATGGAGCTTTTTTTACGGATTATCGCCTGATCAAAATTTTTCCCCGGGAAAACACTGTTCGTTTTCCATTTAGCCTGCTAACAATATGGTAGAGATAAACCCCATTGCCCATCCGCTCTCCGCTGTCAGTTTTACCATCCCACGCTACTACATTATATCCTGCATGCGCGCCCTCTTCTCCCGGTGCAAATATGCGTTCCCATATTTTATCTGCCGCATTGTTATAAATAACAAGAGTGATATCCATACTTTCATTTAGTGAATAGGTAATATTCGTTTTTTCTATGTTTGGATTAAACGGATTAGGATAATTAATCGTACCGTTTATCCTGTTGCTCCCGCTTACGACATTCAAACTCGAGATCTTAACTTCTATTGCTCGTGTCGAAAGATCTTTAACACTAATCGTCAGGTCATAAAAACCTGGAGTCAACGATACCGGCTGGATGAAGGTCATCACATTCGTAGCTGCATCATAGGTCAGCGCATTGTTTGTCAGGGTATAACTATTCGTTACCATTCTTGTCTCGTCATAAAGTGTCAATGTGATGCTTGTAATATCCACACCGGTTCCGGAATCAGATATTTTCGCTGTAACCTTGGGTTGCTTTGACATAATATCACCCTTTATTACATCTTTAGAATTATCTATTCTTACATCGGTAATCGTAGGATCATACGTGTCATATATTATTGTTCGGCTCAAAACATTCACATTGCCAGCACGGTCAATCGCTAGAAGTTGAAACCATAAAGACGGGTCAGGACCTGAAAATGGTAAGGTATAGGATCCATCTACACCAGCATTTACTTTTCCGATCAACTCCTGTTTCAACCCAATAATCTTCCAAAGCTCAACGATTGTTCCAGGAGCAGCAATCCCGCTTAAGCTGCTTGTCCTTGTTGTTAATACTACAAACTGATTGCTATCAATTGACTTTCCATTAAGCGAAACATTCCCCAAAACCGGAGGCGTCGTGTTAGGATTCCTTGGATCTGTATAATTTTTGCATTCGTCGATATTCTTAACACCATCACCGTCCGAATCCTCATCTGCATCAATAGGATTATTAAGAGTAAATCCGTAAATCCGCTCATAATCATCACTCATGCCATCATTATCGGTATCAATATTATTATTGGAATTAGTCCCGCTTAAATATTCCAGCCAATTAGGGACCCCATCGTGATCTTTGTCAGAAAAATAACTGCCATCACTCGGATCATGAGTATCCAGCCCAGCGGCTGTTTCCCATGGATCCGGACTTCCATCTTCATCGCTATCATTCGGATACGTACCTGCCAAAAATTCTTGAAGGTTTGTTTTGCCATCACCATCAAGATCTCCAGCTCCATCGCTTATATAAGGATTCAAGCCATACGTTTTCTCCCAATCATCTGCCATTCCGTCGCCATCGGAAGCTCTTGTCTCTCTCGGATTAGTTCCCCTGTAATACTCTATAATATTCGGGACGTGATCTCCATCAGGATCAGCATAAGCATCTGAAAGATTATTCAGAACAAACCCGTATTTTTGTTCATAAGAATCCGGCATCCCGTCATGATCTGAATCAGAAAGCAATCGATTATTAATCCCCGGATTTGTACTGGCATTAAATTCCGAAATATTGTTCAAACCATCGTAATCATAATCTTTCGTAGCATCTATAGGATCTAGAGGATTAAATCCATAGCTAAGCTCCCAATCATTTGGGACACCGTCATGATCAGTATCATTAGTAAGCAAATAACTCATCGTAGGACTAAACTCTGACCAGTAACTCTCATTACCAGCACCGTCTCTAATTTTTAACTGGGCGAAATATGTATTTCCGTCCACTCCGGAAAAAGAAAATGAGTTAGCAGACCCCACTGACCCCTCAAAAAGCGCACCTACTACACTCTGCCCCCATATGCGCAGAATGTAGTCGGTAATTCCACTTCCATGATAATTATCAGTGACCGTCTGCCAACTGAATCTTCCGGGATTACTGAATACGTATTTATCTTCAATAACTGGTGCCGGCATGTTTTTTGTAACATCATCATCCATTTTATACGTGAAGGTAGCCATATTGCTCCATATTTTCGTTCCGTTCAAGAGCATGTCCTTTAGCATTTTAATCTTAAAATAATAAATCTCGTTAGTAAGCTGCCCGGGATCATAGAAATTACTTAAAGTATCAATAGACTCCTCAGGTATTACCGAATTATCCGTTGAAAAGGAATAAGTATAGCCGGAATTTTGAGAAGCATTTATCCAGTAAAAATATGGCTGCGAATTTCTAGTCCAGGAATTGTTGGCGATAACACGATAGTCATCAAAACCCACACGGGCCCTCACATCCAGTGTCGGGTTCAAATAAACGTATATTCCATCGGAATTTCCTGACCAATCGCTTCTGTTACCGGCGATATCTACAGATCTTACCTTAAAGTAATACTTATTTTCATCTTTTCCGGAAAAAAAATACGAATTGCCAGTAGCGATATTTAAGCTGGCAACATCTGCCATACCGGGTTGCGATCCGATTTGCACTTCATAGCAACTTAACCCGGACGGACCGTAATCGATGGCGGCATCCCAGTTAATCGGAATGAGGTTCTTAGTAATAACAGAACCTGTATCATTTGGGGTTCCCGGTACACCCGGAAGCAGATTGTCAAACTTGATTGCAAATGACAGGCTGTTCCCCCATACTCCGTTAAGGTCCCGAAGCTTTATCTTGAAATAGTAGACTCCGGCATTTAACGTCGGTATCTGATATCCGCTTATATCTGCTGCCAAATCCACGATGTTATCAGGCACTCCGGCTGAATTCGTCGTTACGATAAAGCTGAAACCGCTATTATCAATCGATGCGTTCCAATACATATAGGGAGTAGAATGATCAATCCAATAATTATCAGTAATACCCAGAGTATCCTCAGCATCATATTGAGCTTTTAACGAATATATCTCCGATACACTTGCATTAAGTGTTAACATTACACTATCCGGACCACCATAACTAATATTGTCAAACCCCTTATAGCATTCTCCGTCATAGACATTTCCGGTAGTTACAAGGGATATCAGGCAAAGCCCTGTCGTATTAGCTGAAACCGGAAAGGCCGGCGGCCTTATTGTTACAATAAAGCAGTAAGATCCGCCAATTGCCAGATTAAGGGAAACCGGAACCGAAATATTGTCGGTAATCGAACGAATTCCATCCTTATTGTTATCTATAACCAGTTCAACACTCCAGCTTGGAGTAATGGATACAATTGATGGCAACAAGGTCATTGTTTTGTTTCCATTATTCGTCACCCGATATGGGAAATCATGTTTGTCCGTCGTCTTAAATAAAATACTGGGTTGCTGGGTAGGCACAATAGTCATGCCACTTATTTCGTTTACTGACAGTGTGGTCTGAGAACTTACGACAAGAAGTTGTGCCTTTTTTATATATGTTATCTGCGCATTATTAGTTATCACGATGCCTGGTGCAGTAATAGAATGAGCCACAGCATTCATACTAAAAATAAATACGAGAAAAATCCATATATTAACGATTATTTTCATTAATAATATGTCCTTTACTTAATCACTACCGTATAATTTATTGTACCGGATACATTGCCCGCAATGGGAGAAAGAGCGATTCTCAGTCGTGCAATATTCGGGTCCATTTTGTTGCCTCCAGCTTGTGAAAGCGGAGTATAATTATATACTGCAGGGTCACTTATTGCAGAATAACTAAAGGTAACCCTTACACCCGCATCAGAACAGATATTTGCGGTACTCCCGAGGCGAAATTCCGTATTAATTGTTGGTATGATATCTGTAAACACTACATTGTTAGCAGCTCCATTACCAACATTCTTGTATTTGATATTAAAGGTTACCGTCGCTCCAGGTACCGGAGAATTACCACTATCCCAACTGTGCCCAACCGTATAATTCTTGCTGACAAGAAGAATCGGAAGCTTTAACCAGGTGTTAATCAATTGTTTATAATCTACATATCCGCCATAAACATTCCCATTATACCCGGTATAATAGGTAGGCTGTGTGGTTTTTCCCTCAATCTCAAAATTAACATCCATCGTTACAAATGTGTTAATTGTTGCGGTGGAAAGGGCGTTCACGGTGACGTAAAAGTTAGCCGATGCCCCGCTATTTAACACAAATTGCTGGCTCAGGGCCTCAATAGTAAAATCTCCATTTACTGAAACATTTTCAGTCACCAACAGAAAGTTTTCGGAGACTGAATTGCCGACATTTCTTATGGTATAGCAATAGATAATCGAATGATTAGATTCTATACCATTATTTGAAGGGGTATTAAAAAGGATATCATAGCCGTAAATTGCCTGGACAATTTGATCGGAAACGGAGGCCGTAGCAATTTTCTGCGTTATCCTTTGTCCTGAATTAAAGTTGGCAGTAACGATATATCCGGCTACTGCAGTCCCAGCAGATGTACCAACAGTGGATCCTAACTGATATGCGGCATTCGCACCAAAAATGAGAATATTTAACAGAAAACAGGTTAATAAAAAAGTTTTTATCATCTGTTTTTTCCCCTTCTCTATTTAATTATAAGATTATAAGTAATATTACCGGTAGAATTTGCAGGAATAGTATTATATTGAACCCGGATCTTTGCAGCATTGTAGGCGGGCGTTAAATTCCATACATTATTCCAAAAATACGATAGTATCGGTGCCGACGCCTGACTACTGTAAACAACAGCATTTCCAGTTAACGTCGTGTTTAAGGTTGGCAATATATCGATTATCTCTACGTTCTTAGCGTACAGACTTCCTGTATTTCCCCAGTCTAACCTATAGGTCAGTTTCGCTCCCGGAACCACTGCGGGCAAAGATCCGGTATAGCCTGCAGGCACATTGACCGTCACGGTCTTGGTAAGATTGACTATAGCAATCAAAACCGTAGCGGTCACAACTTGAGATTGATTGCCAAACCCGCCATAAACGAACCCATTGTCTCCAGTATACGGAACCGCGGCAAGATCGGAATCACACTTAATATTGAGAGAAACAGAGACATAGGCACCAGGAGTTACTTGCGCACTTGAAGTTATAACCAGATCAAACACGGGCGATGCAGTATCCGGAGATAGCATAATGCTGGTTGTGGAAACAGTTATATTCCATGACGTGCTATCACTTAAATAATATTTTGCCGAATAGGTAACGGAGAAAACATCCGAATGATTACCTACATTCATTATCTGGTATGAGAAGGTTGATACCTCTCCGGGCTCAATCCCCATAGTAGGCACATCTGCCCAGCTAGGATTATATCCATAGATTGCATTAACCGTTATAACCGAAACATTGTCGGTTGCCGTTTTTTGGGTACCTGAATCCGTTTGATATTCAAGTGTTACTTCCGAGCCAAGGATTTCATTATCAGCGGCAGTACCACTTCTCGAATCGAGCTGAAACGCAGCATTCGCAACCGATGACAGAGAGAGGATACCTATTGCCAGGAGAATATAGAGCCTATTTTTCATACTCCTTTTCCTTTCGAACATTTATTATTTTGCATAAACATTTACTTTACAGGTTAACTTCGATTTAAAGTCCTGGTCCGGGACACTGATTCGAAGCACCCAAGTCAAAACACCTTTATTTCAAAAAGCGAAACAAAATCACAATTATCTTGTTTGTCGTAATACGGGCTATTCTGTGGAACCTGGACCTTAATGTATCTTGCACCCTTAGGAGGAAATTTGTGGCTATACACATACATTGGGGCTCCGGTCGTTGTAAATATTCCATCTCCGGCATTAAGGCCCGTACCAATAGCTTCCCAATTTTTGTTATCTAAACTCACCAGGATATTAAATGATTTCGAATATGATAACGCCCACCAGTAGAGAATAACCTCTGAAATGTTACAGGTTTTTGTAAGGTCCATTGCGATAAACTGATCTTTTTTCGCAACGCTGCCGGATAAAGCCAGCGAGGTAAAGTAATCCATCCCGCCATCAGTTAACCGCTCGATTGCCGGGATAGTTTTGCTTACAAATTTGTCTTCCGGCAAATGAGTGAATGTACCAATAACCGGCTTACCGAAAGCAAGATTATTTTTCTGTGTTTTAACGTATATGAATTCAGACTTTTCCGATTTAACTATATCTGTGGAGGATACTTCCACCTGGAAGCGATATTTCGTATCAGGTTTCAGCCCATAGAGAACTCCCGAATGCAGCGTTCGCGGCATGATAAATCGCAGGGGAGCTTCCAGTTTGCCGTCAAAGGTATCTTCTCCGTAAAAGATCTGGCTTTTAGCATCTATATCTGTTTTAAAGCGAATAGATATTTCTCTGTCACTTATACTATAATTAATATCATTTAACGCCAATTTGGGATTTTCTTCTTTAATAATCTCTATTTCTTTAATTTTTATATGTTTACCTTTATTTAATATAGTATCAGAGGGGAAGACCAGAGAAATATACCGGGAATACCGGCTATGTAATTCTATTGTTTGAACAAGGGTATTCTTTTCCTTTTTTCCTTTTGTGCCATCCAACCCGCTGATAACATCATTCTCTACTTTTGATTTACTGAGCCAAAGGGAAAAATTCTTAGCTATTCCTTCATTTGCCCAATAAATTTTTATTTCCTTTATATAGAAAAGGGACTGAAGATCGAAATCAATCTTGATATTTTTGCTTCCAATCTCTTCTGATTCTGCTGAAAATGCTTCATTGCCTTCAGTCTTAATATCGCTTATTACCTTCAAATTATTGAACTGTCCTGTGATTGTTGCACCTGGCGCAATATTTTCGGCACTATAAAGAAAAGTTGCTAACAAAAAAGAAAACATACCTGTTAAAAACATTATTTTATAATATCTCATTACATTTACTCTCCGATCCTAAGATACTTATAATTCATTTGTTATAATTGTAGCATTTTTACCAAACCAAAAACTATTCCCCGGCTACTTGATAATAACAGCATAGGTAGCAGTTCGTTGCTCACCGGCATTCAATACAGCGAAATTACTCCATTTTATTCCAACGATCGGTGCGGTTTCACTTGTATCATAGGCACCAAGGGCCGCGTGCTGATAGGTTCTCAAGCATGATGCCGAAGCTGCTGCTGACCCTACAACGTATACCGTATTAGTCGTCGCAGGGAGCATATCAGTTATCCCGATTCCCTTAACCGGGCCATAGCCATTATTAGTAAAAGTTATCGAATACTGCACCGTTGTCCCGGGAATAGGCTGAGACGAGAGGCCCCCTTTACTAGTAGCGTATTGTTTACTAATTGTTATATTTCCAGCAGAATCTTTATTCGAAGAAGGGCTCTCATTTCCAGCATGATCAACAACAACAACTTGATAATAATTATTTTGAGAGGGGATCACAGAATAATCCTCATAACCAGTGTTGGTGGTATTTCCAATATTATTGGTTATAATCAGCAAATCAGTTCCCCTGAATATTTTATAGGTTTCAACGTCACCGGAGAGGGATGCTCCCCACGAAAGAGAAACTCTCGATCCGGGATGCGCTACAGCAACAAGAACCGAGGCCGAAGCCGGAGAAGAAATATCATAGGTAACCCCGGTATTTATAGTCGGGATACTGGTATTCCCCACCAGATCAGAAACAGACATAGAGACGTTATAAATTCCGCCATCAATCAAGCTATCCGAGGTGATCGTGCTGCCATCCCCGAACAAGTCATTACCAAGAATATTGAAGGTATTTATTCCTGCATGATAGGTTAAATTACTGGTTATCGTATGCGGTGAATTAGGGTCCGAACTGCCGCCGGTACGCGTGAAAGAGAGCTTAACAGCACCAGGAGAGCAGACCTCCGAAAGGCTATATTCAACATAAATGGAAAGCTTAGCATAGCTATTCTTCACAGGATTGTTAAGGGTGACAATCGGTGCAGTAATATCCAGAAGAATGCTCATGGTAACAACACCGCTGGCATTGGCCGCAGCATCCTGAGCATTAATCGTCACCGTATTTGTTCCTTCAGTCAGTCCTTCAATCTTCACCTGCCAGCTCGTAGCAGTTGGATAGGTCGTGGCGTTTATGGTTATCGCGGTACTGCAAAGAAGAGTTATTACTGACGTGTCAGAACTTTTAGTTCCTGATATGAAAATCGTCACGTTGTTTGTGGTGATATTTTGAACATCAAATCCCGGAGTTACCGGAGGGGTAGTATCGAGCTGCAACTCATAGGCACCCAGATCTATGACAAAATCAAAAATTCTTTGGCTGCCTGACAAATCCGTTGTTACATTGCCTGAGTTAGCTTGCCAATTAGTATTTGAACCGGCATTCACAGCCACACTTGTTACTTTTAAATGGAAATCGTTGTTATTATAATTCACAAAATTGTCCGTTCCGAATCCATAGATAAGGTTCGAAGTAACCATAGACGCAGGCAAGGAACTATCGCTAAAGGTACTGTAGCTTATTGTGCAGGTATTAAAATAGCTGCCGGTACCACCGTCAAAACCATCGGCAAAAATGGTATTATATGCTTCCAGTTCACCTCCAATACCAGCAGCGGCAGAATTATCATAATAAACTTCCGGGGTATTCTTCGCTAAGGTACAATTAATGAGCTTATTATCTCCGGCAAAAAAAGCACCGCCGCTTAAGGTAGCGTTATTACTAATGACCAGGCAGTTAATAAGCTCGTTGTTCCCTTCATAAAAACCACCGCCACTCACCGCCAGGTTATTTTGAAAAAGACTATTTTTAAAAACGTTAACCCCTGAGTTGAAAGCGCCGCCATAATCAGCGGTATTATTTTTGACAATAGAGCCTATCAAATTAATTCTTGAGGCATTACCTCCCCCGTAAACAGCTCCGCCCAAATAAGCTGCATTACCACTAAGAACAGAGGCATTGATTGTAAGTAGCTGACTACTACTATTGACACCTATATATATCGCTCCTCCGGCATTATCCCCTGAATTAATAACGCTTACCTGTCCATTCATTAAAGTAAGGTTATCGAGCACCCATCTAATAGCATGCTGCTGTAAAATATTTCGAGTGATTCCTTGTGCATTAAGAATCACGTTTACACTTGTTCCGGCATTAGGAGATCCCATGAGGCTAATATCCTGAATATCAGGCCATATCAACCCACGATTTCCCTCTCCAGCATGTACTCCCGGATAAATGTAAATATGATTCCCCGTGGCGGCAGCATTAAGTGCTTGCTGTAAGGTCACATATTCACGGCTTGTCTCGAATATTTTGCAGATGCTATTAAGTATTTCAATATTCCGGGTAATGTAGCTACTACTATTTCCAGATACATCTACAGCATTTACGGAAATAACGTTATCGCCTAATATAAGGCCATTGATGGTTACAATCCAGCTTGTATTGGTTGGGTACTCAACGGCGGTAATAGCTACAGCTGAGTTGCAGGTAATATTAACGGTAGAGATATCCACTGTCTTAGTTCCGGAAATTACCTGATCCGTATTGTTCGTTGGTGTATCAAGATAATTTATTAGCGGGACTGCGACAACGATACTAATCGTGCAAGGAATATTGCTGGTAATGCCAGCACAATATGCCTCAATGACTGTTGTAGTTACAAAAGCTGGTGCCAGAAACAGAAAGTTGGCAGTTCCATGAATATCTGTCGTCACGGTTTCCGACTGGAAATTTCCGCTGCCAATGAGGATATTGGCAGTAACAGATATCCCGGCAATTCCTGACCCGTCAGTATCAATAACCTGAACATGAACAGCGCTTGTGCCACCCTTACTAACAATTAGCCCGGCTTCAGAAAAATTAACGGTGCTCACAGCCGCGTAACCACACGAAGACCAGGCAACGAAGAAACTTAGAAAAAGAATATAAAAAAAAGAACGATTGATCATTTTTCTCATTATAGTATCCGGTCGGTTCCCGGGGTTAATTCTATTATTTTACAGGTTTTTTTATAATCTATTTTAAATTATAATATTAATTATCGATAAAAGTGCAATAGAAGTAAAATATTTTTCATTACTCCTTTACATCACGCCTCTGCTTATAAAAAATTATTGTTACAACATCCACGAAAATACACGGTAACATTTTTTAATACGAGCTTTTATGGTAAGGTTATTACTATGAAAAAATATATTGTCTGGGGAATATTAATTGTGCTACTCTCCTGTTTAGGTGGATTAGGCGGCTCTTTACTTTCTGATAAACTCCATCTATCTAATAAATCAAGACCCAAAGTGCACGGCAAACTCGATAATTTCTACTTAAAGCCCAGCGATAATCATTGGACCAGTTACGTCGATAATAACCTGCCGTACATTATTCAGCATGGAGACCTTAATAAAAGGAACATTGCGATTACTTTTGATGATGGGCCACAATATGACAGCACTGAAGCCATTCTCACCATACTCAGAGACTTTCAAATAAAGGCAACTTTCTTTGTGGTTGGCTCGCAAGCAGAGAAATATCCATACCTTCTCAAACAAATGTTCGATGACGGACATGAGATTGGAAACCATACCTTTTCGCATAAACGGCTTACTGACCTCTCAAGGGAAAAGGCTATTCAAGAGTTAGAAAATACGCGAACAGTAATATTTAATCAAACCGGGTTCATTCCCTATTTGTTCCGACCTCCGGGAGGAAAGTTTGATGCAGAAACAATAGAAATAGCCAAAGAGCTTAATTATACAACTGTCCTCTGGACAAATAACTCCGGAGACTGGCAGGCATTATCTTCCAATAAGCTCAGTAAGCGAGTAATTGATAATACCTTCCCGGGAACAATAATTCTCATGCATAACTCCGATAGTTCCTCAACATTATCCGCATTGCCAACTATCATTAGAACACTTAAGCGAAGAGGTTTTGCATTCGTAACTGTCAGCCAGCTATATTCTCAACAAAACAATAAATCGCAACCCGTTATGAGAACAAGAACCTCTGATTACTCTTCTGCCCGTCGGCCTATGAACAACATATAAATAGGATCATTTCCGGTTTAAGGTAAACAATTTTCCGGGATGCTGCTTAATACGTCCAATAATCTCTAATTCTAACAAAGCAGCTATAATTTCGGACGATGATAGTCGGGTAGTTTCGACAATACTATCAATACCGGTTGGCACGCCTGAGAGCAATTTAACGATTTTAACCTGGACCTCGTTTAAGGTACCATAATTTAATTCTTTTTCGGGCTGACTAGTTTCTATATTCTCCAAAGAGAATAACGACTGCTGCCTCACAAATGGCTGCTCTTCAAGAATATCTTCAACGGAACTCACGAGCTTAGCCCCTTCTTTTATTAACTTATGCGGTCCTTTACTGATATCAGAAGTTATATCGCCAGGAACAGCAAAAACCTCTTTCCCCTGGTCCATGGCAAGATATGCCGATATCATTGCACCGCTCTTTATATCGCCTTCAACAATCATTACCCCGTCAGACAACCCTGTCACAATCCGGTTGCGCAGAGGAAAAAACATTCGCCGGGGTTCTATATCCGGCTCATATTCCGATATAACCATACCACGATCAATTATTTCCTCAAAAAGGCCAACATTTGTTCTCGGGTAAATATGATTAAAACCGCCGCCAAGAACAGCGATCGTTTTCCCCTGTCCGTTCAGGGTTGCACGATGGGCACACGTATCAATACCTTCAGCCATACCGCTAATAATCATAATACCTTGACTTACCAACTGCGAGGTCAGATCCATGGTCACTTTCATACCGTAACTACTGCATTTTCTGGTTCCTACAACGGCAATTGAGGGGATCGCGAAATCGAGGTCCTTACCTTGGACATATAATAATGCCGGAGGGTCGTATATATTCTTTAGTTTGGCAGGATATTTCTGATCGAAGTAACTAACGACCCTTATTCCTTCATTGTCCAGCTTCTCAAAGTAATCATAGACTTTGCCGGAATCAAAAAGCTTGAATTGTTCACCAATAAACTCAGGAATGTTGAATTGTTTGAGATATTCCTGGTTATTTTTATCTAAAAAAGAGAGAAAATTGAAATCACGCTCGACAAGCTTCCTGAAAACGTTAATCGTAAAACCTTTTACTTTGAGAAGGATATAAAGAGTATTAGCTAATTGCACTGCGTTTTCCATGACTTATTTCATTTACCTTTTCTCGTGTTTCTTTATCGATAGCAACGATATCTTCCAGTGACGGATTAGGATTATAGGCATGTTTCTCTAACATTAAGGAGATAATCCGGGGAATTTCTAAAAAGCCTATTTTTTCTTGTAGAAATAATTTGACCGCTTCCTCATTTGCCCCGTTCAGGACCGTAGGCGCAGAACCTCCCTGATTACCAGCCTCGTATGCCATTTTTAAGCAAGGAAATGCTTCATAATCCGGTTCATAAAAACTGAGTGCCCTAAGTTTAACAAGATCGACTCGCGGCCAGGAAGATAATAACCGCTCCGGAAATGAAAGCGCGTACTGTATAGGGAGACACATTGACGGCACACCAAGCTGCGCAATTACCGAGCCATCATTATAGGTCACCATTGAGTGGATGATGCTCTCTCTATGGATCACCACATTAATATTGTCATAATCAATACCAAACAACCAGTGCGCTTCAATGACTTCCAATCCTTTATTGATCAGCGTCGCCGAATCTACGGTTATCTTTTTTCCCATATCCCAATTCGGATGGTTCAGGGCATCACAAAGCTTTTTTGATTTAAGCTCTTCTTTTGTCAGTCCAAAAAAGGGACCGCCTGAAGCAGTTAACGTGATTGATTCTACCGACTTGGAATCATTTCCTTGCAGGCATTGCAATATTGCCGCGTGCTCGCTATCAACAGGCACTATGCGGACTCCCTTTTTTCTGGCTCTTTCCATGACAAGGTGGCCCGCTGCTACCAGTATCTCTTTGCTTGCCAAAGCAATATCCTTGCCGGCATCTATTGCACTCACAGTAGGGAGAAGCGCTCTCACACCAACAATTGCCACGAGAACCAATTCAGCATCTGGCAACGCAACTAGCGTTAATAAGCCCTCGTCGCCGCAAAGGACCTTAATCGTGGTCCCGGTTAATTGCTGGCGAAGATAATCCACTTGGTCTCTATCCTGGATACAAATATATTCGGGATTAAACTGTCTTGCTTGCATGAGCAGCAACTTTGCATTAGAACCCGCAGCAAGCCCAACAACGTTAAATTTATCAGGATGATGCGTAACAACTTCCAAAGATTGTGTTCCAATAGAGCCGGTCGAGCCTAAAATTACTATATTTTTCATCGCAGAATCACCATTGTAAGATAATAATAGATTAACGGGGCAATAAAAGACGCGCTGTCCAATCGATCAAGAATGCCTCCGTGCCCGGGAAGTATCCAGCCGGAATCTTTTACTTCATATTTCCGCTTAATCAGTGATTCAAACAAATCTCCAAGCTGTCCAAAAACACCCACAATCATTCCCATGATTATTGCGTGATTCAAACCAAGATAATGAGCGCCTAAAAAGTATGAGGCGATTACTGCGGAAATGAACCCAGCAATACATCCTTCGACAGATTTCTTAGGGCTTATGAATGGAGCAATTTTATGTTTGCCGAATTTTATTCCTACAATATAAGCCATAGTATCACAAGAAGCTATGGTTAAGACAAGGTAGATCAGGTAAGCAAAACCATGGTCCAACCCACGTAGAAGAACAAAGTAAGAATAAAACCAACCAATATAAAGGATACCTCGAATAACCACAAAAAAATTATTTTTGCAGCCTATAACTTTTTTTAAAAAAACTTCGGTAATAAACCCGAAAACCAGTAGAATAGAAATCAATAAGCTTAATTTAGAATTCCAAAAAACCATCGTTTCTTTCATGTACGTCGAAACAACAAAGGCAAGAACGAGTACGTAACCCATTATCTCGTATGGATTTCCTTTTTTATAAGAGGTAATAGAAAAATATTCGTTCGTTGCCAAAATTGCTACCGCAACCATAAGCATTAAAAAAGGAATGATTCCATAAGGAGGAACATCATAGAGGATAAATAAAAACACTATCGGGGCAACTACAAAAATAGTGATGAATCGTTTAAACAAAACCTATAGACCTCCGAATCTCCGTTCTCGCGAATCATACCATGACAAAGCCTTCTGATACTCTTCTTTATCAAAATCAGGCCATAATACCTCAGATATATAGATCTCAGCGTAAGAAAGCTGCCATAGCATAAAATTACTAATCCTGCTCTCCCCGCTCGTTCTTATTAACAGCTCGGGGTCCGGACAATGCTTGGTATATAAATATTTTGAAAATTCTTCAGGAGAAAGATCATTGATATTTAATGTATCATTTCTGACGTTATCAGCGATCTCTTTTACTGCGTCAATGATCTCTTGACGAGAACCATAATTAATCATAACGTTTAGAGTAATTTTTTCATTATCTTTAGTTTTTTCTTCGGATCTCTTGATTTTTTCCTGCAATACAGATGACAGCTCATGAATCCTGCCTAAAAACTTAACACGAACATTATTGTTATGTAAATCTTGAACCTGCCTATCAATCTGTGACTCAAAAAGCTTCATGAGAAATAAAACTTCTTTTTCCGGACGCTTCCAATTTTCAGTTGAAAAAACATAAACTGAGAGCACCTTAACCCCAAATTCAGCAGAAAGTTCTACAGTCCTACGAAGTGCATCTATCCCTTTTTTGTGTCCGGCACTCCGTGGCAATCCCCGCTTGCGAGCCCATCGTCCATTGCCATCCATGATCAGAGCAACGTGTCTAGGTACTGTTTTAATTTCCGGTTTATTCATTGCTTAAAACCATAAGCGCATACTCTGGCTGAGTATGCTTTCGTCAATAAATAGTAAGGGTTTGATAAATCAAACCCCTAATCAATTAATTATTCTTCATTCGATGAAATTTATTCAGCTGAAATAGCACTTACCGGGCATGTATCTGAACAAGCACCACAATCAATACAAGCATCGGTTATTTTGTATGCATTTCCATTCTCCACTATAGCATCCTGAGAACATGAACCTGCACATGAACCACAAGCAATACAAGCATCTTCATCAATTTTATACACTGTATATCCTCCTTTATTAAATCTTTATTAAATCTCTTTTAAGTCTTTTTCTTTGGCAATAAGCATATCCTCAATTTTTTTGATATACTTATCAGTTACTTTTTGAATTTGGTCTTGTGCCCGTTTTTTCTCATCTTCGGAAATATTTTTATCTTTTTCCGGTTTCTTCAATTCATCAAGCGCATCTCTTCTGAGATTTCTAACCGCGACTCTTCCCTCTTCTGCGATTCTTTTAACAACTTTATCGAGTTCTCGTCTTCTTTCCTCGGTAAGGTCGGGAATAATCAACCGAATAATATTACCTTCTGTATTTGGCGTCAAGCCTAAATCTGATTTTTGTATAGCCTTTTCAACACTACTGATTGCTCCTCGATCAAAAACCTGCACCGCCACGATTTTAGGTTCGGGAGCAGATAAATTTGCCAATTGCTGTATTGGCACTTGTGAACCGTAATAATCAACCATTATCCTCTTCAGCAGATCGGGATTCGCTCTTCCTGTCCTAACAGATGAAAAGTTCTTAATTAGAGTTTCAAGGGTTTTCTGCATTCTATCTTCTAACCGTTCAAACATTCTCAAACCTCCTTCTTATTATTGCAAACAATTCTGGTACCAACATTTTCACCTAGAATTGCTTTGCAAATATTTCCCGGATGACTCAAGTTAAAAACAACTATCGGGATATTATTATCCATACTTAAGGCTATTGCGGTTGTATCCATAACCTTAAGTTCCTTATTTAATACATCCATATAGGTCAGTTCTTCAAACTTAACCGCATCTTTATGCTTAACCGGATCTTTATCATACACCCCATCCACTTTTGTGGCCTTAAAAATTGCCTCAGCATCTATCTCCGCAGCTCTGAGTGCCGCCGTAGTGTCCGTTGTAAAATAGGGATTCCCTGTGCCTCCGGCAAAAATAACAACTCTCCCTTTTTCCAGATGACGAATCGCCCTTCTTCTAATAAAAACTTCTGCAACATTTCTCATCTCAATACTCGTCTGTACTCTTGTCATAACCGACTCTTTCTCAAGCGCATCCTGAAGAGCCAAAGCATTCATAACCGTAGCCAGCATTCCTGAATAATCTGCCGTGACCCGGTCCATGCCGTTCACACTAGCCGAAATTCCCCGAAATATATTGCCCCCACCAATAACCACGCCAATCTGGACCTTTAATGCGTGGGCTTTTTTAATTTCATTGGCTATATATCTTACAAATTTTGGGTCAATACCATATTGTCTTTCACCTAAAAGCGCTTCACCGCTCAATTTAAGCAATATTCTATTATATTTGCCGCTTCTCATTGTTCAAACACACTCCTACCTTCAGATTCATTCATGTATTATAGCACTAATTATAATCTATCACTGCAAAGATATTTTGTATAGTAACTGCATCAAATGTAATTATCGGAAAGATAAATTATTTCATTATATATAAGATTAGTGTTGTTTTTGAAAGCAAGATATTTTATAATAAAAACATGGTCACTCTGCTAATCGCTGACGATGAAGGATATATACGAGAAGGAATTATTTGGGTCCTTAAGACGAAGGGCTGCACTGTCTTTGAGGCACAAGATGGAAATGAATGTCTTGATATCCTTAAGAAAGAAAAAGTCGATCTGGTTATTCTCGACTTAAAAATGCCAAATAAAAATGGCTGGCAAACGGCACATGAAATCCGAACTATAAAGGGATATGAGACGATCCCGGTACTCGTGTATAGCGGTCATTTGTATGAAGAGGATAATCCGGAAGATATTTTATTGAAACAAAAAGTTAATGAAATACTTGCAAAACCCCTCGATATAAGTAATCTTATGAAATTAATCGGAAAATACGTAAACCTAAGTGAAGATTATTAATCCTGATAATTCTTTTAAAACTTCCACTGAGAATTTTTTGACAATGAAAAATCGTAGTTCGAATAAATAGCGCGCACCGATATGCGCATGTATTATTTATTCAAACTACGATTTTCTTGATTTATGCAACGATTCTATAATTAGTTCTTAATTGTTTATGAGAACTTTTTTTAACACGTCTATTTCTTCCAGGACCGCTCCGGTCCCATAAGCAACACAGGATAACGGATCGTCGGCAATAAAGACTTTCATATCCGTCTCTTGTGAAAGGTATTTATCAAGCCCGGGAAGTAATGCACCACCCCCAGCCAAGATAATGCCTCTATCCATAATATCTGCAGCTAGCTCCGGTGGTGTCTGTTCTAAGGTTATTCTGACCGCATCTACAATGGTGTTAATTGACTCGTAAAGTGAATCCCTTATTTCCGAACTGGACAGAGTAAAGTTCTTTGGAAGTCCGGTAATAAGATCACGACCTCTAATCTCAATGGTTTTTTCGTCTTTTAACGGATACGCTGAACCTATTGCTATTTTTATTGTCTCAGCAGTTCTCTCGCCAATAAGAAGATTATAATTTTTTCGGCAATGCGCAACGATATTTTCATCCATTTCATCACCAGCTATCCGAATCGACCGGGAAACAACAATACCGCCCAAAGCGATAACTGCAACTTCGGTTGTACCTCCTCCAATGTCAACTATCATGCTGCCGGTAGGTTCAGAGACCGGTAATCGAGCCCCAATAGCAGCAGCCATCGGTTCTTCCACCAGAAAGGCTTCTTTTGCGCCAGCCTGCATAGCCGCATCCAGAACTGCACGTTTCTCTACTCCAGTAATGCCAGAGGGAACCCCGATCACAATTTTTGGCTTTCCAAAAAGAGATTTAGAACTTACTTTCTGAATAAAATGTCTTAGCATCATTTCTGTTACTTCGAAATCAGCGATAACGCCGTCTCTCATCGGACGAACAGCAATAATATTGCCGGGAGTTCTTCCCAACATTCCCTTCGCTTCTTTCCCGATTGCCAATACACGTTTCGTATTCTTTTCTATAGCCACAACCGAAGGCTCTCTCAAAACTATCCCGACACCTTTTTGGAACACCAGTGTATTAGCGGTTCCCAGGTCGATACCTAAATGCTTCGTCCATCTGTCCGTTAAATATTTATGTAAACTCATTTAAGCCTCCCGATATTTTATGACCCTTTAAATTAATAAACAGGTTTATTTATTTTTTATTCTATTCCCCGATACCTAACTGAATTACATCTCTAAAAACATATTCAACAGGCAAACCAACAACATTAGTATATGAACCTTCTATTTTTTTAACTAAGAGCATTCCTTTTTCTTGTATTGCATAAGCTCCAGCCTTATCAAGGTAATCCCCCGAGGACAGATACCAATCAATAAACTCTTCCGGCATATCAAAAAAAGTTACTTCGGTCTTAACACACCTTGTTATATCTTTATTACTTACCGTATCCCTTACAGTATATGCCGTTAGGACATCATGAACCTTACCGCTTAATAACATTAATTTTTTTTTGGCATCTTCTAATGATTTAGGCTTTGTTAAAACGCTCCCATCACAGATGACCACTGTATCTGCAGCAATAATTATACCTTTATGCCGATTACTCACAACCGCTGCTTTCGCAACAGACAACCTGCATATTTCGTTTTCTATAGGTTTTTCTATGCTGATCGACTCATCAATATCGGCAACAATAATTGTAAATGTTAAGCCGGCTTTTAACAGTAGTTCTTTTCTTCTAGGAGACGCTGAAGCTAATACAATGTTTTTATTCTCTAATATAGAAAGCATCATTCCCCATCGATTTAGCTTTTACGATCATTTTTTTAGCTTGATCATATCTATCAAAAGCCCCTATTTGAACTCTCCACATTGATACACTCTTAATAGTAACATTAGAAATATAAACTTCAAAGCCTTGTTGTTTTAGCTTGCTCTCCAGTATTTTTGCATTCTCCTGCTTACCATAGGAACCGGCAATAACCTTAAATTTATTAGATTTTTCTGATAACGTAGCTATTTCATCTTCCTTTTTCCCATCTTTCGGATTAATTTGAATGCTTTTATCTAATTTCAGCAAAGTAGAAACCGCCAAATCAGCTGTTTTTTCTTCTTTAACTTTTACAGCAATATTCTTCTCAGGTTTCATTGCTGATTTAGCGTGGTCAATATGGACCCTTATTTCGGGTTTATTTGCTGGTTTAATTTCCGGCTTTGTTTCTGTAGTATGGACCGTGATCGCCATCGGCTTTCTGACTGGTCTTGGTGCTATTACCTTGATAGGAGTTGAAATTACTGGCTTTGCAGCAATAACTGGTGAAGGAGTAATAGCAGGCTTAGCAGTTGCGGCAACTTGTACAGGTTTAGCTACAGGTCGAATTACCTGGCTAACTGCTTTTGTTTCCACTTTTTTTGTCGGAGTACTTTGGCTTGCCTGTAATAGCGTTGTTGCAGAAACAGCGACTGAGACAGACGTTGATTTGAGCTCTTGTGATAAGGTATTCGCAATAGTCTGGGTCTGGTCTAAAACATTATTAGTATCCATTTTTTCAATTTCATAGAGAACCTTCTCATCCGGTGTTTCCAAATCAGAAAATTCATCCATTTTTACTTTTTCTTCGTTTATCGTCGGCTGCGATATCGATACGGTAAAAACTTTTTTTCCCAAGATGAAACTTCCCCAGAAAACACCAATGCCTGTAGCAACAATAACGAAGACGATCAATACATTTTTTAATACATTTACTTTGGACTCTTGCTGGTCATTTAGTATGGTATTGATTGTGTTTTCATCTTTGGTATCGTCAAAGTCGATATTTTCATCATAACCTTCTTGTAAATTAGCCACTATTTATCCTCCTGGTTTATCTTCCGAACAATTATTTTATTTTAATTTGCTTTATTTTTGGATTTTCGGTTACTTTATCTAAAACATTTTAGTATCATTTTAGCATATATGTTATTCTTATCAAAGATATTTAGTTCCTATTATTTCTTCCATTCATAACAGTGTTTACAAAAAAAAGAAAACTTAAAATCCCATCTTTTCTATTAACGCTCAACATTAAACATTAATAATATGTTGGTTTTTGAGCAGCGTTTTTATGGCCCCGACAAGGTACAGAGAGCCACAAAGAACAAAGATACCATCATTTACGGTATCGTTAATCCATTCCACCACTTCATCTAGCCTAGTCCCGGAAATGATTTTTCCATGGTAGGACAAAGAACGCAATTCGAGCTCCAGATCTTCGGGCAACCAACAGTTTTCATTCGGTATGGCGACGAAACTTACGCTCTCTATCGTATTATTCTTTAACTGTAGCATCTCGTCTAAAATAGGAAGAGGCTCTTTTCTTTTTAATATACCCACAATAAAATTGATATTTTTTCCTGTATATTTTTTATCGATGGCTGTTAGTAAAGCAGCCATACCCAGCTGATTATGTGCCCCATCGATAATCACATTATCAGCTATTACCTCAAATCTTCCCGGGAACGAAAAACTACTCACAAGGCCAGACAGATCTTCCTCGGTCACAAAAACATTATATTTCGACAAAACATACTTCGCTACTTCAACCGCTAACGAAAAATTCTGGTTTTGGTAAGCAACAGATACGCCAGGAATATTATCCGTTTTTACAATACGCATATCAACATAATTATCCTGAGCAATCCGCTCAAGAACACCTAAAACCTCAACTTCCTGTTCAACAGTAAAAACAGGCTTTCCTTTCTTGATAATCCCTGCTTTCTCCATAGCTATTTGCGTAATTGTGTTACCCAGGATATCTTTGTGATCAAAACCGATAGGAGTTATGACCGCGCATTCCGGGTTAACAATATTTGTAGCATCGAACCGACCGCCAAGCCCTACTTCAAAAATTGCATAATCGACTTTCTCTGATAAAAAGAAAATAAAGGACATAAGCGTTAATACTTCGAATTCCGTCAACTCAAGCCCATTTATTTCTTTTGATTTGCTCATATATGCGATTATCTCAGCAAATTTAGTTTGACATATTTCTTGATTATTTATGAGGAATCGTTCAGTATACTCTTCGAGATGCGGGGATAAATACGTTCCGACTTTAAACCCTTTATTTATCAGCAACGTGGATATAGCCTTCGTCGTTGAACCTTTGCCGTTAGTACCTGCAACTAAGACACTTTTGTACCCATTCTGCGGCGAGCCAAGCAACTGTGAGGCGGCAGTAATCCGTTCTAAGCCTGGCTTAATACCAAAATGCTTTCTATTATTCAAAAAAAGGCAGGCTTGTTTATAGTTCATTATAAATTCTAACTTAATATCGTAAGCTGTTTTTCCAGTCTCATATATTGTTCTTTGTAAGTTGCTAATTTCTCCTGCTCTACCAGAACAACCTCTGCAGGGGCTTTATCAACAAAACTCTGATTATTAAGTTTCCCTTCCAAACGGGCGATCTCCTGCTTAATTGATTTATTTTTTTTCTGCAATCGGTCTTTTTCATTCTCTATATTAACGACTCCCTGAGCTTTAATATAGATATCGATCCCACTCGCGGATGTATACAGTAATTTTTGTTTTTCTCCTGACTTATCTGTATAGTTCAATTGAGCCAGTTCAGAGATATAAAGCTGCTGTGCCTCTAATAGTTTCTGCTTATTTTCGTCTTCTACAGAAAAAAAAGTGGCCAGTTTAATTCCTGGAGCGATGCCGGAATCAGCTCTCAGATTTCTAATACTATGGATAACTGAAAATACGATTTCCGCACTATTCTCAACCTCATCGTTAATTAGTTGCCGATTAGCTTCAGGCCATTGATGAATAATTAACGGCTTATCGGTGCCACCTGTTTTTTCGTTAATTATTTTCCATATAACTTCGGTAATAAATGGCATGAAAGGATGAAGAAGAGAAAGTGAACCTTTCAATACTTCCAGGACAATAGGCATCGATTCATTTTTTCGTCGCTTACTAAATTCGATATACCAGTCACAAAAATCATTCCAGATAAATTGATACAGTGTCGAACAGGCCATTCCATATTCAAAATTTTCCGATAGCTCGGTTGCCTTCTCAACAGTTCTGTTATATCTGCTCAAAATCCACTTATCAGCCAAATCAAAGGTAGCCGGATCGAGCCCAGCCGGGACTTCTTCAAGCGACATAACAACGTAACGGCTGACATTCCATATTTTGTTGGCAAAGTTCCTACTCGACGCGATTTTATCAGTTGATAGCTTGATGTCCTGGCCTCCGGAAGTAGTAAGATGTGCCAGCGCAAATCGTAAGGCATCAGTTCCATACTCATCCATAACAACCAGCGGATCAATTGCGTTCCCCGTTGATTTGGACATTTTTTTCCCATGAGCATCTCTTACTAATCCATGTACTATAACTTTACTGAAAGGAATATTGTTCATGAACTTAAGGCCCATAACTATCATTCTGCTTACCCAGAACGTAATAATATCGTAGCCGGTTACCAATACGCTGGTAGGATAAAACGTTGCTAAATCACTGGTCTGATCAGGCCATCCCAGTGTGGAAAACGGCCAAAGGGCTGATGAGAACCAGGTATCCAGCACATCGGGGTCCTGGTGGATATTATGGCTTCCACAGTCGCATTCCTTCGGGTCTTCCGTTTCACAAATAACTTTATTACAATCTTCACAATACCATACCGGAATACGATGTCCCCACCATATCTGCCGGCTTATACACCAATCCCGGATATTTTCCATCCAATCGAAATATAATTTATCCCATCTTGCAGGAAGCAGCGCAACCTTACCGGACCGGACCGCGTCGATTGCAGGAGCGGCTAAATTCTTCATAGCTACGAACCATTGTTTTGAAAGATACGGCTCAACGATAGTATGACATCGATAACAATGTCCAACAGAATAAAAATGCTCTTTTACTGAGATAAGATATCCATTTTCTTCCAGATCCTGGACAAGCTGTTTTCGACAAACAAAACGGTCAAGGCCTTGGTACTGTTTGGGCACATTCTCATTCATAATCGCTGATTCATCCATAACTTTGATGAATTCCAGATTATGGCGCTTTCCTATCTCGTAATCGTTCGGGTCATGGGCAGGAGTTACCTTAACGGCACCTGTACCAAATTCGGGATCAACATGGTCATCTGCAATTATCGGGACCTCCCTTCCGCTAAAAGGAATAATAACCATTTTTCCCAAGATACTGCGATATCTTTCATCTTTCGGATTAACAGCAATGGCAGTATCGCCAAACATCGTCTCCGGCCTTGTCGTTGCGATTTCTATATAGCCGTTCCCATCAGCAAACGGATACTTAATATGCCAGAAGCTACCGGTCAAATCTTCATGCTCAACTTCTACATCAGAAAGTGCAGTATGGCATCGCGGACACCAGTTGATAATATAATTGCCCTGGTAAATCAGGCCTTCTTTATATAATGAAACAAATACTTTGCGAACGGCCTTTGAACAGCCGTCATCCATAGTAAAACGCTCATGGTGCCAGTCAACTGAACAGCCAAGTTTACGAAGCTGGGTAGTAATTCTATTTCCATATTCTGCTTTCCAGGACCAGACTTTTTCAACAAACTTTTCACGACCGAGATCATGTCGGGTAGTATGTTCTTTTAATAATTGTTTTTCTACCACATTCTGAGTTGCAATCCCCGCATGGTCAGTACCAGGAATCCAAAGGGCGTTAAAGCCCTTCATCCGCTTATATCGAATGAGGACATCCTGGAGTGTGTTGTTAAGTGCGTGCCCGACGTGAAGTGCCCCGGTAACATTAGGCGGTGGAATAACGATGCAAAAAGGATCACCGGTCCCCCTGGGAGCAAAGCAGTTATTGTCTTCCCATAATTTATAGATTGTTGATTCGTATTCTTGCGGATTATAAGTTTTTTCCATTACAATTCTTTCCCATGTTTGATAGGTAACCATATTTATTTATTGAAAAATTATACCATATCGCCTGGAATAGATGAAGCCGAGGTGCAAAAACTTCAGGGCACATAAAGAAAAATTAACTTTTTTGCAAAAACTTGATATTAAGCTGGCCAATAATACGTGATAATTCTCTATTAATCTCTATATCTGCGGTTTTTAAGTATGTTTCGTTATCTATACGATCGGCTGGAGAGGTAATATCCTTGTTGTGGTTAACCTGTTCAAAATGTTTATTTACCTGTTCTTCCAGATCGAGATTGAGGACCTTCGATAAATATTCTAAATATGCCATATGCACCCTTCTTATCAATATTTCCAGAATGACCGGCTTACCGATAAAGTCATAGGCACCATTTTTCATGGCCGCTTCGACGGTTTCATTGTCATCCTGGCCTGATATCATAATAACCTGGGTTTTGGGATTGATAACAGAAATCTCATTAAGCACATCTAACCCTGAAATACCGGGCATAAAGATATCCAAAAGGACTACCGGATTATGGCTCACCCGAAAGGTCTCAAGCGCTTCTTTTCCATTATGTTTATATTCAACCTTATAGCCATGAGTACTGAGGAACGCAGCCATATTCTTCGCAAAAAACACATCATCGTCAACAATTAACAAATCTTTGTTATTAATCATCTTTTTCATTATAATATCCTTTAATTTACGAGATACCTACGTTAACATACGAAGATAACATATTCCTTATTCCTGTTTCAATTAATTTTAATCTTTCTATTTCTTTTTCGTAATAGTAAACTCGGTTACAACCCTTCTCATCGCTTCAAAAACTTCTTCTTGCAGAAACATTTTGGCTTCCTCGGAGTCTATCCAATCTTTACCTTTCTTCCGGATCTTAACCGCCTCCAGTAATGTAAACTGTTCGTTTTTATCCGTATAATTCACAATCCCGGCAAAGGCCTCATTCTTCGGCTGGTCAACATGGACATCCCCTCGGATAATGATGTCATTATTATCACGATTAAAGACCAGTTCATCTCCGGTAATATACGTTTTTTCTTTGATTGCTTCTTTCGATTCTTTATCTTTTAATTTCTTTTTTGTTTGATCTTTAAGGAGCCATTCTAACGAGGTAAGTTCTATTTTTACATTGCCGTATAAATAGAATTTTTTCTCTTTGCCATTATAAAAAGCCATGTCGCCATATAATATCTTGTTATTCTGGACTACTTTTATATTGTAATTAAAGGTTATGAACTCTTCATCCTTTTTCTTATTGTAAAACATCTCCTGACAGGTGATCTTGGTTTCTTTGCTTCTGATCTCTGCTTTACGGCTATCAGTTGCATTCCGGGAGGGCTCTGCCAGCCAATATAAGGTCACGCCTCCGGTCACGATATTTCTTTCCTCATCCAAATATGAGATAAGCCTGTTTGCGGTGATAACCACATCATCGTTCGAAAGTATAATATTTCCAAAAAACGTAGCCCGGTTCTTCTCGTTTTCGATTTCCGCTCTATCGGCCACTATATCCGTTTTAGCGTTTGTCAGCTTAATATTATTTTCAATATAGGTCATCTTTCTGAAGGAATCGTACTTCAATTGCTCAGCTTCTATTAGTATTTTATCTTGTTTGCTCTTCTCCTCTGCATAAGCACTGGACATAAACAGGGCACTGATACCATTCTCCGCAAAAACACTGTCATACCGAGCATTAGAATATACCTTCTTAGCCTTGAGGTCCTGAAATAAAATTCGGCCATCCAGAGCAAATATCTTGCCGTCAACAATGTCGCTGAGATAGGCTTCGTCGATATCGTCACCTGACCAAGCCGACAAAGCATGTACGCTAAAAACCTTTTTTTTATCATGGAAACCATAAAAATTTATGTTATGAATTTCTACCTTCTTTTGAACGCTAGTGGCATTGTTGATAATATCTTCCTTAATATCAACCATCATCCACAGCAGTAAACTGACAAGGAACATTCCAAGGAAAAAAAACGATAGTCTCTTAATAATTTTCATACGAAACCGTTAATAGCCGGATTTGACAGTAGTTACAACGTGTCATATTAATATTATATATTTTCTCTGTGTAATTGGTAAACCCTAGGGAAATGCTAATCTGATCGCTAACTTAGTAATTATCAGCTACTGCCGGTTACCTAAAATTGAGAAGAAGGCTTATTGACCTTCAGCCCAACCCGGAAAAAATCTACCCGCCCACCATGATATCTTTGATACATACCGTAGGAGAACCAATATACCCATTGCCGGAGAAAAACTCAAGGTCATCCCCGATAAAATATATTTGTTTCAAGAAGTCGAGAAGGTTTCCGGCAATCATAACTCCCTTGACTGCTTTTGTTCGTTCTCCGTCTTCTATCAATATGCCCTGAGCTCCCAGACTGAACTCCCCGGATATCGGGTTAACCATGTGAAGCCCCATGACTTCAAAAATATAAAAACATTTATGAGCCTCTTTCAAAAAAACTTCGGTATTCTTCTCTCCGGGCTGAATATAAATATTGCTGGGAGATATTCCAGGTACCATTTTGTACGAAGAGCGAAAAGCATTCCCCGTGCTCTTACCATTGGCCCGGTTGGCATTCTTACTATCATAAAGATAGGTTTTTAAAATCCCGTCTTCCATGATAACTTTTCGCTTCGTAGGAACCCCTTCATCATCATAATATGCCGAAGCAAGTCCTCCACGATACATTCCATCATCGACAATCGTGAGTAATGGACTGGAAACAGGCTTTCCAAGATTACCTTTCAGTAAAGATTTCCCTTTATAAACCTGCTCCGAATCAAAAAGAGCTGCCATAACACCTAAAAACTGAACAGCAACCGTCGGATCAAGGACAACATCGATCTTCTGGGTAGGCAGAGAAACCGCATCAAGCAGTATCGTCGATCGATAGGCCGCCTTTTGCCCGATATTAACTGGATTAAACTGAACCAGCGCCGAGGAGGTCTGCATATAAGCTCCAGCCTCTCTCTGGTCTCCCGACTGAGCAATCACTTCTGCATAACCGCCAAGATAGGTAGAAACATTTCTCTGTAAAGGTATTTTTGATGAAACTAATAATGTCTCGGATATGCCGCTCGAGACTCCGACTTCCTCAGTGTTTACCACTCGCTTATCGTAACGATAAGCTTCTCTTTCTATTTGATAGGCTAAATTAATTTTTTGTTCGATAGAAAGATTTTTAATGCTCTCATCGACATTATTCAAGGGATCTTTATTCGGATTCTCTTCGAACTCCGGTAGAATATTATTAATATCTTTATCACTATAATTGACAATACTCTCTGCCTTATCGATAGTTGCCGCGATGGCTTCTTGAGAAAAGTCGCTCGAATAGGCGAATCCGACTCGTTCGTCTTCAATTATCCTGATGCCATAACCTTCATTCACTGCCTTCTTTGTTTCTACTATATTTTCTTTTCTTGTGGTAATTTTCTGGAAATCCAGGGAAGAGAAGAAGATCTCCCATTGGTTATAGCCTTTGTTGCGCAACCGGTCATATATTTTTTCAATTTTTTGCTCATTTGCTTGCATTATACCTGCCCTCCAACAACAATTTCCGGAATACGAAGCGTTGGCTGTGCATCACTAACCGGAACATGATCACCTTTTCCACATACTCCCGGAATAAAGGTAAGATCATTTCCAACCATATCAACGCTTTTCAGTACTTCAGGACCATTTCCGGTGAGGGTAGCACCCCTGACAAGTTCCGCTACTTTTCCATTTTTAATTATAAACCCTTCCGACACTTCAAATACAAAATCACCGTTGGTAGTATTTACCTGCCCGCCACCCATCTTTGTAACTAATAAGCCATTCGATACGCTATCTACAATCGCTTGCGGGTCAGTCTCGCCATTCGCGATGTAGGTATTAGTCATCCTCGGTACCGGTTTGTTCCGATAATTTTCTCTTCGACCATTTCCGGTCGGCGGCATATTAAGCAAGTTCGCGCTCATCTTATCATTAATAAAATTTTTCAACACACCCTTTTCGATAAGGACACTTGGCGATGTTTTGGTGCCTTCGTCATCTACTGCCGAATACCCATACTTGTACGCCAGCGACCCGTCATCAATGACAGTAATGAGAGGCGACGCCACCATCTTCCCAAGGCTCTCGCTAAAAATCGAGGTCTTCTTATGAATAAAATCCGCTTCCAATGAATGGCCGCAAGCTTCATGGATCATTGTACCGCCAGCTTCCCCCGACAATACTACCATCATTTTTCCGGCAGGCGCTAACGCGGCGTCTAACATGTTTACGGCCCTCTGAGCAGCCTTTCTGGCAATTTTTTCTACTGGTAATTCTTTAATATATTCCCAACCACGGGATTCTCCCGGGCCTTCATATCCGGTTTGGATAATGCCATCTTTTTGGGCTATAACATTTATCATGAATCTTGACCGTATCCGCACGTCACGGACGTGTATTCCTTCTGAATTAGCAATATATATTTCCTGTTCGGAATCGCCGTAACGAAGAGATACCTGGTTAATCAAGGGAGATACGGACCTCCCGGTTTTATCAAGAAAATATAATAACTCTATTTTTTCACCTAAGCCAACAGATTCGGGCACGATTTTGATATAGTCGGCATTATACGATTGCAATGGAAGCAACGTAACACTGCGCTTCTTTTGTCCTGCCTTAAAGACTTTGCTTAACTCTTTTGCAACCGACAGCACCCGATCTTTTTCCATTGAGTTGACATAAGCATAAGCAGTCGCAGCTCCCTCAACTATTCTCAAGCCGATTCCGGAATCAATACCGGCGGTTATTTTTTCCACCTTACTCTGCTCCATAAACACCATCGTGCTTTTTGTCTTTTCAGCAAAAAGTTCACAAAACCTGGCGCCACTTTCGGATAAAGTGTCTATAATTTCTTCTGATAACTTCTTTTCTATCATGGATCAACCTCGCGTAAAAATATTTACAGGGATAAAATGTCAGGCTATGATAAATGAATTAATATTAATTGTATTATAAGCAAAATATATTATAAGTTTCTTAACAACTTTTTATTATATATAACATATCCCCGGAATAATTTACATATTATTTTTTTATAATTCCTGACACCAGGCTAGCATACTTTCTCATTACAATCTCGATAGTAGGTATAGGTGAGAATTACCAGGTAGGTGCCGATAAGCCCTTGCAAAACAGGAAAGATCAGATTCTCTCCAATATATGGAATAAAAATGAACATATTATTGATCAGGAATAACACCAGCATGATCCCTAGAAAATAGAAAGAATAGTTAAAAAATGTTCGATTATTAAGCCTTATGAACAGAAATAGTTTGCGCAGGGTATTAATAATACCAAGCCCGTCATTAATAACAATTATCGGCACAAAAAGTAAAATAACGACAAACCACAATACCAGGAACATGGCAACATACTGGACAACAGGAAGACGCGCAGAAACAACTAGCAATAAGCCTGTAGGAAATAAAATAATTAGAGATACGGCATAAACGGTAATAATCTTTTTTAAACTTAGAAGAAGACTTCGAACAAAGTCTATCCGGTTTTCTTCAATTATGCTTTTGCCCATTGCGACAATAAGCGTCTGTACATAGATATGAACGAAAGAAAATACCACAATAAAAAGCTGAGTCGTACTATTCACATTTTGCAGCGGTTCGTCTAATTTTAGTTTTATGAACGAACTGAAAATACTCACGAGAAAATAAATTATGATTGAGGGAAATACTATGGAATAATCTTGCCTGAGAAGCTGATAACTTTTTTGCAATAATGGTAACAAGCTAAACGTCATTAAACCTGCATCCTCAGTAATTCCTGCATTCCTTCAACTAACTTATTCCGAACCTGCACGGTGTACTGCATAGCAACCGAAGCTCGTTCCATTGCCATCATCACTTTATGCATATCCGTATTTCTTCCTAAGGCAAAGTCTTGGGATAAATTATCGGCAGTTACAAGAGCCTTGTTGGTTTCATTAAGGTTATTGATTAAGGTCTTTTTAAAACTGTCCCCGAAGCTCTGGCCTTTTGGCAAACTCAGTCCTTTATCAAGGGCTATGTCTGAGGAAATAGGATTAATATCTAGCATGGTTATCACCTCTATTTCAGGATAGTTTGAGATTTTGGTTTAGTCTTATTCTCGGTTAATTTGCGCTCGCGGTCAATGAGCCTTCGGACATAGGCACTCATACTGCATTTACTAAGATAAGCATGGAGCCTTACGAACTCATACTCTTCCTCGGAAACGGTTACATTTATTGCTAATCTTTCATTCTTTTCGCTCATATGCAACACCACAACATTTAAATATTACAATAGTAAAACATTAACGCTTTGTCAAGTACAGCAAAAAACTTTTTAAATTTTCCATTAAATTAATTATATCAAATAAATTCCAAAGAAACTAAAAACCGCGATATTGTCCGGCACAGGAATCCTCCGATAAACTATCAACCGAATTTCCATTCGGTCCTGTTTGCTTATTATTGCAGAAATAACTATATGTCAATTTTACAAAATAATAATGTTTCAAAGTATATTAGAAAAATAAAGCCTTACAACCACAAGGAATATTTCCCAACCCAGCCTTTTATAGATATATATTTTATCTCTTGTAAAAAGTTACATATTATCATAAAATTCATCTGCTGCGCCCGAGAATTTGAGCAGTTAAAAGCTTTGCTGCAAAGGTATAATATTTGCTTAAAATTTCTTTGTATATGAATTTATTGATACAATATAATTGTTTCAGAATAATTGTATTTTAGGCCTTAAAGCGCGGCTGCAAAATAACTTAACCAAAGGATCAAATCGATGACGGGAACCTCAATTAAAGAAAGATCAAGTAATAATAAAAAAATCGTTAGCAGTTTAGACAAGGACCTCTGCGAGACTGTAAGTGCTGACAAGGACCTTAATCACACAAAAAAACCGGAGCTTATCAGCGCGAATAAACAAAGCAGCCTTCCCACAGAAAAAATCCTACAGCAACTAACCAGGGAAGACCATTACGATAAAGATTTTAGTGATATCAATATCCTCTCCGCAGCGCGAAAAGGCGAGATTAAAACGATTGAGCGCCTCATTAAGGATAACATAGACGTAAACATGCAGGACAAAGAAGGAAAAAGCCCGCTTATGGTAGCAACCCTAAATAAGAATAAAGAGCTTGCAGGACTACTTCTCAAAGCTCATGCAAATGTTAACAGCAAAGATACTAACGGGAAAACTGCGTTAAGAGTTGCCATAGAAAACAACGCAGAAGATATTGCTCTTATGCTTATTAAATATAACGCTGATGTTAATACCAAAGATAAATACAAACAAACCCCACTCATTTGGGCCGCAAAAAATGGACGGGCCTCATGGATCAAGCTGCTCCTAAAATACAGTGCCGATATTAACATTGAAGATTCTCACAAAAAGATTGCTTTCATTTGGGCCGCCATGAATGGCCACAAAGAAATTGTGAAACTATTGGTCAACAAGGTCAATATTAATTTTAAAGATATCTTTGGAAAAAACGCACTCATCTACTCCGCAATCCAAGGACATACAGAGATAATAAAACTCCTCATAAAAAACAAATCCTTTATCCATTCTACTGACTGCTACGGAAAAACTGCGGCAATGTACGCAAAAGAGCACGGACATAAGGAAATCACACTCCTGCTCAACAGACCGTTAATGCGCTAACCTATAAGTGCATCCTCTTAAAATTGGCTATCGCTGCTTCCGAGCGTTGAATGCCACGCGACGATAAAAAGGCGAAAGCAGCTTTTTCCAGCTGCTTTCACAAAGATAGGAGGTCACGAACGTTCCAAGTTTAATAGATATGTTATAACGGCATTACCACATATACATCCCAGACAGAAAATGATTTTAGATCTGCATCCTTTTGATAGGTAACAAGATCAGTGCAAATACCAGCGCTGATATCTTTATTAATAGCTTTCTCAAGCGCATACATAAAAGAAACTGCCGGAGTAGAGCCTTTAGCACCGGCTACGGCAACGCCCCAGCTCCCATAATAGAAATCCGCAAAATATGAATTCGTGTTTTCATCAAGAATTCCAATCGTGCCATCAGCAACAAATCCGCTACCGAAATCCAGCCTCAAACCTCCCTTACCCATGCCTGATCCCGTAAATGAAGTATATAAATATGGTGTTGCTAAATCTGCAAAACTTACCCCAGCAATACTTAATAATAATGATGCTATTACAATTATTTTTTTCATTTTTCTTTCCCTTCTATTTTTAAGTTTTATTTATTAATCATTTTTTGACTATATCTACTAAAATGTTACCAGCCACCTCCTTCAACAGCAGAGGTATATACAATTTTTATGCCAAAATCATTATTCGCAGATGACGGTGTCGCTTACAAGAAGGAAAAGGACGTAATAAACGAACAAATAGCATTCTTTACCGATCTTAATCTTGTCTTTGTCCGCTGATTACGTTAACACAACAAAGTTGCCATATAATTTACAAATTTGTAAATATTTTTATTTAAACCTACATAAATGTATGCTACAATTGTTTTATTAATCGTGGAGGTGTATTATATGGAGGATGCCATTAGAGAAGTGAAAGAGATGCAAACCCTGTATGAGATTAGTATGGCATTATCTGCGTCGCTCAATCTCAATGAATCGATCAATAAAATATTCAGCATTCTTGATTCAAAAATGGGAATGAGCCGAGGAACACTAACCTTATTAAACAAACTGACCAACGAAATATCCATAGAAATCGCGCATGGCTTGGCTGACGAAGCAAAAAAACGCGGTAAGTACATGGTAGGAGAAGGAATCACCGGAAAGGTGATCGAAAAAGGTGATCCGGCAGTAATACCACTTATAGGAAAAGAACCTCTCTTTTTAAACAAAACCCGCTCTCGGGGCGATATCAAAAGAAACGATATCTCTTTTATCTGCGTTCCAATTAAAATTGGAAACGAAATTATCGGCGCTATAAGCGTGGACAAACTTTTTGCAAACAACATTGCACCCACCGAAGATGTCAGGTTACTAGCAATCATTGCTTCGATGATCGCCCAGGCGGTTAAGCTAAAAAGACTTATTGAGGAAGAGAAAGAAAAACTAATTTCGGAAAATATCAAACTCAAAGAAGAGCTTAGAGAAAAATACAACATCACAAATATCATTGGCAATAGCAGCGTAATGCATAATATCTATGAAAACATTATTCAAGTGGCCCCATCGAATACGACAGTATTAATACGTGGCGAAAGTGGAACGGGAAAAGAACTTGTAGCTCACGCCGTTCATTATAATAGCCCAAGAGCCCAGAAACCGTTCATAAAAATCAACTGCGCGACTATCCCTGAAAACCTCATAGAATCCGAGTTATTCGGTCATGAAAAAGGCGCCTTTACAGGAGCCAATGAGCAAAAAAAAGGAAAGTTCGAAGCGGCACATGGAGGTACTATTTTTTTAGACGAGATAGGTGAACTCAGCACCCAACTACAGGTAAAACTGCTACGGATACTGCAAGAACGGGAATTTGAACGGGTAGGCGGCATAACCTCGGTTAAAGTAAATGTCCGGGTAATCACAGCTACGAACCGGGATCTCGAAAAGGAAATCAGTGAACATCGGTTCCGCGAAGACCTTTATTACCGGCTTAATGTATTTCCTATCTATATGCCCCCGCTCAGGGAACGAAAAACAGATGTCTTGCTGTTAGCAGAATATTTCCTGGCACGCTACGCAGAAGAAAATGACAGAAAAATAAATCGGATATCTACCCTGGCAATCGATCTTTTAAGCTCGTACCATTGGCCGGGAAATGTTCGTGAACTACAAAATTGCATGGAAAGAGCCGTTCTCCTATGTAACTCCGATACAATACAAGCGCCCCACCTTCCACCGACACTGCAACGAATTGATACCGTTGAGAACAGAGATACCCTATCTCTTTCCCAGCAAGTCGAGAACTTCGAAAAAGAACTCATAATCGATGCGCTGCAAAAAAGCAGAGGGAACAAAATAAAAGCGACAGCTTATCTTTCGACAACGGAAAGGATCCTCGGGTACAAAATAGAACGTTACGAGATCGACTTTAAAAAATTTAAGAGATAAAATAAAATATTTATCATTTATTGCTTAATTTTTGTATAATTGAAATAGAGCAAATCCACATGTCCCCCCGCTAAAAAGGAGTAATTCATGGATAGACAAACATTATTAGATGCTATTGAAATGAAAAATGTGTCAAAACAAGATGCATTAAATATTATGAAAATCTCCGCTATCGACTCGCAGCAAAAACTGCAAAACGCGCTCAATCAGGTATATCCCAAACTTGGGCTGGGCCTTACACTAGATCTGCTCTTTGAACAGCAAATTGACACCGGATTCATAGGAGATACTCTTGATGGAGTAGAAGTCGTATCAATGTTTGATGAAGAGTATAAGATCTCTTTTTCAGCTATGTTCAATCCCAAACGAGAGGAAAGAGCGAAGGGATTCGGAATCAGGAAACCGCCGGAAAACAGCGGCTATAATTATATGAATGACGGATGTTTTCTCTGTATGGAAAACATCATCTGGCAGCAAAACGGAAGACAGAAAGGGTTTTACTGGAATCCTAGACAGAGCATAAATGAGTATAACTTCCTTACTAATCCATTTCCTATATTTAACAGGCATTTCACTATCGCAAGTGCTTCACATGTAATACAAAGGATCAACAGCGATCACCTTCGGGATATGATCCAATTCATGGATGAAGCAGAAGATTACCTTATCTTTTTTAATGGTCAGGATGCAGGGGCCTCGATACCATGGCACCTCCATATGCAAGCGTGTCGGCAAGTACTGCCTATCGAGCAAGCACAGGACAAGGTCGTTATTCTTGATGATGTCATAAAAATATCCATGCTTCATTATCCTATGCCTGTTATTAAGTTAACCGGTACAAGCAGATATCTTATCGATCTCGCAGGCTCTATGATCGTTAAACGATGGATAGAAGCTGAACCCAATTATCACAATACACTTAACTTTCTTGGGACTAAACGAAACAAGGAATATCAAATATACTTCGTATTAAGGGATATTCTAAAATATAAAACCAGATGGATGAAGGGGATGCCCGCGTCAATCGAAATGGGCGGTGTTATCATATGGTCGCACCCGGATGACAGGGCAAAATTCGATAATTTCGAAAAAGGACTTTATATTGAACAAAACGGTTCTTCCCAAAATATCAACGGACTTGATATCATTAAAGGAATTATGGTAGACGTCAGGCCTTCCGAAACGACCATTAATAATTTCGTTAATAATCTTTGCTGGGAAAAAATAAATGGTTGTTATTAATCAAGCTAATAGTCTATACTAGAAAATGGCAGGGTTTACTATATTATTAATATTGAATTGCATGACTGTAAAAAAGTTCTCCTATGAACAAAATAATTATCGTTGATGACGAAAAAATCAAACGTATTAAACTGGCCAGGGCCCTTCGATCGAAAGGATTTATAGTCGATGAGGCTAAAAATGGCATAGATGCGATCGGGATGATTAAGAATACCCGATATGACCTTATACTTATTGATAATATTATGCCAAAACTGACCGGGATTGACACCTGCAAATATATTAAAGATAATAAACTAGCTCCGGGCATTAAGATGATCCTGTTAATAGGATATGGCTCACTGGCCGATTACCCGGAAATAAAAGAAATTGGGATTCAAAAAGCTCTGCAAAAACCCGTCAACACTTCTGATCTATTTAATTCTATTGCTGAATTATTCGGAAATTAATTTATTATGAAGTTTTCCAAGTCATTATCATTTTTTTTCTATTCGTTCCTATTTCTACTTCTCGTAGCTAACCTGAGTAACGCCTCTTCCTTAATTAACGGAATGTCCCCGGTTAATGAGGGCTACCATAACTTTACATTCTTTGAGATTTGCACAATCCGCATAGAAAACAAGTTTAACGGAAATATTTCAGTTCGATTTAATAACGATTCCTTTGTCCCAGTTGGTAAAGTTGTTGTTCCGGCTAATAATACCCTTAAGAAAGGGTTTCGAGCCAGCAAGTGGTCCAATATCGGAACAGTTACCGCTACAGCAGTAAACGCCATGCATATAAAAACCGACTTCAATATTCAGGACAATCGGGGAGTTATTTTTAGTCTTCTTCCGAAAGAATTTTTGCAGGATGCGCCCAAGGATTATGATAAGCTCGATAGTCACACGATATTTACGAATATTCCCGGTGGAGAGCAGATATTCGGACAAGAAGCATCTCCTTTTGTCGGAAATCCGGTGTTTGTCATGAGAAATAACGAGCTCAGGCCTCTCTTTAAGGGCTATGTACCAGCACTCGGAGATATTATCGAGATACAAGTGATATGCCCCACGAATTATCCCCGTGAAATCATTTTTGAAAACAGGTTCGGAGGCAGAATATACAGCGTTGATCAGGAGTACAGCTCAAAAATTATAGGGTCAGTACTCTCTCCGGTGCTTGGTGTCGGAAGATTCCTCGGCACACAATTTGTTCCACCGGGAAGAATAAGGGCAAATCATACCGGGGTAATAGATATATCAACCTCACCACTTGGAGAATTCGGTGGTTTTCAGATTATTCCGGTCAATCATTCGATGAGTTCAGAAATGGGGAGGGCAAGGATCAAGACGCAATGGATGATAATCGGGCCGCTGAATGCAGAGGATAATTCGCTTGAAAACGTTTCTCCGTTTTTTTCGTCATTTATTCGTCCGGAATATGGAAGAAACGATCTTAACAGTAAAAACTGGATAGCCAAGCTACAAAAAAGATTCTTAGTCCAAATCAAAATAAATAATGGAGAGTGGCAGCCCATCCCGGCAATTTCATATAAGCTTGAGGAAGAACTGCCTGCAGAAGCTGACACAGTATTCGAAAAAACAACCCATATCAGAATATTATTTCCTCAGCTTTCTAGCCTGACAACACAAAGCAAGGAGCAATCCCGGTGAAAACCTTTAAATGGCAACTTAGTTTCGGCCTGTTACTGATAGGAATATCGGCAGCAATTTATTACATCCATTATCTTTTGTTCAATGATCTGCACGATATCATTTTCTACTTAATTCATGACATTGCATTTGTTCCCATAGAAGTACTGCTCGTAACCTTAATAATCCATCAGCTGCTTGATATGAGAGAAAAAAGCACCCTGTTCAAAAAACTCAATATGATTATCGGAAGTTTTTTTAGTGAAGTCGGAACAAAACTACTCGGAGAAATATCAGCATGTGATAAAGATTACCATAAAATTAAAGGGCAATTCATTATTACTCCCGACTGGGAGGACAAAGATTTTAAAAAAGCCATAAAGCATTTTAAAAATTATAATTTTACTTTAGAACCTAGTAAAGAGAAGCTGCAAACCTTAAAGCTCTTTCTGAAAGAAAAGAAAGGGTTCCTCTTAAGGCTCCTCGCGAACCCTAACTTATTAGAACATGATAGATTTACTGATCTTTTATGGGCTGTCCATCATTTAGATGAAGAATTAATCCATAGAAAAGATATCGCACATCTTTCTGCAAATGACTTTGACCATATTGTGAATGATGTTAAGCGGGCCTATAGTTTACTAATTATTGAATGGCTTGCTTATATGAAGCACCTCAAGAATGACTATCCTTACCTGTTTTCATTAGCAATTCGGATTAACCCTTATGACCCGTCCGCCTCGCCAGAAATATCTTAATCTTTGCTTTCTGCTGCTAGCCACTGCTTCGTAAACAGATTTTTTAATTTTGCGCTTTCAGGCGGAAGGTTGCTATTATTACCTTTTTTTGATTCCTCTAGTAAAATCTTATTGACTTTATCATGCGAAGTGCCGTTTTTGGGGCTAGAAGGTTTCGCTAGTGGCTTCTTAATTTCTTTTATTTTTCTTTTAGGATCTTTCGATTTATCTCTAATAATACTTTCAGCCGGTATAACGAAATAGTCATGCAAACTTTCCTCTATGACATACCACTGGACACCGAGTTTGCGGCCTTTTAATTTGCCAGTCCGTAAATAGCTTCTTATTGTTAATTCTGAAACTCCTAAAGCGCCTGACAACTCTCGAACAGAATATAAAACAACATTACCTAGTTTTTTCGGCATTTTTTCCCTTTTTGTTAATAAAAGTGTAATTATTACTATTATATCAAGTACCTTATGCTGTACAAAATCGACGGTTGCTCCACAAATAAGAAGCTATCCTCAGGACACAATTACCCCTGGAAATAAAATATATTAGCCATAATATAAAAGGGAGAAAAGCCAAATCTTAGCACTTACACTCTGTTAAATCCTTCCGTTTTTTTAGGATAATACAAGTTCAAAAAAATGACTTATTCAAAATTACAAGTTTTCATGTAGTGAAGAAGAAATAAAAATTTGACAAATAATTATAGAGTACTATACTCCTCTAATACCTAAAGAAGCTATATGAAAGGGGGGTGAAAAATATGGCTGAGATGAGAACAAATATTAACTGGTTGTTGGGTGTTAATGGTATTGTTGCCATCATTTTCGGATTGGCAGCTCTTTTCTTTCCAGGTATTGCATTGGTTTCGTTAGTCTTTTTCTTCGGACTTTTTGCAGTTATCAGCGGTATAGTCCATCTGTTCGGCAGCTTAAGGAACAGAGCATACTATCCACAATGGGGAACAAGACTCTTTGAAGGAATTTTAAGTATAGCAATTGGTCTGGCAGTTATGTCGTTCCCTGGGCTTACGGTTGGATTATTCTTAGTTGCTGTTGCTCTTTGGGCACTCGTTACAGGAATTTTTGCATTGGTTAATGCAAGCAGGTTTAGTGAACACAGAGGCTTAAACATTTTCAGTGGAATAGTTTCTCTTATCTTCGCAGGATTAATATTTACCAATCCTTTTGCAGGAATAGTTGCCACATCATGGCTTATTGGAATATATGCCTTGATACTTGGCGTTACGCTTATATCTGTTGCCGCTACAACTGCTGAGCTCTCAGAGTACGATATGAGAGAGAGAGAAAAGAGGGAAGGGAATAAGATAGAAATACACAAGAAAGCTGCATAACATTGACCTCACATGATTTAGATAGTTAGAAAGGGTGCCGGCACAATGCAGCACCCTTTTTTGCGTTCTTACCTTTTTTTTAAAATAGTTACAACCTCTTTGAAAACGTGAAAGAGTTATATGGGTTTAAATTTTAATACATCAAAAAGGCCTTGGCAGAATCAAAAAATTATTCAGGGATGAAGTTAAGACTACTTCCTTCAGCTTGCAGGATAGATATATTCATTTCTTCCGATACTCTTTTTTCCCTCGCGATTAGGCTATAAAAACAAGGAACAACAAAAATTGTCAACAGCGTTGAAACAACTAACCCGCCAATAACTGCAATAGCCATAGGAATGCGGGTCTCTGCGCCCGGACCAAAGGCTAACGCCGAGGGAATTGCACCGGCAATAGTTGCCAGCGTTGTCATCAGGATAGGACGTAAGCGAATAGGGCATGCCTCCTGAAGGGCGTCCTTGATATTTTTCCCTTGTGAACGCATTTGATTCGTAAAATCAACCAACAGGATCGAGTTTTTCTTAACAAGCCCCATCAAAAGAATTAAGCCGATCATACTGTAAATGTTCATCGACTGATTAAACAGCAATAGCGCCAGGAGTGCTCCGGAAACACTAAAAGGAAGTGCCATCAAAACGGACAAGGGGTGAGAATAACTATTAAACTGTGACGCCAGGATCATATACGCAACGAGTATACCGAGAACCAATACGCCCATCAAGCTTTGCAGAGATTCACGCGAGGCCTGAGCGTTGCCGCTTAAAACTATCCGATATCCTTCAGGTAGAATCTTTTTAGCAGTTGCTTCGACCTGCGATATAACCTGTGCCTGGGAAGCCCCGGTTTTAACATTAGCGTAAATGGTTATTGCCCGCTCACGGTCTTTTCGCGTGATACTCTGAAGCGCCGGACGGGAAACAACCTTGACCACCTGGGATAACGGGATCAGTTCACCACGGTTATTGCGGACATTCAAGCCCAGAATGATGTTTTCCCCGTCGCGATCTTTATCCGGCAATTTCACAATAATATCATAACGATGCCCTTTCGATTCATAACGTGCTACTTTGATGCCGCCAATCATCGCCTGGATTGATTGTCCTATAGAAGCCAAACTTACACCTCGCAATGACGCCTGTACCCGGTCAGGAACTATGTCTATTTCTGTCATACCCAGTTTGTAGTCGGTTCCCAGATCGGTTAGTGACTGATTTTTTTCAAGCGCATTAAACAACGATAAAGAAGCTTTGCCGAGAATATCCCAGTCCGGACCTCGCACAGTGAACTCTACCGGAAAACTCATACCGCTGGAAAAGCTGCGCATGGAAGGGTCCTGCAACGAGATCTTACATCCTTTTATCTGTTTCTTGAGCTGACCTCTGGCCTTATTCATGAATTCCTGCTGCGTTAATTCTTTTTTTGTTCGTTTATTTATTCCCCGCTGCCCTTTCGGCTTCATGCTCACAAAAATATTACCCACAGTAGGATCACCGCCGCCGTATCCGCCGACATTAGCAAAATAACCGTCAATTTCCGATTGTTCTGACAAAAAAGCTTCGATAGCTTTTACTTTCTCATCGGTATAAGTAAGCGACGAGCCTGCCGGTGAGTTTACACGCATTGAAAACATACCCTGATCTTGCGCCGGAACCATCTCACTCCGCAGATATTTCACACTCATCAAGCTTATCGCGAAAAATATTAAAGATATAACGATTACTGACATTCGATGATTTAGCGCTTTTTTTAAAAGCCCTGCATAAAGCTTTTTTAATCCCTCAAATCCCCAGTCAAAAAATCTTCCAAGATGAGATTCATGCTCTTTTGCCTGGAGAAACTGTGAACAGCGCATCGGAGTTAGCGTTAATGCCTCAAATAGTGATAGTAGTACTGCCACGGTCATCGTTATCGCAAACTGGAAAAAGAATTTACCGATAAATCCGGACATAAAAGCAACGGGTAAAAATAACGCAACGATAGCAAAGGTTGCCGCCATAGCTGCGAACGATATTTCGCTAGCGCCACCAAGTGCTCCCTGGTAACGATTTTTTCCTTGTTGCTTATGCCGGATGATATTTTCCAGCACCATAATCGCATCATCAACAACAATACCAATAGCCAGACTCAATGCCATCAACGTGAAAGTATTCAGCGTGAAATTTAAAAATTTAAGGACAATAAAGGTTCCGATAACCGAAGTTGGAATGGATAACAGGACATTCAGAGTTGCTGACCAGGAACCTAAAAACAGCCAGCAAACAAATGAAGTTAATAAAACAGAAAAGATTATCGTTACTAATAATTCGTGAACTGCATCTGCGATGAATGTAGTTGTATCAATGCGGATATCAAGATGGATACCTTCCGGTAGACTTTTTTGAAGGCTGCTGATACGGTCACGAACCTGCTTACTGACCTCTACTGCGTTTGATCCTCGCTGCTTAAGGATACCTAGACCGAGAGCAAACTGGCCATTTGCCCGGCTTATTCGCTGGGCATCAGCCAGACCATCCTCGATGTCCGCTACCTGTTTCAAATAAAACGGTGCATAATTCGGCTGGCCGCCACGTGAGTTAAGGCGGATATTTTCAAACTCCGCGAGTGATCTTGCTTCACCCAGGGTCCGAACTGTGGATTGCTTGGCAGGACCATCAATATGCCCGCCGGGGAGCTCTATATGTTCATTCTGAATAGAATTGATGATATCCTGTACAGTAAAGGCATATCTGTTTAGGGCAGCTTTATTCGCCCAAACCCGCAAGGCAGGCTCTACATAGCCCCCCAGGTCAACGTCTCCGACTCCGGGAAGACTCGTGAATTTGTCTTTTAAAACATCACGGACATAGGTCATCAATTCCTGGCGGGATTTCGTTTGACTACTCACTGTAAGCCACATTATAGGTTGATCTTCAGGATTAGTTTTAGAAATAGTAGGAGGCTCGATACCATCAGGTAATGAACGTTGGGCCCGGGATAGCTTCGCTTGTACTTCCTGAAGAGCAACATCAATATTCTGCTTTAGGTCAAATTCCATCCAGGCCATGACCGGACGACGGATTGCTATTTCAGGAAGATTCATAGTTATTTGGCTCCTAACATCGGCACATCGGCAACTATAGCTGCGAGTTTAGCGATGTCGGTTTTGTATGCGTATTGCATCTTGTTCAATGCCCGTTTACTATCGACAAGGGCATTAAGACCTTGCAGCACATCCAAATTTGTACTTAACCCGTAATTATAATCTTGAATAACCGCGCTGACATTTTTGTCAGAAAAATCGAGTGCTTGTCCTAACAATTGTATTTGGCTATTCTCGGCTTCCAACTTGTGATACAGATCATCAATATTTTCCGCAATTTGCCGTTGTAACCGTTTCAGCGCAAGCTCGGTCTGCCGTTGGACAGAACGAGCTTCGCCCGTTTTAGACTGCCCGGTATACCCGATAAAATTAGGAAGCGCTATCATTATCTGCGCATCCCAATCTGCTGCTTTTTTAGGATCTGGAGAATGCAGATAGTAATTTGTGGCGAAATCAACTGAAGGCCACTTCTGTGCTCCTGCAGCTATCTCCACTCCAATCTGGGCACTCTTAATCCGGCTTTGGGCTGCTTTCACATCAGGTCGCAAAACGATCCGGGATTTATAATCGGACAGCGCATTGAGAGTTCCGGGTTGGATACCCTCTTCTTTCAATACGGCGGTTGAACTTAGTCCCGTGAGAAAGTACATCAGACTAGCCGCCGACTTTATCTGAAGATCGGCCTGAGCAATTTGGCTTTTTAACAATGCGGTTGAAACCTCGAAACTGAGAACTTCTGCCTTGCGTGAGCGGCCGATTTAAACGCATCCGCGCAACTCCTGCATCCGTCTATCATACAATCGTTGTTGTTCTTCTAGAAGCTGTTTGTCTTGCCGGAGGTAAAGCAATAAATAAAAGGCTTGGGAGACATCAGAATATATCTGGTACGCAGCCCAATCCGCTGCTTCTTTTTGAGATTGAATTACACTTTTGTTTTGCTTAATTGCATTAACAATCCGAAACCCTCTGAACAGTGGCTGAGTTGCGGTTAGTTTTATACTTGTTTGATCTGTAAATTCGCCGCTTCCGGCGATTAAATGTTGGCTAGAATATGAGAATGCCCCTCTTATGGTTGGGAATGAAGCACCCAGTGCCTGTTTATAGTGCTCTTCCGATTGAATAACCTGCTCTTGCTGGTCTGCCAAAACTTCACTCCTGGCTCTGGCCAGTTGAAAGGCATCGCTCAATGTATAAGATTTCTCCTGAGCGTTAAGACTGCTCAAATAAAATATAAAAAACACAAGTATATATAACTTTTTCATCAATACTGCCTATTTTCTGGATTCGCCTAAATATTAACCGATCTCTGTTTGGTTTTGCAAAACTGGAGATAACATTTTGAGTATGTCATGAAAAAACTATTTCAAACCGTATCTTATCATATTAAACAACTATTTTGTAGAATAGGTTCCATGCCGGTTCATGATCAATAAATTTCCTGGTTCCCTTAACCAGACACTCGAATTTGATCAATCAGGTCTTTCATGCTCTTGGATTCGTCTTCCAGATTATTAACAAAACCTTTGATCTGCTCAAGTATTGCGGTGTGTTCCTGGACCGAGGCCAGGATTGAGTCGGTGCGCTCAGAATTGCTCTGGGTATAAGTATAAATGGTATTCATGGCAGTAACTACTTGATTTTTAATAGAATTCAGTTCGTTGATCTGGGAATAAACTATTTCAATTTCATTGATAGAAGATTCGATAGTACTGCGAAGTTCGTTAAAAATCATTCCTGTATCATTAACAACTGTATTTTGATCAGCAAACATATTTTTCGAATTATTTACTTCTATGATGACACTTTGGGATATATCAATAACTTTGCAGATAATACTCTGGATCTCTTTCGCATTTTTATTTGATTGAATAGCCAGTTTTTCTACTTCTCTTGCCACCACTGCAAATCCTCGACCCTGATCCCCCGCCCTTGCGGCCTCTATGGAAGCATTAAGCGCCAGAAGCTTGGTATCAGAGGCTACGTTCATAATAATATCAGTAAAATTATTAATAAGTTTAACTTCTTTACCCAGAGAGTTAACGACGAGATCAATTCTGTCGACGGTTTGTCTGATACTATCTTGTTTTTTAACTAATTGAGCGACAATCTCGGATCCCTTTGTACTCATATTGACAACGTTAACCGTAGATTCTTTCATTTTGTTAGCCGTTTCCCGTATAGTTGAGGCCCGGGTTTCGAGAATGCAAACGGAGTTAATGCCTTCTCCCGCTTTGCTGGACTGCTCTAAACTATACTCTGAGATATTTTTAACAGAATTAACTATACTCTGATTTGAAGTTACTGATTGTGTGATCATAGCAACAAGATTGGAAACTGCAGAGTCTACAATAGTAGACGTTCTTTTGGATTGTACAATCATTTTCGTGAGGCTATCAATGCTCGTTTCCAGTTGGATGGAGTATTCTTTTAGTTTTTCCTTAACCTTGCTGCCGCGGTAGATATAGATCATCAAAACTGAAATTACGAAAAAAAATGTTCCAAAATCACACAAATAAAATTCTGAGTTAATAACATGAAATTGCATCAAGGCATCATAGGTCCCGCAGAGGATTAAGGCAATTAATCCAAGACTTAATATTTTAATTTCTTTATTTTTGTGTGCAATTAATTCCCAGATCATTGCAATTGCACCCAATATAATTAAGGGTGGTAAAAGATAGTGTTTAAAGTAATAAACCTTATAAAAAGCTGTTCCTAGTGTAAATGCAATTATATAGCCTATGCCGATTACCGCTATATTGAGCTTTAGAAAAAGGCTAAATATTTTTTTGAATTTGCCGATGATAATTTGTTCCAACATTGCATATCCGCTTATAATTATCAGAGGAAATCCTGACATGCCTACCCAGAGACTAAGTGCTGAGTATTGTGGACTCACGATTAAACTATAAATATCTTTTGTAAAAATAGCATTCAGCGATGTGGCTATTAAAAAAATAGCTACCGGCCAATAAGGATAGTTATTTGAATTATAGATATAGATGACCAGAAGGAGTATGGCAATTAATAAATAAATTATACTTCCAATAAAACCGGTCAAATTACTATTGTAAATCTCCTGTACAATTGTATCTCGCTCCCCGATGCGAACCGTTTTAAAAAAACCAATCTTATTTGACAGGTCGCTATAAAAACGGAAATAAATATATTTACCCAAATAATCTTTTTTTAGCCGAAGAATATGGCAACCCCATCCGTTATAACTTGCCGGACCATTTATTCGGATAGTACCTGATTTATAGATTAAAGCGTTATCGATAAATACTTCAAAAGCTAAATAACCTTTGCTTGCAAATAATCCAGGAGCTTCCCATTCTCCTTGGGGCAAACGAATGCGGAACCAAACAAAAGAGTTGCCATTATTATTAGCTCTGGTCATTGATGGTTTATTAATAGGTTTCCAGCTGAGCTCTTGATTATTTAAGTCGAAAGAATTATTACCGGTTTCGTTCAGTTGAAGATCTCCTGAATAATACTCCCAGCCTTGAGTGAGCGCTATAGTTTTGACATTTGAAATAGTTTCTTCGGCGTTAAGTGATATACAGAGAAATCCACTGACAGCAAGTAAAAAAAGAATTGATATAGCTTGAACTTTTTTTCTATAAATACATCCGGTTGTATTAAACATATTATATATTGTATGTGAAATTTATATCGCCGTCTAATGCTTAAATCATACCCTATGCACTTTTTTGTTCGCACAAGCTAACAAACCTTAGACTAACCCCGGCTTTATTCCGGGGGGAGCATTTCATGCTGCACGCCTTCCCTGTTCCCATATCCGTTTAGCGAGAGCACTATTCAGATACCCAAGATGCCGCTTTTCATCAGCAAAATTAATTTCAATAACCGATTTTACGTTCAGTGGCAGATCCATATCTGCAGCGGCTTTATATTCGCGGTTGGTTATCTTTTCGTTACTCTCAACCGCCTGGAGCAATCCCTCGGTTCCGGTAGATCTGCGCAAGCGTGTATATCCTTCTATGAATATTCCATTAATATCCTGCACCGGTTCAACCGGGATTCCGCCATAACTACGCACCAATACTGTCAAATTGGCAATATGTCGTTCGTGATCTGCACAGAATGTTCCTAATTGACCATGGATTACCTTGTCCTTGGTCTGTTTCATCGCCTGATGATACCCCTCATCAGCGTCAAAATCCAGCTGTATTAACGAGTTGAGTATACTTATGAGAGTGCTGTTATCCATATTCCACCTCCCTTCGGTTTAATGCTATGATTATATAGCTAATATCCGCGATGACAATTGTAAATATTTCTTAACGTTACTTGATTTTGAGTGATGGATGATATTTTTCCGAAATGGATATAGCTTTAGTTAGGAGGGTTAGGGTTGGCTTAGTTTGATGACTTTTTAGCATCGGTTAAATTACTGGCTTGCCCCCTTGAAAAAAATAAAAAAAATTGAAATTAAAATACAAAAAAAGCCGAGCCTTTGTAACTGAATATATAAATTTAGAATATTGGCACTGAGAGCCGGTTACTTAACGTTAGTGGGCAAAGAGATGAAAAAGGTAGTACCTTGTAATGGTTCAGATTCAACCGAAATGACACCGCCATGTTTATTGACGATAATATTCAACGAAAGTGCTAATCCTTGCCCTGTACCTCTGCCCACTTCCTTGGTTGTAAAAAATATATCAAATATTTTGTTTAGATTTTCTTTTGGAATGCCAATCCCGTCATCGCTTATAGTTATAATAACCATGTTCTCTTTTTTGTGCGTCTTTATGGTTATATTGCCCTTTTCGTATATTTTCTTCGCAATTTTTTCTTCAATCGCATGAGCGGCATTAATAACCATATTCAGAATAACTTGGTTTATCTCGTCAATGAGACAAAAGATCGACGGTAAATCCGGACTCAGTTCAGTATTCAGAGTCGCAACATACTTCCAGCAATTCCTCGAGATGCTGGTCGTGATTTCTATTGCTTTATTAAGATTTGCAGGGCTCTTGGCAGTTACCCCTGGATGCACGAACTCTTTCATTGATAGGATTATATTTCGAACTTGGCCAATACCTGTAAGAGTCTCGGAAAAAGCTATAGGAGCCTCAGACCTAATATAATCCAGGGTTATGTCTTTTTCAAGTCTATCAATAGCTGCAACGGTATCTGTAATATCCTGTTGACTGGTTATTTTGTTTTTCAGTACACTATATTGGTCAATGAGAGCGAGCATTGATTCATAAGTATTTTTTAAAAAAACTGTATTGTCACCGATATATTGCATTGGCGTGTTTATCTCGTGCGCGATACCGGCAGCAAGATGTCCTATCGATTCCATTTTCTGCGATAAAGCCAGTTGCGCTTCTATTTTCTTTTGACTTGTAAGGTCCTTCAATATGGATACGGTTCCCATTACCTCGCCTTCAGGACTCTTCATTAGCGTATTCGTAATCCTTAACGGATATATCATGCCTTTACGTTTAAGCTCAATTTCACAATCATAACTTCCGTTCCTCATAGTCATCTCCCCAATAGGATGCACCAGATGTTCCATCTCGTCTTCAGAACAAAAATCTTTCGGATATTTTCCAATTATTGACTCGATATCTGATCCAAGTATTTGCGCACAGGCATTGTTAATAAACCCGACTTTCCCATTGATATCAGAAATAACTATCCCGTCCATAGTCTGCTTAAACGCAATTTCCAGTTTTCGGAGCAACTCATTTGCAAGATACCGCTCTTCTTCGACTCCGATCGCACTTGAGATAAGTTCTATTATACTTTTGTCATCTTCAGAGGGATCATACTGCTTTTTGTATACAACGCACAAAGATCCGATGCTTTTGTCATGACACCTTACAGCTTTGCCCAAATAGCATTGCAAATTGCATTTGCTCACATTAATATCAGTTTCATAATATCTCGAATTCTGTAAGTCATTTGCTATAAAAATACTTTTATCGGGATTCATTATAACATCGTAACATACATGCCCTTCAGGTTTATCGACAAACAGGTAATCTTGAGGAACATTCCAGTGTGCCTTCGTACATAACAGTTCATTATTAAGCCTGTTATATAACGCACAATCTGCATGCAACAACTCTCCGCAGGCTTCAGTCAAACTCGCAATGTTCACGGTCGGATCATCGCCAAAGGTAATAAAACACCTGTTAATCTGCTTAAGTCGTTCCTCCATTTGCTCTCGTTTTACTATGTCAGCCTTAATTATTTCATTTGCAAGAGTAAGCTGCGAAGTTCTTTCTTGCACTTTTAATTCCAGTTCATTGTAGTATCCTTTGAGTTTTTCAGCGGAGCTCTCTATGGAATCCAACATTTGATTAACAGCCCTGGCGAGGACTGCGAGTTCGTCATTACCTGTAATAGTCAGCCGTTCAGAAGCTGATCCCGAATTTCTGATCTGATTGATGGAGGAACTTAAGTACATCAGTTTGGATAAAACTATTTTCTCCATAAGAACAAGTATAATCAGCACAAAAATTACCCCAATGCCTATGATAGAAATAAACAAATAAAGCAGCGAACGCTTTCCTTGCAAATAAATATCCCGGTTAGCATCTATTCGGATAATAAATGCAGGTTTGTTATCAATATCACGTACTATTATATAGCTAGAGATTAAAGCACTGCTGTGCATATGAATATAAAAAAGATTCCCTTTGAGTAATGAGTCCTTGGCTATAATTAAGTCCTGGGATAAAGGTTTTCTTAAATCGACCAGAGAAACCGCCTGATGTGTAGTGCGCGCCAGCGATTCTACCCTGCCAATATCCAAGAAGTAACCAAACACCAGTGTGCCGTTAATCGGACCTTCTCCTTTGCTTGTCAGAATGGGCCTCGCCACAATTAATGCTGGCATGCTATCACATAGTATAATTCCACTTGTTATGTCATTTTTATCCCTTTTATAAATCAGCTTTTTATTTCCTATAATATACTTCTGAATATCGGGAGTAATCGCGCAGGGACGTCCATCTTTATCAACAACTCTAGCAGTAAGAAGATTGCCTTTTTTGTCGAAAAAAAGCATAAAATCAAGTTTTAGGTCTAGTACAGATTGATAAGGGAGATTAGATTCTATATATTTCTCGCTTTTATCGGTTACAAACTGATAGGTATCATCCCAATTTGCCCAGTCAGACGATAGTACCTCCAGACTCCCAGAATAATCTGTCAGCGTTGATTTGACTCTCTCCAGATTTCTTGTCATCATCTGCTGTTCTAGCTACAAATAATTATCGAGGAAAAAGTTTCTGGCAACTAATGTTGTGATTAACAATAAGGCAACTAATGATAAACAAAGTAATAAAATGGTTTTGTGTCGTATGCTCATAAATAATCCTATTGAATATTTTTCAAATATAACAAAAAGAATAAAGCAAGGGCGCTGCAGTTAATCGTTATCAGACTTATATAAATTTCCTTTTTATCAAAACTCACATCTCATAGAAAAAATATATTTGTCGATCCCTGAAACAATCCATATCATAGCCAAACAGATCAATATATCTTAAGTAACCACATTGAATATAATTTATAAGCATTTATAACATTGGGCTGTACATCAAAGATGGGGGAATTCCTGATAAGATATTAGTTAATCAGACTATATCAAGAAAGGAATTCCCTTATGGAAATAATAGCAGATCAACTTATAAATTTACCAGG
>Ga0209417_1001151_pt1 | contig 51061 bp, 50 predicted proteins | sample RifGroF2_FD_184002 | JGI IMG/M metagenome (GOLD analysis project Ga0209417, IMG submission 184002) | Groundwater microbial communities from Rifle, Colorado, USA - Groundwater F2 (SPAdes) (version 2) | ecosystem: Environmental > Aquatic > Deep subsurface > Groundwater | place: Rifle, Colorado...
TCAACCGGCACAGTGTCGCCGGCCCGCACCAGCACTACATCGCCGACCCGCACCACCGAGGCCGGCACCTCTTTCTCGCCAGTTTCGGTCACTAGGATGGCCTTGTCGGCCTGCAGGTGCAGCAGGCTCTTGAGCGCCTCGCCCGCTTTGCCCCGGGCCCGCGCCTCAAGATACTTGCCCAGCCTGATGAAGGCGATCAGCATGGCCGAAGTCTCGAAAAAAACCGCGCTGTGTGCGCCCAGCAGTCCGAAGTAGGCCGCCAGCGAGTAGAAATAGGCCGCTGAAGTGCCCAGTGCCACCAGCACGTCCATATTGGTCGTGCCATTTTTGAGCGCGTTCCAGGCGCCGCGGTAGAAGACCAGTCCGGCCGAGAACTGCAGCGCGGTGGCCAGCAGCAGGTTCAGCTGCATCACGGCCCGATTGGAGTGCATGCCCATGGTCAGCATGATCGGCAGGGCGGCAACCAGCGATATGATCAGCCAGTTGCGCTGCGAGCGCAACGCATCATCCACGGCGGCTTCGGATTCGCGCAGCTCGACCGGCGTGTAACCGGCGGCATGGACAATCGCAAGGATATCGGACTGGGTCAGCTTTTGCGGATCAAAACGGACAAAACCGGTTTCGGCGGCCAGATTGACGATGGCGGTAGTGATGGCGGGGTTTTCCAGCAGTTTGCTTTCCAGGGTGTTTACGCACGAGGCGCAGTGCAGGCCGCGCACACCGAATGTAAGCTCCCCGGGCGGTTCGGGACGTCTGATGCCGTAGCCCAGCTCTTCCACTCTCCGCGTGACCTCATCCCCGCTTATGACGGTTTCATCAAGACTGACCGTCAGCTCTTCGGTGGCAAAGTTGACAACCGCGCTCCGCACTCCGTCCAGCAGTTTGATCTCTTTTTCGATTCGTGCGGCACAGTTGGCGCAGGACATGCCGGTAACGGAATAGGTTTCTTTTGTCGCAGCAGGATCAGTGGTGTTTGAAGTCGCCATGGACGAAGTGCCCCCATGTTATTTTGATGGCGGATGCGATCGGAAGCGCCAGCAGGATGCCCCAGAACCCCAGAGTCTCACCCAGGGCCATGACCATGATGATCGTTATCAGCGGGTTGAGATTCATCGCCTCCTTGAAGACCAGCGGCTTGATGATGTACCCCTCGAAGAAGTAGATCAGGGCGAAGGCGATGCCGGTCTGGCCAAGCACGTCTATCGACTGGTATTTGAACCAGGCGAAGAACAGCGCCGGCAGAGTGGCGAGCAGCACGCCGATGAACGGCAGTATTGAAGCGGCGCCGGCGAATAATCCGCAAAAGATGGGGTGCGGAATATCGATAATGAAGAGCGCGACAATCGCCAGTATCGCGACTATGATCGAAACCACTACCTGGCCGCGCAGGTATCCGCCGATGCTGCTGTTGACCTCTTCACCGATGCCGAGGATTAGCTCGCGCCGATGCTCCGGAATCCAGGACGAGATGGTGTCTTTCACGGTCTGCTTGTAGTAGAGCATGAAGAAAACCAGGATCGGGGAAAGGACAATATTGAACAGGTTAAAAAAGATGCTGGTTCCGAAACCGTAAAACCAGTTGCCGGTCTTTTCCGCGGCGGTATCCACCTTGCCGGTGGCCTTTTCGATCAGCCAGTCGATCTCCTCGGAGCCGTAGCGGTCCGGAAGGCGCGCTTTCCATTCCAGTGCCAGCTGTTTGATCTTCTGGATATAGAGCGGCAGGTCGCGGATGAAGGCGTTCCAGTTTATCGTAATCGCCGGTACGATGAAGGTGAGGAAGAAGACCGTCAGTATGCCCAGGATCACATACAGAAGCGCCAGGGCGTAGATGCGTTTGATCCCGTTGTTTTCTGCGCGCACCAGAAACGGGTCCAGCAGGTAGGCGATCACCCAGGAGAGCAGGAAACAGGAGATCGTATGCTGCAGGGCATAGCCGATGACAGCCAGCAGGCAGAACGTAAGGATGACGGCAATGAATTTGCCGTAGTCGTTACGCGGCAGATGGCTGTGGTGTTCGTGCCCCATTTCCCCTCCTAGGGGTGCGTCAGGCCCTGGGTAGTCCTGTCAACGGTAAAGAGGTTGTTTTCTTCCAGCCAGACTTTCAGCCTGCTGGAGAGGAACTGGTCTTTCAACAGCAGCAGGCGCTCTTCCTCTTCCGGATAGAACGAGAGGATATCTTCCGTTTTGCCGTAGGGTTTTTTACCGGCCAGAGAAGCGCCCAGAAGATTTTTCAGGCTGGGGTCTGTGATGGATGAAATAAAACCGGACATGATCTGGCGTTCGGTGTGATAGTCAAAAAGAGGAATCTCGAGAAAACGCCCGCTATTTTTATCCAGCTGCAGTTGAAATTCAACGTCATTCTCGAAGTCGGATACGGAAAAGATCTCTCCTGTGAATCGGTCAAGGAAATAGATCCTGTCAGCTTCTCCGTTGGTGAAAGCGGAAAGCAGATCCTCCCAGGATATTTCTACGCTGTGTACACCGGCCATTACGTTCTCCATTTTTCTTCTTGTTGACTTTTTGTGGTTTGTCGAAGCACAATCCGCTCCATGCGATCCATTTTTCTGGCCGATGCCCATTTGAAAGCGCCGACCGACGACAACTACCTGCTGATGCAAAGTTTCCTGCATGAACTGGAGGGTAAGACCGATACCCTCTACATCATGGGAGACCTGTTTGACTTCTGGGTCGGATTCCCGTCAAACCCGTTCCGGCAGTTCGACAATGTGCTTGACTCACTGGAGCGGCTGGTTTCCAGCGGCTGCCGCCTGGTGTATTTCGAAGGAAATCACGACTTCCACCTGGGCGAGGTCTTTTCCAGACGTTTACGAGCCGAAATCCACAGTGGCCCCGCAACGGTTACCGTGCAGGGCAAACGACTCTATCTCTGTCATGGCGATCAGATCAACAAAAATGATCGTTACTATCGCCTGCTGCGCCGGATACTCCGTTCCCGCGTGATTGCCTCAAGTGTCGGCTGTTTCCCGCCGGCATGGGCGTTAAAGGTTAAAAAACGTCTGCAAAGGCGCAGCCAGGCCGGTTATCAGGTCAAAAAGGCCCGTTGGGACTACCGGAAAATTCTGCTTGATTTTGCCCGTCTGATACAAATGCAGGGTTGCGACGGCCTGGTTGCCGGGCATTTCCACCTGGCCCTGCTGGAAAAGCTGGACGGCAGGCCATTTACACTGCTTTCACTGGGAGACTGGATGGGGCAGTACACCTACGGTGAAATGCTGGACGGTGAACTGCGCCTGATGACTTATTCCCCATGTAATCCCCGCCAGCGGACCTGAGCAAGCGCCTACTTTTCGAAAAACTCCTCCAAAGCCTGCTGGCCGACCTGTGATGCCTTGATCTTCCATTTATCAGGATTTATTACCAGCGCCACCAGCGCAATGCGCGGGTTCTGCAGTGGAGCAAAAGCCGCGAACCACGAATAGTGACCTTTGGGGTCGTCACCGTTGATCGATCCGGTTTTTGCCGCTATCGACACATCCAGGAGCAGCCGCCCGCGACGGTCGTGAAAAGCTCTGCGCGAGGTTCCGGTCAGTACCGTGCTCGAAAGCATCCGCGTCAGCGAGGATGCCGTTTCAGGAGTGACCAACCGGCGCATCTCCCTGGGTTCAAAGACTTCCTTCTGTCGCCCCTTGTCATCAGTTACGCTGCTGGTAAGAGTTGGAGCCATCATCCTCCCACCGTTGGCGATGGCCGACATGATGACAGCGGCATGCAGCGGAGATATTTTCACATCGTGGTCCAGCCCGGCTCCCATCAGCATCAGGTCATTATTGCTTTGCGGCTCGGATGCCTGGCTCGGTTTGGCGGGGATTCCGGGGAACAGCTCCTGGTTGAATCCAAAGCGCGACACGCTTTCCATCACCGATGTTTTACCGGCAATGTCGGAAGCGATTCGTCCATAGACCGGATTGATTGATTTTCCCATGGCATAGGTGACATCCAACCGGTTGTTTTTACCACGCGGGCTGATTTCCCAATATCGCGGAGTTTCGGAAGTGGATCCTCCGCGAAATTCCACCACGGAATCGGGAGTAATTTTACGGCTCTCCAGGGCCGCCGAGGCCGTAATGATCTTGAAGAGGGAGGCCATCGGGTACAAACCGTAGGCCGAACTCTTTGTCCAGGACGGATCCACCGACGAATAGGATGTCATGCCCAGAATCCGCCCGGTAGCCGGCTCTATTGCCACAAAAACCCCATAGGGCACCTGGTTTTTGGCCAGGAAGTCATGCACCTTTTTTTGCAATCCCCCCTGCACCGTATAATTCAACAGCAGGCCTTCGGATGTTCTCGCAGTCAGCTGGTCACCGTTCATCTCGGCATTTTCGAGCAGGCTGCCGGCAAGCGCAAACGTACTTTGGCCCCTCGGCTGTTTGGCCGCCTCGACCGGCTTTGGCGTCGACTCAGTCAGTGATGTGAACCATCCGCCGATATGTTGCAGGGGAGCTTTAGAATGCCGCAGGGTTGCAAGGCAAACCGGTGTCAGCGCAAGAACCACGGCCAGAAAGATCAGCGTGAGCTTGAGTTTCTGGAGCTGCTTGCCAACCGGAAACGGCAGACGGAACCTTTTGGTTTCGAAGTTAGAATTCAGTCGTTTGTTGCGGTTGCCTGTGCTGAAAGGTTTGAAGTTTGGAAAGCGACTTTTCTGTGATAAGTTTTTTAGATCCTGCATGTCATCCCGGAATGTGTTTAGTGGGTGAACTATACCGTCAAGAGCTGATTTTTGTCAACGGGCCAGACCTGCAATTAGAATGTGTTTATACGATTAATGAAAGCGATCAGCAACCCGTAGTGGTGGTGGTCAAACAACATCGAAATCCTGGGCAGTTCGGCAAGATCAGGTTCGTCAATCTCCTCGGGATATGCCTCGCAGCAGTGTATCTTGTCTCCGTTTTTGATCAGTTCCGAAAATTCATCCGATAGAGTCGCAATCTGCTCAACCGAGAGTTTTTTTGTCAATCGGATCACCAGCCGGTTTTCTATGAAGCGCAGCGAGTGGTAATTCCGGTAGAAGGTGTTGATGACCTCCAACGCTTCCTGTTCATCCTTGGTGATCGTGAACAGCGAGAAGTCTTCACCGGAGATAAAACCCTTGACCAGCAGGCTCTGCTTTACGAAATCAAAAAACTGCTCCCAGTAACCGTCTCGATCGTCCATGAGGATCAACGGCTTGGGCGATGTTTTTCCGGTCTGGATCAGCGTGAAAACCTCCATCGCCTCATCCAGGGTTCCGAAACCGCCCGGAAAGACCACAATGGCGTCGGACTCTTTCACAAAGGCAACCTTGCGGTTGAAAAAGTACTTGTATGTGACCAGGCGTGGATTGCGGTACATGACCGGATTAGGCTTCTGCTCGAACGGCAGCCTGATGTTGACGGCAAAGGAGTTTTCACTGCCGGCGCCTTCATTACCTGCCTGCATGATTCCGGGGCCACCTCCGGTAATTACCATGTAATCGTTCTCGGCCAGACTGCGGCTGAAGCGTATGCATTTCCGGTACATTTCCTCATCCGGCTCGGTACGCGCGGAACCGAAAATAGTGACTTTTTTGCGGCTGCGGTAAGGACCGAAAACGCGGGCGGTGTAACGCATTTCTCTTAACGTGCGGTTGATCAGTTTAAGGTCTGCAAGATAATCGACGTCCTGCCCGATCTTCAGTGTAGAAAGTATCATTTCCTTGATGATGGCAGGATGGTGAACACCACCAGACTCTTCTATCAGGCGGTTGATGATCTGGTCTATCTGCTGGTTGGATCGGGAGAAACTTAATTCCATTTTTGTGGCCTTTATCTTTTGTTTTGACAATGCGACGGCAACGGTATCACAGTCGTCACTGTAAAGCAAACGGCTGTTAGCTCGGCTCTTCAGCGATTAAGCTTGAAACCGCGCGGCGGTTTTGATATAAAGCACCTTTATTTATATATAAATATTTGAGTTATGATTACACAGACGACGGGCAAGGAGACATGGCATGTCCAATCCACAACTGGTCATGTACGATGAAGAGTTCCAGGAAATCAACGATGTAATTGGGCGTTTGCTTAAAGAGGCCAATGCAAAGGTGATTTTTCTGGTCGACAAGAATGGGCAGCTCATTTCCGGAGTCGGCGAAACCGAGCGCTTTGACACCACCTCGCTCGCGTCCCTGACTGCCGGGAATATCGCAGCAACCGGCGGTCTTGCCAAACTGATCGGTGAAAAAGAGTTCTCGATACTTTTTCACGAAGGTGAAAAGGATAACCTGCATATTTCGATCGTTGGGGGCAGGGTCATCCTGGTAGTCCTGTTCGATGGGAGATCTTCACTGGGCCTCGTGCGTCTGCGAGTCAAAAAGTCATCGGAAGAGCTTTCGACTATCTTTGAAAAGCTGATGAAAAAGTCGGAGGAACGCGAAAAACGCGGTTCATCCGAGTTTCCGTTTGCCGAGATTACCGATGATGACATCGATAACCTTTTCAGCTAATGATAACGAGGTGAGTTAACGATGTCTTTCATCAACTATGCTTCCCGGGAAATCAACTGTAAGATTGTTTACTATGGTCCGGGATTATGCGGTAAAACAACCAATCTTCAGTTTGTGTACCAGAAGACAGCTCCTGACGCAAAAGGCAAGATGATCAGCCTGGCCACGGAAACGGAACGGACCCTGTTCTTCGATTTTTTGCCGCTTTCCCTGGGTGAGATCCGTGGATTCAAGACCCGTTTTCATCTCTATACCGTACCGGGTCAGGTTTTTTATGACGCATCCCGCAAACTGATCCTGAAGGGTGTCGATGGCGTGGTCTTCGTGGCTGACTCCCAGGAAGAACGGATCGATGCAAACATCGAATCACTTGAAAATCTGCGGATTAACCTGAAAGAGCAGGGTTACGACCTGGATAAGTTGCCTTACATCGTTCAATACAACAAGCGGGATTTACCGAATGTAATGACGGTTGAGGAATTGCGTAGCGAACTGAATCCTACCAATGTACCTGAGTTTGAGGCCTGTGCCACAACAGGTGAAGGGGTATTCGAAACTCTCAAGGCTGTAGCCAAGCTTATTCTGATTGATCTCAAAAAGGGTAAGTAGCCGGTACAACCACATCATGGAATCTGATTGTTGCCTTTTGAGCTTGATTTTTTTTGAGTAGCATGGTAGGTATCCAATCCCACCGCACTGGATAATAGATTATTACGGAGAGATGGCCGAGTAGGTCGAAGGCGCTCGCCTGCTAAGCGAGTATACTGGGAAACCGGTATCGAGGGTTCGAATCCCTCTCTCTCCGCCACTTTTTTACCGGATATTCCATTGACTCCTGCACTTTCCATAAATAATTTACCGTTTGCTTTTCTTGCCATACTACTGCTGGCAGCCTGTCAGGGCCAGGAGCAGCAACCTGTTGCACTCAAACCCAGGATTTCACATAAAACAGCTTCTGAAAAATCCGTTATTGTCCCGCCGGAGGTTGCAAGCAGCTGGAAGGCCGTCAAGATTGCCGTGATCGACAAAACACACGCCACCGAGAACATATACACCATACCTGTCGGAGGCGTTTCACGCATACCTTCTTCAAAACTCACCATTTCAGCTGAAGCTTTTCTTCCCTCGTTTGTCATTGAAGGAACTGTGATGACATCTTCCTCGAATGAGTTGAAAAACCCTGGTGTCAAAGTCAGTATTTCAGAAAACGGCACTCCAGTTTTCAAAGGTTGGCTTTTTTCCAAGTATCCCGCTACCCATGCCATCAGCCACCCGAAGTACGGCTTCACCCTGGTCGGCGTGGTGCCTGTCCCGAAATAACCCACAACTCAAACAAACGCATATTTGATCAGCAAGGGATTCCTGCCCGCGCCAACCGGTCGCAACGTTCGTTTTCGGTGTGCCCGGCATGACCGCGAACCCATCTCCACTGCACGATATGTGGTTGAGTCAACTCAAGCAGCAGTTCCCATAAATCCCGGTTGACGACCGGTTCTTTCTTGCTGTTGCGCCACCCCTTGCGCTGCCAACCCGAGATCCACTCGGTCATCCCTTTAACCAGATACTGAGAATCGGTTGTAATTGTGACTCTACAGGGCCGGGTCAACAGGCGCAGCGCCTCGATCGCTGCGCTCAACTCCATGCGGTTATTGGTGGTTTCTTTTGCACCGCCGCTGATTTCCTTCTCGTGCCGGCCGCACCTCAAAATGGCTCCATACCCCCCTGGACCGGGATTGCCGCTACAGGCGCCATCACAGAATATTTCCACGCTCTGCAAATCAGGCTTCGCCAAGGTAGGCCCCCTCTTCCCTTAGAAGGTCGGCAATTGCCAGCATGACCCGTTCAACTATCAATTGATGGGTTTCCTTGCAATCTTCCCGCTGGAAAAGATCGCTGAAATCGAGCGCTTTCCCGAACACCACTGAACCCTGCTGCCCCAGTCCGGGAAACTTCCAGTGATTGAGTCCAATCAGCGCGGTTGGAATCACTGCCGGGCGGGTATCGTAGATGATTTTCCCGACACCGCGGTTGCCCTTGCCGAGTTTTCCATCCTTATGGCGGGTTCCCTCGGGGAACAGCATCACCTTTTGATCAAGCAACAGCTCGTTCAAAATCAGGTTGGCCTTGAGATCGCGCTTTCTTTTTACCGGAAACGCGCCCCAGGACAAATAGATCAATCTCTGGAACGGCTTTACGAAAAGCTCTTCCTTGGCCGGCGCCCAGAGCATCTGAAAAGGATTGTGCCTTATCACCGCCCAGGGTAGAAAAATGGTCTCATAGGCTGAAATGTGGTTGGAAGCCAATAGAACCGGGCCTTTGCGGGGGATATTGCTGCTGCCCTTGATAATGAAACGGTTAAGGGTGGAAGCGTACACCCCGACGACATAAACGGAAAATGTTACCCAGAAACGCTGCAGCAGATGTGCCCTCACGTAAATCCCTTTCGTGTTTGGTGCTACCGATAGTGTTACCGGCATTTATAGCACGTCACGGGGCTTGGGGCAACTCCCGCCATCCCGGTAGAATAATGCGTTGAAATGTGATGTATACTTGATATAGTTTAGACGGACATTAAGAAGCATTTTAATTTACGTGGAATGATGTCAACTTGATCAGAGGTGGTTATGCACGGATACGAGACAATTCTTCTGGCGGAAGATGACGACATTGTCAGGGACGCCACTGTAGCCATCCTGGAGTACGGCGGGTACAGGGTAATTACCGCCGAAAACGGAGAGGAGGCGGTGCGGCTTTTTAAGGAGAGCCGTATTGATATGTTGCTGTTGGACGTTATCATGCCGGTAATGAATGGGGTGGAAGCATATCGGATCATCAAGGAGATTGCCCCGGATATCCGTGTTCTTTTTACCAGTGGCTATATCGCCGAGGTCCTGGATAAGGAGCTGATTCAGGCTAAAGATGTGCGTTTATTGCACAAACCGATTCCGCCAGACACGCTGCTCAAGGTTGTTCGTGAAGTTTTGGATGCCGGACGATGAATATAAAAAATAAAAGAACCGTTTTCAGAGGTATGGTCATCGACATAGAACAGATGGATGTTGAGATCGGTGAAAAAGGACATCACACATTTCAGATCATCCGCCATCCCGGAGGAGCAGCAGTCCTGCCGGTTCATGGTGACGGCACGGTTTCGCTGATCCGTCAGCTTCGGCCGGCGGTTGGAATGACGTTGCAGGAAATCCCGGCCGGTCGCCTCAGCCCCGGGGAACCACCAATAGAATGTGCCCGCCGGGAACTGCTGGAAGAAACCGGATTGCGAACGCAGCGGATTATTCCTCTTGGACTGATCCAGTCATCGCCAGGTGTCTTTGACGAAATCATCCACCTTTATGCTGCTATGGAACTGTCTGAAGGCCAGGCGCGACCTGAAGCCGATGAAGATATCGAAGTTGTTCGCGTCGGGTATGCCGATCTGTTGGCAATGGCTGCTGACGGGCGGATCAGTGATGCAAAGACGCTGGCGGCAATCTTTCGCTGGCATTTGCTGCAAACTGGTAAAACGTGCAGTGATGCCTGAATTCGCCGTAAATGAGGAGAAGAACCGCTGGCTGAAGCTGAAAATGGCCGAATTGGGAGTGCGCGAAGAGGACCTGGACGAGAGTTTTGTGCGTTCCTCCGGTAACGGCGGCCAGCATGTCAACAAGACCTCCAGCTGTGTACAGCTCAAGCACAAACCCAGCGGCATCATTGTCACCTGCATGCGGGAACGGAGCCAATCAGTGAACCGCTTTCTGGCACGGCGCGAACTGCTGGAGAGAATCGAGGCAGCTTCCGGCGTTAAGACGCACGAAATGAAACGCATCGAAAAGCTGCGTAAACAGAAGGATCGCCGCAGACGCCGCGCAACAAATTAGTGTGCCTCGCTCCAGTTGGCGCCGTAATTTATATCCACCTGGAGAGGGACACTAATTTCAACTGCCCGCGACATCTCTTCCTCCACCAACCGCTCCATGCGGATTAATTCATCCTCGGGAATCTCGAAAACCAGTTCGTCATGAACCTGCATTATCAGGCGGCTACTCAATTGTTCACTGCGAATCCGGTCATGAACACGGATCATTGCACATTTGATGATATCGGCGGCCGACCCCTGGATGGGGTAGTTGATCGCGTTGCGGCGGGCAAAGGAAAGCACATTGCCGTTTGTGCTCCTGATATCCGGAATCGGCAACCGCCGCCCGAGGATTGTGGTGACATACCCCTTCTCTTCCGCCTCCCGGACACAGGAATCAAGAAACCCGATCGCTCCGTTATGCCTTTCCTTGTAGGTTGTTATGAATTGTTCGGCTGTCTTGCGGGCTATGCCGAGCTGTTTGGCGAGACTGAAGGCTCCTTGTCCGTAGATGATACCGAAATTGATGGTCTTGGCCTGCCGGCGCATTTCCGGAGTAACCATCTCCGGAAACAGCCCGAAGACTTCTGCGGCTGTGCGAGTATGGATGTCCTCGTCATTGGCAAAAGCGTGGCAGAACACCCTGTCACCGGAAAGATGAGCCAGAACGCGCAGCTCGATCTGAGAGTAATCGGCTGAAAGAATAAAGTGCCCCGGAGGAGCGATGAAGGCATGCCGGATACGGCGTCCTTCCTCGCTACGGATCGGTATGTTCTGCAGGTTGGGATCGGATGATGAAAGGCGGCCTGTGGCGGTGACCGTCTGATTGTAGGACGTATGCACCCGCCCGGTTCTATGGTTGACAAGACGCGGCAGCGCGTCGGTATAGGTGGATTTCAGCTTTGCCACACCGCGAAAGTCGAGAATAAGCCGGGCAATCTCATGCTCTTCAGCCAGCAATGTCAACACCTCGTTATCAGTGGACCAGCCGGTTTTCCCTTTTGTTTTTTTACCGCTCTTGAACCCCAGCCGCTCAAAGAGAACGTCTCCCATCTGCTTGGGGGAATTGAGATTGAAGCGTTCTCCGGCCAAGCCGAAGATGCGTTCCTCCAGCCCCGCCATACGTTCCGCAAAATCAGCCGACAAACCTCTCAGCAATTCGCTGTCAAGCAAAACGCCACAATCTTCCATCTCTGAAAGTATCGGCGCCAGCGGCATCTCAACGTCATGGAACAACCCGGCCAAGCCCTCATCGGCCAGTCGTGGCTCAAACTTTCGACGCAAGAGCCAGGTGGCGTCCGCATCTTCACAGGCGTAGCGTGATGCGGCCTCGACATCAACTTCCGAGAAGTTCTTCTGGTTTTTACCGCTGCCGGTCACCTCGCCGTAGCTGATCATGCGATGGTTAAGATGCTCCTGGGCCAATACGTCCAAACCATGACCCGTACGGGACGGATTAAGCACATAGGAGGCCAGCATCGTGTCGAACCAAATTCCACCAAGCCTGATGCCGTTGTTGGCCAGCACCTGCATGTCGAATTTGATGTTCTGGCCGACCTTGCGCAGGCCGGGATCCTCCAGCAGCTGCCGCAGGGAGCCAAGGACTGTCGTACGGGGAAGCTGATTTGGAGCGGGATGGGCAGCGTTTTTGGGTCCTTCACCGTCAGAAGGGTTGGGATTGCAAGCAAACAATCCGCCCTCACCTTCAAGATGAGCGGCTGTTTCATGTTCGGATGACAACACATGTCCGACCGGGATATAGAAGGCCTCGTGTTCACGAAAAGAAAACGACAACCCGACTATCTCCGCCTCTCGCGGATCCAGGCTGGTGGTTTCCAGGTCAAAGGCGAATTCCCCGCTCTCCTCGAGTTCCAGCACAAGTTGCCGGAGCTGTTCCAATGTTACGATTGTCCGGTATTCATCACCGGAAAGAGTGGCGCGTGCGGTCAGCTCCTTGATCAACGTAGTGAATCCGAACTTCCTGAACAGCGCATTCAACGCCGCGTTGTCCGGTTCCCTGGCTACAAGATCTTCATCGCGCACATCGACAGGCACATTGCACTCGATCGTTGCCAGCCTTCTGGACAGAAGCGCCTGCTCGCGAAATTCACGCAGCCTCTCGCCGTTTTTGCCCTTGACCTCGGCAGCCCGCTCCAGAAGCGCATCCAGGGTACCAAATTCCTGCAGCAGTTTTGTTGCTGTCTTTTCACCGATTCCCGGCACTCCCGGGATATTGTCCGATGAATCACCGGCCAGGCCGAGTATGTCCGGCACCAGTTCGGGCAAGACACCAAATCGCTCAACAACTTCGTCAATACCGGACTTTTTACCTTTCATCGTATCCAGCAGGGTAACCTGCCCGGTGACGATCTGCATCAGATCCTTGTCGCCGGTAACAACAACGACCTGTCCGCCATTTGAGCTGTACCTGCGCGCCAATGCCCCGATGATGTCATCGGCCTCGAACCCGGACAGTTCCAGAACCGGAATATTGAAAGCGCGTACCACATCGCGAATAGGGCCAACCTGGGCGCGCAGATCATCCGGCATCGATGCGCGATTGGCCTTGTAGTCCGGATATATGTCGTTGCGGAATGTGATCCTGCCTGCGTCAAAGACGACCGCCAACTGCCGCGGTTGGAAGTCCTTGATCAGCTTCAGAAGCATCTGCACAAAACCGTAGATGGCATTGGTTGGCTGCCCGGAAGGTGACGACAGATGTCGTATGGCGAAGTAGGCCCGATAGATATAGGACGAACCATCAACCAGATAGAGGGTATCCCTGGCAGTCATACAATCTCACCTTGATCTGGTATGTCCCGTGTAAAAAGCATAAATGCCATCGAAGGCCGTCGGCTGGATTCTCGCATGGCGAATTGCATGCCGTCGAAGTTCCAGCCTTTCGCGCTCCAGCTGTTGAGTACTTCCTCTATGGCATCTTCTGTGACAGTACCCAGTTCAATAACTTTAAAGACAGGCATGACATGTCCTTTGTATGGATTGTGTATCACTATATTGCAATGGACGTTCAGGCTTCAAGCGGAAATAAAAAAGGCGGCCCGAAAGCCGCCCTGGAGGTTGAATATTGAGAATATTATTTCTGAAAACCAAGTTTGGATGAAATTTCCTCACCGGCTTTTTTAACCAGCGGAACAAGTTCATCCTTCATCCGTTCATCGGAAAAGCGCATCGACGGGCCTGAAATGCTGACAGCGCCTATGATGCGGCGGGTGTAATCCCGGATTGGCGCGCTGACACACCTTACTCCGATGTCCAACTCCTCATTGTCAATGGCATAGCCCTGTTCTGCAATGACCTTCAGCTGTTTTTTGAGAGTGTCCCGGTCTGTAATGGTATGGTTTGTGTATCGTTGCAGTTCCTTGCCGGGGAGGTAACTTTCAAGCTCTTCGTCATTCATATAGGCGATCTGTATCTTGCCGGCTGCGGTACAGTAAGCCGGCAAGCGCGAACCAACCCGCGGGACGACCCGGACTGTCATCGCGGTTTCAACCACATCCAGATAAATGATATGGTAATCCTTGAGTATTGAAACGTAGGTGGTTTCATTGCAGTCCTGGACCAGAGCCTCCAGTACCGGCTTGGATTGGCGCAGCAGGCCCATCTGTTTGATAAAGGTCTGTCCCAGCTCCAGGGTTTTCAGGCCCAGCCGGTAGTTTTCCGTCACCCTGTTCTGTTCTATGTAACCTCGTGATTCAAGTGTTGCAAGCAATCGGAAGACGTTGTTCTTATGAAGCTTCAAACGTTTGCTAAGTTCTGTAACACCCAGTTCATCCACCTCGCCATGAAACTGTTCGAGCAGATCAAGCGCATGGGAAACTGCCTGGATCAAATATTCGGATTTTTCTTTCTTTGCCATGGTTTCAAGTCCTGTAATAAAAAAATTTGAAAAAACATGAAGCGCAACATATCAAAATTTCACTGCTAATTAAAAAACGAGAGAAATTATACAATTACGGAACATTTTTTTCAAATACTAGAATATTGTTTTATAATTGTCAAGTGTTAAAAATTGCATTATATTTGATCTTTAAGTGTAGTAATGGGGTCTGCACAATAGACGGAAATAGAACAAATATGAGGCCGACATGCTAAATCTGCGGAAAAAAATTCTCGTCGCAATCGACGGTTCCCCTCAATCCGACAAGGCCGCGGAGGAAGCGGTCAGGCTGGCGGCAGGGAACCAGAGTCAGTTCAAAAGCCCGGTATTTGCACTTCTGGTCCTGCCCAATGCACCCACTTCAACCTACACCGATTTCGTACCGTCAGCCCCGATGACGGAAACTGAAAAGTGGGACGATTTAAGGCGGCGCATTTTCTTCGTAGTAGAAAAATGTGCTGCCGAACACAACATTCCGCTCGAAATGATTGTTGAATACGGTGATCCGGCGGAAAAAATGATCAGCTTTGCCAAACGCGAAGGCATTGACGTAATTGTCATCGGCAGTTCAAGCAAAGGCTTTATTCAGAGGCGGATCAAGGGAAGCATTTCCCATAAGATTGCCAGCAGCGCCCCCTGTTCCGTCTATATTGTAAGAGGTTGACCATCGAAAGGTTTATAATGATTTCAAGTTGTTTCCTCAGCAAGCTCTTAGGTTTATTATTGATATTACTCCCCATGCAGGTATCGGCTGCCGAATCCTTTCGGGTGCCAATCCTGCTGTATCATCGTTTCGGTCCCACTGTTGCGGATGGTATGACCATCACCACATCGGTTTTTGAATCTCAGATGAAATATCTTCACGACAACGGCTACAAGGTGATACCACTCCGCCGGTTGATCGACCATTATCTCGGCAAAGCTCCGGCACCGGCGCCTAAATCCGTGGTGATCGTTGAAGACGACGCGCATAAATCCGTTTACAGCGATATGTTTCCTGTAATACGAAAATACCGCTACCCGGTTACGGTATTCACATATCCATCCGCCATATCCAATGCAAAATATGCCATGACCTGGAATCAGCTGCGCGATCTTAAAAAGTCCGGCCTGGTTGACGTTCAATCACACACCTACTGGCATCCAAACTTCCGGAAAGAGCGCAAGAAACTTAGTCCTCAGGCGCTTGACAGCATCGTCATGTCTCAACTGCGAAAATCCAAGGCGCGCCTGGAAACGGAGCTTGGCGGTCATGTGGACATGCTGGCCTGGCCGTTCGGAATCCACGATGCTTATCTTATTAGGAAAGCATCCGAAGCCGGATATGTTGCCACATTTACAATCGAGCGGCGGCATGCCCTGCCGTCTGACCAAGCCATGAAGCTGCCGCGATACCTGCTGGTCAATGCCGACAGCGGCAAAGCCTTTGTCCAGCTGCTTGAAGGCAATGCAGTCAAACGGAACGTTGCCTACTGATGACCGATGAACCAACAAAAAAAAACCCCTGCCCTGACTGCAATTTTTGTCAGTGGTGCTCCGATGATCGTTGCCGCAAATGCCTGAACCGTTCGAACTGCTGCCGCCGTAAACTTTCAATAGCAGATCAGATAGCTCTCTATGAATCCTTGAATCCCCCAGCGAAAAACAAATGAGCCCAGTCAATTGACAATCCAAATGTTAGAGTTACCCTCTCAATGATAAACCGGCAACGTGATATCGCGTTGTTTTATTTTTGCACTCATTAGAAAATATATTCAAAACACTATATATTTTGATAGACCATAATAACACTATGCAGTATATTGAATCTGGTTTAAGCCGTTCCGATGTAAAAATATTCCTGTCAAGGAGGTGAATTTCTGCTTTTCTTCCAGTTCCAGGTTGATTTGGTTTGATGCTGTACGCAGGGTGTAATAAATATCTCATTGTGGAGGTTGTATGAAACAAAAAATGGCAAAAAAGCTTCTCTTTTGTGCAATTGCAGGTCTGGCTTTCCCGCTTGCCGCCCAGGCGGCCGACGATGACCTGCAGAAAAAGATCGACAAGCTGAGTAAAGAGGTTGCCGACCTCAAGGGCTCCGTGAAAAGGGTCGAGGACAAGTCCATCGGCAAGTGGCTTACCATCGGCGGCGAGTACCGCTTCCGGGTGGATTCACTTCATGGTGAAACAGTGCCCTATTCAAGCGCCATCGGGACCATGCAGAACATGGTGGGATCCTTTCTGCTTGATCCGGCCGTTGCCGGATCAGCCGGCAATCCTTCGGCAACGCAGTTCATGCTGGCCACTGAGAGCGGCAAACTCTTTTCGCCGACACAGTTCGGCTATATTCTGAACAATTATATGCCACAGGCCATGTATAACAGCTTTACGGCTTCAGGCGCAACTCCAGGCACTTTCCTCAACCAGTTCAACACCATTGTCATGAGTGGACCTGCCGCAGTTCAGGCAGCATTATCAGGAACGGCGCTGACCAGCCAGCAAACAGCCATTCTCGCAACACTCCAGTCCAAAGTATTACCTACTGTTTTTGCAAAGCCCTCTTCCGCCAGCATTATCGACCCAGCCACAGGATTACAAGCTGCCGGTACAAGCCTTGGAGCACAGTGGAATACGGTTCTGACCTCACTTGCCGGCATGGGATACACACCGACACAGATAAATCAACTTGCAATGCAGATGATGATGCAGGGCTTTTTGGGAGCCGGCAGCCCCTACCTTGCACAAGCTCCTGCTTTCAAGCCCAAGAACGAAACCCTCTACACCAACAAATTCGGCATTGATCTGACCGCCAAACCGATCAGAGACGTCACGGTACATGCCAAACTGGACATGTATAAGTCATTTGGTTCACAGAGCGATTCCACCACCATGAATGGATACTTCGCTGACCGCGTCGGCGTGTTCGACGGCACTCTCAGCCACGTTCCTACCGACAGCCTTCTGAATGTCGATCGCGCCTATGCAACATGGAGCAACATCGCCGAACAGCCGGTCTGGTTCTCTGTCGGTCGCCGGCCAGCCACGAACGGAGCCCCCAGCAACCTGCGCCTGAACAAAGAGCGCCCCGGCAATGGCGGCACACCATCTCTTCTGGTCGATTATGCTTTTGACGGCATGACCATAGGTTATGCCCCCGACATCGATGCACTGCCAGGCGCATATGCCAAGGTTTGTTACGGCCGCGGATTCGACAGCGGCATCAAGACATCTTCCAACAGCATCAAGGACACCGACATGCTTGGTGTAGCGGTTATTCCTTATGAGACCGACCCGCTGCGTATCTGGCTGCAGTGGAACCGCGGTTTCGATATCTTTGATTTCCCTGCCATGAACAACACCATCTTCGGCAACACCGCACCGGCAGTGAACCTGGGCAATATTGACTGGTACGGCGCCGGAGCAATGAGTACGCTCAAAAACGTCGGACCGGGCACCCTGCAGCTTTTCAGTGATTTCGGCCTGAGCGTGACTCACCCGAACGGCAACGTATCTGAAAACGCCGGATTCCAGGGATTGATGAGCGGAGAGTTCTTTGCACAGGACACGAATCCCAAAGACCAGACCGGTTGGGCCGTCTACGCCGGTATTCGCTATGACCTGCCGTCAAAAACCAAGATCGGCTTCGAGTTCAACCATGGCTCAAAATATTGGATCACCTTCGCGCCTGCTGCTGACGACATGTGGACCAGCAAGGTCGGCACACGCGGCAACGTCTATGAACCGTACATCATCCAGGAACTCAACCTGAAACCGATTTCCAACTATTTTGCCAAGGCCTTCTTCAAGCTTGGCTACCAGTACTATGACTTCGAATACACCGGCAGCAACAACTGGGTCGGCGCTCCCAAGAAAATCTCCGAGATCAAACCAACCGATCTCATGCTGATGGCGCCACTGAAAGAAGCTCACAATATTTACGGCACTTTTGAAGTTCATTTCTAGCACAAACAGTTGAAGGGGTACGGCACTAGCCGTGCCCCTGCTTTAAACGTTAACCGGGACAATCACATTTGAGTAACACTTACACAGAACACAAACAGGGAGTTAGTCATGAAGAAAATCAGTTCAGTTATTATCGTCTTTGCAATCATGTTGGCAGCATCATTAACAGTTATCAGTACCGCCAGCGCAGAAACTATCAAGATTACAGGGGTCATCTCTAAAATTGAAATTGCTGCTGACCAGAAGTCGGCCATTGCCGTGATAAAAGACAATAAATCCGGTGAATCCATTTCCATTACCATTGCTGATGAGCTTACACTCGACAAACTCAAGGACAAGCGCATCCTGGAAGGCGATGAAATCCGCACCAAGTTTGAAAAAGAAGGCGACAAGAACACCAGCAAGATGTTCAAGAAAACAGCAGGTTGCTAACCCTGATCTAAAATCAAGGAGGAGTCCTAAGCATGAAATTTAATTCACTTCGCCCGGTAGTTCTGACTTTGGTAGCAGGAATATCTGTTTCAGCAGCTGTTACCGTCTCAGCGGCACCCAGTGCGCCGACTGCCAAGCCGACAATTGCCAAAATCTGCACCACCTGTCACAAAGCTGAAGCAAATGCAGTTCGCGGATATTTTGACATTGTAACATTCAAGGCCAAGACCATACAGGTCAAGATCGATGATGCCGTCGAACAATTCAAGTTTGATGAAGATGAAATCAAGGTCGTAAACGGTGCGGGAAAAACCGGTGACGGTGAATTTCTCAAGGACAACCTGATTAAAAAAGGACACGAGATCAAGGTCGAGTACGTCGAGAATAATGGCGTAAAGAATGCGGTCAAGTTGATTGAAAAACCGCCGGTAAAGATTCCGGCCGAGATGTTGATGAGCACTGCTGAAGTTGAAAAGCTGGTTGCTCTTGGACCGGAAAAGGGCAAATACTTCCTGTATGATTCCCGTCCGTTGCCACGTTTCCAGCAGGGCTCGATCCCAACCGCTGTAAACCTTCCTTTCCCGGCCTTTGACAAACTGGCCGACAAGCTGCTTCCCAAGGACAAGTCGGCCCTGGTTATTTTCTATTGCGCCGGACCTTCCTGCAACATGAGTCCAGGTTCAGCCGACAAGGCCAAGAAACTCGGCTATACCAACCTGAAGGTTTACAAGGATGGTATGCCGGCCTGGTCAACCAAGAATTACGGCGTACTCTCTACCCAGTTCCTGAAAGAGGCCTGGATCGACAAGGACATTCCGCATGTCCTGCTGGACGTGCGCGCAGCTAAGGATGCCGCCAAGGGTCACATCAAGGGCGCCGTTTCCTTCCCGGCCGCCAAGGCCGCCAAGCTGATCAAGAACCTGCCTCCGAAAGACAAAAAACCACCGGTCATGATTTATGACGGAAAAGATGGCGTCCAGGCTGCCAAGGTAGCCAAGCAACTTGTAAAAGCCGGCTACGGCAATGTGATGGTGGTGACGGGTGGATACGATGCCTGGCAGGCAGCTAAATTTGAAGTGGCAACCGGAAAACTTACAACCAAGGCTGTCTATGTTCCTAAGCCGCGTCCTGGCGAGATCAACCTGGACGAGTTCAAGAAGTACGCGTCTGAGTTGCCTGCAAACGTCATGATTATCGATGCCCGCACCGCAGCGGAAGCCAACAAAGGCATGCTCAAGACAGCCAAACTGATCCCGGCCGAAGAGATCAAGGACCGTCTGGCCGAGATCCCCAAAGACAAGCTGATCGTGTTCTACTGCAATACAGGTACGATAGCGGAAGTTGCCTACAACACTTTAAAGGGTTTTGGATACACTAATGTCAAGTTTGCAAATGCCAAGGTTGCATTTGAAAAGAATGGCAGCTACAAGATCACAAAAGAATAACGCTATATCACGTACAACACCCGCCAAATGGCGGGTGTTGTACGTGGGCATTTCAGATTGTATTCAAAATCTTTTTATTTATCGATAACTATACAAAAATTCATATAATTGGAACAAGCGTTGCATTGATCAGGCAACATACCATCTATGGGTATGAATATGCCTGGAATCGAAAGGAATGGAAACATGTCTGGAAAAATTGCAGCGATCATGCTGGGATGTGCTTTGTTGGCAACAACTGCTGTTGCCAAAGAACATCCAGGAAAAGAGCAGATACTCAAGGATGGCTATCAGGGTCCCAAAACCTGCGAAACCTGTCATCCCGGCAAGGCCAAGGAGTTTCTCGGAACGGTCCACTGGAAACACGCCTCCAAGGTGGATCATGTTGACAATCTCAATCCCAATGAAGAGCACGGGATGAAGAATCGCATCTATACGATGTGTAACGGCAATGACATCGTCAACAACCTGAAGGAAGTCCCGCCGAACGCATTGGGCAAGACCAAGTTCACCGGCTGCAACACCTGTCACCCCGGCGATCACGCCAGTGACGTCGGCAGCACCGGACCACAGGCTGAGCAGGCCATCGACTGCCTGATCTGCCATTCATCCAAGTATGATTTCAGCAAGAGAAAACCGATCAAGGACAAAAACGGCAATGTTGTCATGACCCAGGACCGCAGCACAGAAGCTGCCGCAAACATAGGCAGGCCATCAATCAAGAACTGCATGGTCTGCCATGAAGCAGCAGGCGGCGGAGCAATGATCAAGCGCGGTTTCTCCATGGCCAAGGATGCCGAGGTACATGTAACCAAGGGTATTATCTGCGTTGATTGCCACCAGGTCAAAAACCACAAGTTCCCCACCGGCCGTGATCCCAACAACTGGGCACACGACGGCATTTATATGACCTGCGTCGGCGAATGCCATACCAGCAAACCACACACGGATGCTGATTACAACCGTCATACCGACAAGATCGCCTGCCAGACCTGCCACATTCCGAGAACCGGTGGTGCTTTTTCAAAGGATTTCACCAAGTGGGAAAAACAGTCCAACGGATTCTATGAGCCTTCTACATTGAAGCGCGAAGTCAATGAAACCGCTCCGGTATATGCCTGGTACAATCTGACCGTCAGCAACACACCGACCTTCATCGGCCCGAAGGGGAGCAGAACCGACGGTAAGAGCAAGATCTATCCGTTCAAGGTTTTCCAGGGCAAGGCATATTTCAACAAGAAGAACGGCCAGCTGATGTCAATGGACTTCGCACCGCCAATTTCAAACGGCGATTCATTGGCAGGCGTAGCATCTGCCGCCAAGATACTCGGCATCAAGGATTATGAACCGGTACCGGGATGGCAGACCATCTACTTCGGCAGCAACCACCAGGTCACACCCAAAAACAAGGCACTGACCTGCGCAAATTGTCACGCGGTAAATGGCGTGCTTGATTTCAAGGAACTGGGATATGCCGCCAAAGAGATCGAGAAGCTAACCAACCCTGAGCTTTATTTTGAAAAACTGCTCAAACTACAGCAAGAAGATGAGTAATTCCTTGAACTTCAACGTATACAAATAAAGCATGGGGCGTGAATTATTTCACGCCCCATTTTTGATTGCATTATATAGATATTTATATACTAGCCCGGGAAATTATTTTTCACATCCAAGCATCAATCAGGAGGTAGAACGTGTCGCCAAAATTCTCTCGCAGAACTTTTCTAAAGGTTTCAGGCGCGGCAACCGCAGCGGTGACAGTTGCCGCTTCAATGCCGGAAAAGTTCCTTTCATGGGCAGAGGAGTCCGGACAAAAAGAGATGAAGCAGATCCCCACTTTTTGCGAACTCTGCTTTTGGAACTGTGGACTGATCGCAAAAGTCGAGAACAACAAAGTTGTCAAGATTGACGGCAATCCCAAGAGCCTTCGCGGCAGGGGACGGTTATGCGGACGTGGTAATGCGGCCTTGGGTGCGCTCTACGATCCGGACCGCCTGAAATACCCGATGATCAATACCGGTAAGCGCGGTGAACCGGTCTGGAAACGGGCCACCTGGGACGAAGCGCTCGGTGTCATTGCCCAGAAGATGAAGTCGGTCAGCGAAAAGTACGGCCCGGATTCCATGGCGCTGATCTATCACGGCACCGGAGCCTCCTTCTGGAAGCATCTGCTGCACGCCTATGGCAGCACACTGTCGGCAGCGCCTTCATTTGCCCAATGCCGTGGACCGCGCGATATCGGTTTTGTACTGACTTTCGGCTCGGATGTTGGATCTCCTGAATACTACGACTTCAGTAAAAGCAAATACATAGTCCTGTTTGGCTCCCATCTGGGAGAGAACGCCCACAACAGTCAGGTCCAGGACATCGTCAAGGGTTATTCCAGTGGTGCGAAGATGACCGTGGTAGATCCGCGCCTCTCCAATATTGCATCCAAGGCCGATCGCTGGCTTCCGATCAAACCCGCCACCGATCTCGCGCTGATGCTTGCCTGGATCAGGCTGATAATCGAGGAAGGGCTCTACGACAAGGAGTATGTTGCCAAATACGCCACCGGTTTTGACGAACTGCGCGCCGCGGTCCAGCAATACACTCCTGAATGGGCTGAAGCCGAAACATCGATATCCAGCGATGTAATCGTCAAGGTTGCCCGCGAAATGGGAGAGTATGCTCCCAATGTCTGCGTTGGGGCAGGCCGTTATTCCACCTGGTACGGCGACGACACCCAGCGCAGCCGGGCAATTGCAATTTTAAATGCCCTGCTCGGCACCTGGGGCCGTGAAGGGGGCTACTTCTTCCCCACCGGAGCAAAAGTCCCGGAATACCCCGGATTGCCGGCATACCCGGAACATGTGGAAGCTGCACAACTGGATGAAGCCTACCCGTTCGCCCTGCTGCAAACGACAACATCCATCAAGCAGGCCACAATTACCGGACAGCCGCGACCGGTCAAAGCGTGGTTCGTGTACGGTTCAAACCTGATGAAGACCATGCCTGACAAACAGGAGACCATCAAGGCGATCCAGAACCTGGATCTGATGGTTACTATCGACACCATGCCGATGGACATAATCAATTATTCGGATGTTGTCTTGCCGGAATGCACCTACATGGAACGTTATGACAACATAAACGTGGGCAAATTCAAGGGTGAAGCCGAGATTGCGCTGCGGCAGCCGACCGTCGAACCGCTGTGGGAATCAAAACCCTCCTGGTGGATAACCAAGGAACTGGGCAACAAACTGGGACTGGCGGCATTCTTTCCCTGGAAGGATGGCGAGGAGTACATTGCCAAGCGTTGCGAAGCTGCAGAATTGGATTTCGCCCAACTGAAGCGGGACGGCGTCATCATCAAAAAGGGTGGCAATCCCTATATCACCGCCGACAGCCAACCGGAGTTCGGCACTCCTTCGGGCAAGATCGAGCTGTACTCCCAACAATTGGCGGAAAAAGGGTTTGATCCGGTTCCCAAATACACCAGGCATCCGACCCCACCTGCAGGTCATTTCCGGCTACTGTTCGGCCGGGCGCCGCTGCACACCTTCTCCCGTACCACCAACAACTTCATGCTGACCGATCTGCAGAAAGATAACTCCCTCTGGATCAACGCCAAAAAAGGGAAGGAACTGGGATTGAAAAACGGGGACTATGTCTCTCTCGTCAACCAGAACGGTGTGATTGCAAACGGCCGGATCAAGGTGAAGCTGACCCAGCGCCTCCGTGATGATGCCGTTTATATGAACCACGGCTTTGGCGTTCACGCCAAAGGGATGTCTCGTGCCAACGGTCAGGGAATTGCAGATGACGACCTGATCGGAAAACCCGCGATTGATCCGATAATGGGTGGCACCGCCATGCGCGGGAATTTTGTCAAGATCGTTAAGGGGGCCTGACATGAAACTATTCGGAGTTCTTATTCCTGAGAAGGAACAGCTTATCGGCACAGTGGGTGACGTAATCAAAGGAAAAGCCGGCTTGTCGCTGTATGCGTCAATATTCGGCCTGTTGATCGGGCTATACGCCATCGGCTCCATCTTCATCAGAGGGCATGCCCACACGATCAACACCTCCAGCCTCGTTCCCTGGGGACTGCAGATATCCACCTATGTTTACTTTGCGCTGCTCAGCACCGGCTGCACATTCGTCAATTTTTTCGGCCATGTGTTTTTCGAAAAACAGTACAAACCGTTTGCGTCAAGAATTGTTTTTGTCGGGATAATCACAGCCGTGGCTGCCTTCTTCTCTCTGACGACCGAGATGGGGCACCTTGAGCGGATGTACTACTTCCTGCTGTCGCCAAACCCGAAGTCGCCCATGTTCTGGATGGCCATCTGGTACACCTGCTACCTGATCATCATTACCTGGGAATACGTAAACATCCAGACCAACAGGCACTCCAACCGGGTCATGTGGGCAGCGTTTTTCATAGCGGTCTTCACCCACAGCACCCTGGGAAGCCTGCTCGGTTCGGTAAGTTCGCGCGTCTACTATTACAGCGCCCTGATGCCGATCTACTTCCTGTTTATCGCCTTCCTGACCGGCTGTTCCCTTACGACCATCATTGCCGCAATGACTGTCAAACAGAAGAAACTGGACGAGAACTACCATCTCCACCCCTTTGTAACATTGCTCAAGGTCGGCTTGGGACTGGCGCTTTTGATCACCTTCTGGCGCATGATGATCGGCCTCTCCGCGCATCTGGAGGGTTCCGAAGTATTCTCACTGACACTGATCAACAGCGTTTTGTTCGGAATCGTGGTAGTTATCGTAATTCCGTACATTCTGCTCAAAATCGGTCAAAGCGCCAACTGGCTGATCTTTGTGGGACTCTTCATCATGGGTACCCAGCTCAAAGCCCGTAATGACCTGGTGGTCGGCGCGTTCAAGATTCCGGTCTTCAGGGTCTACGACATGCCCGAAGTAATACACTACACACCATCAATCTATGAAAACCTCGTGGTCGTGGCATCCGCATCCCTGGTGGCCATGCTCTATATCGTTTTCGAGCGTTCGGGTGTTTTTGAAGCAAGAAACATCAAGGAGGAACACTGATCATGGACCAGTTTGACGGCAAGGATATCATGGAAATAATGCAGGAAGATCTGCTGCGCGCCCTGAAAAAACCACGCAAGGAACGGCGCTGGGCAATGGCGATCGACCTTAAGAAGTGTATCGGCTGCCATGCCTGCACTACCGGCTGCATGTCCGAGAACCTGACACCACCCGAGATTCATTATCGCCCGGTCAAGGAAGAAGAGATCGGCGAGTACCCCAATACCGGCATGCGTTTTCTGCCACGTCCATGTTTTCATTGCGATTCGCCCACCTGCACACCGGTCTGTCCGGTTACCGCTACTTACAAGCGCGATGACGGCCTGGTCGTGATCGATTACAAGAAATGCATCGGTTGCCGCTACTGCATCGTGGCCTGTCCATACGGCGCCCGTTCGGCCGATTCCGGGCATTACTTTACCGGTGACTTCCACGATAAAACCTATGAAGTGGAGAATTCCGGCGAGTACGGCGGTAATTTCAAACGCAAGAGCCACTGGCATTCGCCGATCGGCAACGCCCGCAAGTGCCACTTCTGCATACACCGGGTGGAAAAGGGTGAACTGACCCGTTGCACGACAACCTGCCTCGGCAACGCCACCTTCTTCGGCGATATCAACGACCCCAAGGCCCTGATCACCAAGCTGATCTCCAAGCCGAACGTGTTCAGGTACAAGGAAGAGTTGGGCACAAAACCGATGGTGTATTATATCACCTGACAGGCGCCCGGAATTTCCGGATAGCAGGCTCAGCAGTAAAAACAGGGGAATTCCAGTGAGTTCCCCTGTTTTTATGACACGCCGCAAAATGGCAACGGGTTTAAAATCCTGCTTTAGAAAACTGGAGTTGTTGACGGGCGGACACGTTTTTGATACCACACTATTGTATTTTCAACGCAACACAGGCGGCAATTCCGCCTTGTACAAAGGACGCAAATGAAACAAGTAGCAAAGAACACCGTGGTAACACTCAGTTACAATCTTACCGACCCTGACGGAAACATGCTTGACGAGGGCAATCAGCCGATAGTGTATCTACATGGCGGCTATGGAGGCGTATTCGCTCCCATTGAAAGTGCGCTGGAAGGCAAACTGGTCGGAGATGCTGTGACCGTCAAGCTTCAACCCGCCGATGCTTTTGGCGAATATGATTTCGATTTGCTGCAGATTGAACCGGTTGAAAACCTGCCGCAACCGCTCAAGGTAGGAATGATGATTGAAGGCGAAACCGAGGAAGGACTGGAAGAGAGCGCTGTATTCTATACCGTAACAGAAATTGCCGACGGCAAGGCGGTTCTGGACGGCAATCACCCGCTGTCGGGCATGGCACTGGTTTTCATCGCCGCTGTCACCGCGATACGACCGGCGACAGCGGCAGAGATCGCGGCCGGCGAAGCGCTTGGCGCTTGATCCATATATCCTGAAATATTGGAGTAACAGTTCATGGCCAGATGCACCAACTGCAACGCTCCCCTGCCGGACGGTTCCCTGCTGTGCACCTACTGCGGTGACCGCAATGACGTTGACCTGAGGGGGATACACTACCACACCACCCACGCCCCGGACCTGCCCCGCACCTGCCCCCGTTGCGGGGTAAACCTGAAAACAATCAACCTGAATCTGAAAGGCACTTTTCTGATTGAAAGGTGCGACCAGTGCCTGGGTCTGTTCTTCGATCCGGCCGAACTGGAAGCACTGCTGGATGCCGCCGTCTCGAATGTGTTCCTGATAGACCGGGTCGGATTGGACGGCATCAACCTGAAGCGGCCGCCCGACCAATATCCGGTCGCTTACATCAAATGCCCGGTCTGTTCACAGTTGATGAACCGGGTCAACTTCGGCGCCAGGAGCGGCGTAATTGTCGATCGCTGCAAGGATCATGGCGTCTGGCTGGATGGGGGAGAACTACGGCACCTGATGGAATGGATGAAACTGGGCGGCAAGCTCCTCGACCAGGAGCGACAGGAACAGGCCAAAAAGGAAGAGCTAAAGCTGGAAAGGGAGAAACGGGAGAGCCTGGCGGGTTATCGGACCGAGCCCTCCACGTTTGACAGCTTCGGGGATCCGCTTTTGCGTTCCGATCCGGACCTGTTCGACATCATCTACAGCGCGATCCGGTTTTTTACAAGGTAACCTCTTCCGTTTCCTCGGGCCAGAACCTGCGCTGCAACTCATCCATCAATGGCGCCAGGCTCTTGCGGTCACGGGCCGATACAGTCACGCTGTTCCGGGTCCTGGCGGACTGCCGCACCCTCAGAAAACCTACCATATCCTTCTTGCGCATCTCGTTCAGAAGATCGGACTTGTTATAGACCATCAGTTCCTGTTTGTCCCCCAACTCCAGCTCCTGCAGGATTGTCCGCACCTGGGCAATCTGGTCCTCGAAACGGGGATGCGAAGAATCGACCACGTGCAGCAACAGGTCGGCATCGCGCAACTCCTCCAGTGTCGCCTTGAAAGCGCCCATCAACGACTTAGGCAGAGAACGGATGAAACCGACCGTATCGGTGATGATCACCTCCCGTTCCCGTGGAAAACGCAGACGGCGGGTGGAGGTATCCAGCGTGGCAAAGAGCAGGTCCTCGGTAAAGACATCGCTCTTGGTCAGCGCATTCAGCAGGGTAGATTTACCGGCATTGGTATAGCCGACGATCGAGATGATCGGCACTCCGGCCTTGATCCGCTGCTGGCGGCGCTGGTCGCGCCCACGGGAAAGTTCCTTCAGCTCCCGCTCCAGGCTGGCAATCCGGTCCCGGATGCGGCGACGGTCGGTTTCCAGCTTGGTTTCGCCCGGTCCGCGCCCGCCGATGCCCCCCATCAGGCGCGACATCTGCACCCCACGTCCGGTCAGGCGCGGCAGCAGGTATTTCAGCTGGGCCAGCTCCACCTGCACCTTGCCATCCAGCGTCTTTGCCCGCCGGGCAAAGATGTCCAGGATCAGCTGGCTGCGGTCGATGACCTTCAGTTCGGTCATGGCCGAAATGCTGCGTATCTGGGCCGGGGTAAGCTCCTGGTCAAAGATCAGCATGCTGGCGCCATGCTGCAGGGCCCGGATGACCACATCGCGCATCTTCCCCTCCCCCATCAGGAAACGCGGGTTGAGGCTGCGCGGACGCTGTATGAATTCGTCCAGCGCTTCAACCTGGGCGGTGCGGGCCAACTCCCGCAATTCGGCCATGGAGTCCTCAGCCTCCTGGCGGGTACCACTGGTGGTGACCGAGATCAGGATGGCCCTTTCCAGGGCATTAGCGGCCTTTGTCGTCGTGCGGGCCGCCTTCTCCAGATCGGCTTCAAGCTCGTCGATAAAATGCACGCAGTCCAGATCGATGCGGTCAAACAGCTTGACCGGCTCGACGATCGTACTTGCACCGCGCTGGTCAGGAGATAGCCAGGCCAGCTGGGCCGAGATCTGCTGCCGGCCGGGCGTAAACATCAGTGTTGCCAGCAGATCCAGCCGTAGCAGTGAAAGGTCGGTCAGGTCATCTTCGCTGACCGGCTCGTTTTTCAGATGGGTATGGATCAGGCGGAGGCCGCGCATGACACGCCGGCCCAGTGGATAGTCACGCAGCTCGGGGATCACCAGTCCCTTTTCATCCCCGACGATCACGTACTCCACGATTCCGGATCGATTGACAAGAATGGCGATCTGGCGGCGCAGATCAGTGGAAAGTTCGACGAGACGTGTGGCAAGTTCGTGGGAACATATTTCAGCGGGGAGCACGCGCCTGCGGTACAGACGTTCCAGTGCCTGTATCTGACTGGACTTCAAACCTGCTAGATTACCAAATGGTTCTTTGATAGTGAGACTCCGGAGAAATTTAAGTTATGGTCGATCCTGAAAGATTCGTTCAGCTGGCGATCTGAACCTCGGACAACCTAGATTCCTATCACATTGTATCCGCCATCCACGTAATGGATCTCGCCGGTGACACCGCTGGACAGGTCACTGCAGAGGTAAAGCGCCGAACGGGCAACGTCCTCCTGGGTGACGTTGCGGCGCAGTGGCGCCTTTTCTTCGACATGATTCAGAATCTGGATAAAACCGTTCACTCCGGCGGCGGCCAGGGTACGGATCGGACCGGCCGAAATGCCGTTTACCCTGACCCCCTCCGGTCCCATGGCTTCAGCCAGATAGCGCACCGAAGCTTCCAGCGCGGCTTTGGCGACCCCCATCACATTGTAGCTGGGGAACACCTTGACCGCCCCGTAATAGCTGAGCGTCAGCGCGGCGGCATTGCGCCCCCGCATCATCGCCTGGCCCTCTTTCAGCAGCGCCATGAACGAATAGACGCTGATATCCATTGCGGTGGCAAACCCCTCGCGGGTGGTATTGACGATGGTTCCCTTCAACTCTTCCTTGTTTGCAAAAGCGATCGCGTGGATGATGATGTCCACACCGTCCCAGATTTTGCCAAGCTCGGAGAATACATTCCTGATATCTTCATCACTGGTTACATTGCAGAGCAGGACCACGGCGGCATTGATCGATTCCGCCAGCGGGCGCACCCGTTTTTCCAGGGCCTCCCCGGCATAGGTTACGGCCACTTCGGCTCCCTGTTCGTGAAACAACCTGGCAATAGCCCAGGCTATGCTCTTATCGTTTGCAACGCCGAAGATCAGCGCTTTTTTGCCTTGAAGTAACATCTCTCAACATCTCCATGTAAATATTATGATTATCCAGTGAACAGTGCCAGTGGCCAACAACCTATTAACAGGCGGTGGGATTACCGAACGCTATCAACGTGAGATTCACTCTCCGGAACGAATACCGGCGAGGCGGGTGAGGGAGTCTCCCGATCGGCATCATGAGGGGTGTTGCACCGCAGGCCCGCTTCAAGTGCGGCCAGGCGTTTTTCGATTCCTTCCAGCACTTCCAACGTCCTATCCTGCTTACCCTTGATTGCAAACACGACAAAAGGCATGATCAGCCATATCACCGCCAGGAACAGGCCGATGATGCTCATCATAACCATGAATCCGCCAAAGATCTCCATGTAGTCTCCCGAAAAATACTATCTTCGTCTATACCACGGCATCGCCAAAAAGTTAAGGTGATATTTTACTGTATACCGCTGGCTGAGACTCTTCCGCAAATCATTAAAAGTTTGACCGGGGTCATAATAATTTTCCGGCGTCGGCGCTATGCTCCAATCATAAACGATGCGGGGAGGCAAGAATGGAATTCAAAAACGGGCTCGGCGAAAAAGCAATACAGGATGTAATGGTCAACTACCCGGAAATCGGCGAAATACTGAACCGTTACGAGATCGGCTGCGTTACCTGCAAGGTGGGCATCTGCCTGCTGAAGGACGTGGTTGCGATCCACGGACTGTCCAAAGAGGATGAAACCAATATCGAACTGGAAATCAACAACCACCTGGTATCAAAAGGAGAATGATCATGGCAAATTTGGGATGCGGCTGCCCCGGCAGCATGGCAAGGGTTATCGAACGTGAAGAAACAGTAGCTACCAGCGTCAAGGCGGCCTCGGAACTCCGGCAGTGGCCGGTACAACTGCACCTGGTGCCCCCCACGGCGCCCTACTTCCAGGATGCGGACATCCTGATCTGTGCCGATTGCGTGGCTTATGCCATGGGCAGCACCCATCAGGATCTGCTGAAAGGAAAGGCACTGGCGATCGCCTGCCCCAAACTGGACGACACCACCGCCTACGTGGACAAAATGGCCCATATCTTCAGCGCCAACAACATCAAAAGCGTCACCGTCGCAATCATGGAGGTTCCCTGCTGTCGCGGACTTGATATCATGGTTCGCGAAGCGCTTGAGAAAAGCGGCAAACAGATTCCGCTCGACGCAATCATAGTCGGCATCAACGGAGAACGGAGGAACTGATGAGAACCGATATCACGACGGCACTGGTCAACGAACACAAGCTGATCCTGCGTATGATCGCACTGCTTGAGCGCAACGCATCCAGAAGCGCGGCTGGCGCATACGGCAACTGGCGCTTCTACCTGGATGGCGTGGACTTCATCCGCAACTACGCCGATCGCTTTCATCACGCCAAGGAAGAGGACGTGCTGTTCGAAGCGCTGATCAAAAACGGCATGCCGCGCGAGAACAGCCCGATCGCCGCGATGCTGATGGAACATGACCAGGGCAGGGCGTACGTACGAGCAATGGAATCGGCGGCCCTGGACGCGCTGGCCGGAAAAGAAGTTGACCTGGAAACACTAGGCGGGAATGCGCTGGCCTATGTGGAATTGCTGCGCGAACATATCGGCAAGGAAGATGGAATCCTCTACCCGCTTGCCGAACGGATCATAGCTGATACACTGAGGGAAGAAATCGTAGCAGGCTATGCCGCGGCGGAAGCTCGCACTGCGGAAGATTTCAGCGACCGCTACCTGGCACTGGTGCAAAGCTACGAAAACGAGTAGTGAAACAAAAGGGGGGTTGCCATGCATGATTCACAATCACAGGAATGGCTCTGCAACAGGATTGTCGCCGGAATCGGTGATGCGGTCATGTACTCGGACCGCCAGGGCACCATCAGATACTGGAACGCCGCCGCGGAAAAGATGTTCGGGTACAGCGCAACGGAAGCACTGGGACAGTCCCTGGACCTGATCATCCCGGAAAACCTGCGCGGTCGCCACTGGGAAGGCTACTATCGCGTGATGGAGAGCGGCAGCAGCCGCTACAGCATCGATTTGCTGTCGGCGCCGGCGCTACGCAAGGACGGCACGCGGCTATCGACCGAGTTTTCGATGGCGCTGATCCGTGATGACGAAGGCGGCATGTTGGGGGTTGCCGCCGTGATTCGCGACGTTAGCGCCCGCTGGCAGCGCGAACGGGAACTGAAGGAACGCATCCGCGTACTGGAAGCGCGCCCGTAGGGGCGAACCTTGTGTTCGCCCTGTCTTGTGTTCGCCCTGTCTTGTTTCACCCATGCCATGGCAGATCACACATACACCATTACCTGCAAAAAAATGGGGCATGGTTTGATGAAAACTGGGGCGGATCGTTTCTGACAATTTCCGCCACCGCCGGGTGACGCTTGAAGTGCTGCTCCAGGAAACGCCGTACCCGCGGGCGTCCCCAGCCGCCGGGATGCCGGAAAGCGGTGTAAAGTGAAAGATCGCCTTCATAGAACAGTCCCGTCCCGAACTCTCCAGCCTGATCCCCATGGATCGGCATATTGAAAACCGCAAGGTTCAGAAAACCGATCGCATCCCGTTGCCGCACCACAAACTCCAGCGTCCGTACAGCTTCAACCTCGTTCTCTCCCGGCGTACCGAACAGAAGATAGCAATAGACGGCGATCCCGGCCCGCCGCAGACTTGAAAGCACCCGTTCGACCACTTCCAGCCGGATCCCCTTCCCCATCCGGTCCAGCACGCCCTGATCACCCGATTCCAGCCCCAGCTTTAGCATCACGCAGCCGGAATGCTTCAGCGCCCGGCAGAACTCCGGATCGGCCAGCTGCTCATCGACCCTTGCGAAACCGTACCAGGGCGCACCGGGCGGATTTACAGCCAGCCCTCGCAACAGCCCCGGACTGACGGCATTGTCCAGCAGGTGGATCAGGGCCGGCCTGTGCGTTGCCGTCAGATGCCGCAGATCAGACAGAGCCCGCGAGACCGGAATCGGGTAATAATCGTTCCCCTCGGCCCGCTCGGGACAGAAGGAGCAGCGGTTCCAGTAACAGCCGCCGGCGGCGCTGTAGGGCAGAATCATTCCGGGTGAAAAATATTCCGTCAACGGCAGGCCGGAGTAGTCCGGAGCAACTGCTTGATCCGTTGCCGAGCTGACGCCGGAAAGCGACAACAGCGCCCCCTCCCCGGCCCCGGCCACCAGGTGATCCACCAGGCCAGCGAAGGGATTGCTCCAGCCGGGACGCCGCATCCAGGAGGTCACCAACCCTCCCCCCAGAACGATCCGTAAATGCGGGTAACGTTCCCTGATATGGCCGATCATGGCAAAGACACAGAGCGCCTGGCTGAGATAGTTCAACGAAAAGCCGACCGTGCCGATGTCGTCCAGCAATTCCGGCAGCCGTCGGCTGAAATATGGAAAAAAAGGATTGGCTTGCGGTTGCAGTGAAGCGGCAATCAGGTCGGCGCTGCGCAACGGGGATAGTGTGGCGTGCTGATAGTCAGCCAATCCCACGACAGTGCCCTGTCCGGTGTCGGCAACGGCCAGCAGGCGGTTAAGGTCGCTGACCGCGCGGCGGTAACGATCGGGGGTTTGATAGGTATTCGAATTGCGCAGCGAGGCAATGTGGGCGGCATGGTTCCTGGCTGCCCGGCGGCTCCAGGTATCATCAACCGTTGGCGTCTGCTCCAGCAGCCAGAGCTGCCCCTCCAGGTTGGCATCCAGCATCCGGCAGGCGATACCGTGGGTCCGCAGGGCTGCCGCCAGCCTGGCGATGCCTGCCGGCGGTTCGCAGGCCTTGGCAACCGGCGGGAATATCAACAGCATCGCTCCCCCTTACTGATACTGGATGTAGAGCGGTTTCGGGTTCAACTTGAGGACCTCCCGCGGCTTCAGCAACGGGTCGCCCTTCTTGGTGTCGTTGTGGTAGAACAGTTTGAAGCCGGTGTACTGCACCGGTTCCGAGACGATGTATTCCTTGTAGGAATTGCGCTTCAGCCAGGGAGCTCCCCAACCGTCCATATGCATGACCATCTGCACCTCGGGGCGCAGGATTATATCCCTGGAGTTGGTGACCCCGCCTTTGGTAAAGCGATGCACGGTAAACACCTTGGGTGGCAGGTTGTTTTTTTTGACCAGATCTTTCAGAAAGGCGGAGGCATAGTTGATATCGGCAGCGTCATAGGAGCCGATCTTAGTGCCCGGTTTCTTGCCGCTCTTGATCAGATTGAACTCAGGGTCGATCCCCAGATGCACATCGGGGTTTTTAAGAATCCATTCAAAGCGCGGCAGAACCGACCGAATATCGTCGTGTCCGGTCTGGATGTCGATGAACAACAGCGCCCCGGCCTCTTTTGCCCAGCCGTAGACCTGGCTGATGATCTTGTCCGGCATGATCATACGGTACTTGCCATCTTTGCCCGGCTCTCCCTGGGCCACGACCGCGATCAGATGCAGGGCCGGTTGTACCGGTGTGGCGGGATCGGCCGCCTGCCAGGCAACCACCTCCCCTTTGAGTTTTCGCAACATATCGTCCTTGGGGAACTCCCCCAGCACACCCATCTTCTTTGAAAGCGGATTGCCGTAGTAGGCCACGATACGCTTCCGCGGCAACAACGAACCGGGCAGCGCGGCCGGGTCCTTGACCGGCCAGCCGTGGCTCTTTGCAAAATCCGGGCTTTCTCCGGCATTATATTTGATTTTGGGGGCTGCGGCGTCGGCGGAGCTGGATTGGGCTGCAAAAAGCGCGGCTTTGCGAATTGAACTGCTGGTGGCCGAGAATACCGTGATAACCGGCGCCGGCTCGTTTTTTTCCATATTGGAGATCGGCTCGACAGACTTGTTATTGGTGCATCCTGAAAGTACTAACAACAGACAAGCAAATGATCCCGCATAACGACTGACTGACTGCTTCTTCAAACAAAACTCCTTCGGTTATCCTGGTTTACGACCATAACACGTCAGGGACTCATCCCGCCGAACGGGATCACTCCCCCTGCTCATCGTCCTGAAAATCTTCCATATTGATCACATCCTTCACCTTAAACAGCAACCCGGCCGGCCATACCAGCATCGGCAGCCTGGTCAGGATCTTGGATTCCTCGAAGGTCAGGTCCACATCATGCGGCAATTTGTCGGCAATCTCCATGGCCCACCTGGTTTCGTGCGCCGTTAATGACGCCCGTAATAACTCAGCATTTTTATTCATATTCACCCTCGTTTGCACGGACACAACTGTCTAATGAGACTACAATGAAAGCTGCCCAGAGACAACTTAATATTTCCGAAAAAGAAAAATTCAAATAGTTTGACTTTGCCCTCGGTCATGTAATAAAACTTGCTAATGACAGGTATATTACGGTCATACTTCCAAAGAAAAGGAGCTTTGAATGAAAGATATCAAGGGGACCAAGACCGAGAAGAATCTGTGCGAAGCCTTTGCCGGAGAATCCCAGGCGCGTAACAAGTACACCTACTTTGCTTCGGTCGCCAAGAAAGAGGGCTACGAGAAGATTTCCGCCATTTTTCTGGAAACCGCCGAAAATGAAAAGGAACATGCCAAGCTGCACTTCAAGCTGTTGAACGGTATCGGTTCCACCGCCGACAATTTGCGTGCGGCAGCTGCCGGCGAGAACGAAGAGTTCACCGACATGTATCCACGCATGGCCAGTGACGCAAAAGAAGAGGGATTCCCCGAAATCGCCGCCCTGTTCACATCGATCGGCAAGATAGAAAAAGAACACCGAGACCGTTATCGCCTGCTCCTGGAAGAACTGGAATCGGGAGCGCTTTTCAGCCGCAAGGAATCGGCCCGCTGGAAATGCCGGAACTGCGGTCACATCCATGAAGGACTGGAAGCCCTCAAGATCTGTCCGGTCTGCAAACACCCCCAGGCATATTTTGAACTGGTGGAAGGCAGCTACTGAAACAGATAACCGCGATTGCCGGTTATTACTGACTGTAAATGCAAAAAAAGGCGTCCATGGGGGCGCCTTTTAATTTCAATGCACTATAACCGCGGATTTCAAATATCAGTGCGTCATCACGCTCTTGGCCAGGGACATGGGGATATAGCTGGTGCAGTCGTCAAGAAACCGGTCGAACTCAATGCCCAGATAACGGAGGCCGGTATCCTTGTCCGGGCTGACCTGGCGTACAAAGCCGCTTATCTCGAGCTCGTCGGACCAGAAGGGCTTGCTCAATCGAATCGTTAGCGAATCCTCGGGCTCGGCCGGGATATTGCTCCAGATTCCCACCCCGGTATTACTGAAGTTGCAGGCCATTGCGGTTTCGGACATCCCGTTGTTGGCCGGAAAGCATTGCAGCAGTGCCTGAGTGGGATGCCGCTGGTGTTTTCTGCGCTCAAAACTGCAGGGTGAAATTGAGTTTCGCAGGCGCTTTGCATTGTAGAGTTCCCGGTCCGCCACCTCTATCAGTGATTTCACATCGCTTGTTTCTTCCGAATAAAATGATATGCCGCAGCTGGCCGTAAGTTTTCTGCCTTTGAGAAGTTCCTGGCCCGGGAATACGGTGTTTTCAACCGCCAGACGTATCCTGTTTGCGACTGCAAAGGCCACGTTTTTGGTAACTTTGGGAAGATAGACGGCAAACTCGTCACCTCCGTAGCGCGCCGCGATATCCTGTTCCCTGATCTGATCCTTGATAATGCCGGCCACCGTGCGAAGAGCCTCGTCGCCCGCAACATGCCCGCAGCAGTCGTTATAGATCTTGAAATAATCCAGATCCAGAAGTATCAGGGCACTGGCGGAATCATCTATCCTGCGGCGCATAGGCACATTCTGACCGAGCAATGTCTTTAGATAGGTTTGATTGTAAAGTCCGGTCAAACCGTCCGTAACAGAACAGTGGCGGATACTGTCCAGGTCCTTGGCTTCTATGAAAACAAGGTTTTTGAAGTCGCTTGAGTTTTTTTGAATCAGTTCCAGAATCGATGCCCGCATGCTGAGGCGATAATGTGTTTTTTGGAGAATTCCATCACGAAGAGCCAAAGCATCGCACCAGTATCGTTTGGATTCGCTCAAACCCGGCGATTTGCCTGTAAGCAGTCTCATAATTTCCAGATAGACAATGTCGCCGTACAAACTTGAATAGTTTGCCACGTCACTCTCAAGTGCGTCATCACTTCTCCGTAAAAGCGTCTTCCTTAACAGCTCCTGGATGTTTTTTTCCATGATAGCACCGCCCTGCTAAATTTGTATTTTATATACCATAATTCCACTCAAGCACAAAAGTTTTTTATTCAAGACTAATTAAATAATACAATTATTTCATCAGCTACCGGAGTTGAAAGCGCGGACCATATGCATGGGCTCCTGGAAGGCGTCGAAGTATCTACGCCGAAAAGCACCAGATATTGTTTGACAAACCGCCGAATAGTATGTCACCAAACTTCAAATTCACCGAAGGAGAGACTAAAATGAACAAATGTCCTTGCGGCAGCGGCATTACATATTCCGAATGCTGTGAACCCGTCATAAGCGGGGCTCGCCCAGCCGAGACGGCTGAAAGACTTATGAGAGCGCGCTACTCGGCATATGTAGCGGTAAATACAGGCTTTATCTTTGAAAGCACACATGCGGACCATCGGACCGGATATGACCACAAAGGCACAAAGGAGTGGGCCGAAAACGCTGAATGGCAAGGTATGGAAATCATCGCCACCAAAAATGGCAGCAGTTCCGACACCTCCGGAGAAGTGGAGTTTATCGCGCGTTTCAGTGAAAATGGTGAACCGCGGGAACATCACGAGAACGCCCATTTCATACGCGAGGGCGCAAACTGGTTCTTTACCGAAGGCAAAACGGTAAAAGCGGCCCCGATCATTTCCAGCAAAATCGGCAGGAATGAACCTTGCGTCTGTGGAAGCGGTCTCAAATACAAAAAGTGCTGCGGCAAATAAGCATCAATAAGACCGAAGAACCTGTAATGCCAAATTCCTCAATTTTGCATATACACCAATACTGCAAAGCTAAATCAAAAACGGGGCGATCCTTAGTCGCCCCGTTTTGTGTTCTTATCGTCAAGACCCCCTATTTTGTGGCCGGCACTTCGCGCTTCAGCGAGACCATATCCACCACCGGCAAAACCGGAACCTTGGCCAGACCGTAATCCCGTGCCAGATCAATATCCTTGGGCACCGCTTTCAGTAGCGCCTCGGCAATTTTCTGGTCCGCCTGGCGATACCGTAACCGTGCTTCGATGGTAATCCGCGAACTTCCCTTTGGAGCCGTGATTCCATAATAAACATCACGATATCCCTTGGGAGGAATTGTTTCATGGCGTGAAAAGGCGGTAATGATCCAGGGATCAACCGAGAAGTGCATGTCCGTCCCCATGCCGTCCGAGTTGAAAAGCCGGGCGTCTTCGGCCAGGGAACCGTCAGCCCCCACCGCTCCGGTGGAAAGAACAACTTCCCCCTTGTCATCCCGGGCGATAACCTCCAGCCACATCTGACGGATATTGGTCAGCGAAGTGGGCAGGTTGTGACCGGCCCGCATGTTCTTGACCCGCACCCGCACCTCAGCCAGGGCCCCCTTGCGGTAAACCGGCTCTATCTCCAGCTCGGCAGCTTTCTGCAATCGCTTGACAGCCATGTCATACTGGGCCGTCAGACGTTCGGACTGTTGCTTGTCACCCGCTTTCAAAGCTGACTGGGAACCGAGATAATACAGCAGATAGTTGGCGCCGTTGAAATAGTGCCGGTAATCTTTCCGCTCCGGTTTTTGCATCGTATCGGCGGCTTTTACAAAGGTCTCGGTTGCCACCATGTGACAATCCTGGCAATGGATGTCTTTCTGGGCGTAGGGGCTGTGCTTCCACTCATTATAGGTGGCCTCGATCGGAAAGTGCTTTTCATAATGATACACCTGATGACAGGAGGCGCACAGGTCAGCTTTTACGTGAAACTCCGTCTGACGGCACTCATGGAACCCTTCGCCGCAGCCATCCTGAGGTTTGATCGGACCACGCTTGATCAGCACCGCACCTTCCCTGGCATCCTCGCCCGGTTTTATCACGAAGGAGCCATTTTCAGGCTCCTTCGTGGGAGTCTTGTCATGGTTAAGGGAACTGATCGAATGGCAGATGTCGCAGGAGACACCTGCCTTGGCGACGGCCGACAGGCCGCTCAATCCAGGCCCCTTGACCTCCCCGGTGACAACCCCGGCGGCGGAATGGCAGCCTTCGCACTGACGGGAGATATCATGTCCCACCGCCTTGACCGCCTTGTTCAATTCGCCCTGGTACACCGGGTCAACGAACGCCATGCTGTGCAAAGAACCGTTCCATTCCTTGTATTTGTCCTCGTGACAGCCGGCGCACGTTTCCGGTTCTGTAAACCCCGCCTTGGTTTTTTCGTAGACGATCAGCGACGGATACAGTTTGAACAACTCCCGATCAACCTTGAAGGGAGAAGTTGCCGACGTCGTGGCGGCCACGGCAACCGCGCATATCGTCACAAGCGCCGAAGTAACAAGTGAAACAATCTTCAGTTTTTTGGCCATGTCTTTCTCCTTCTTGTAGTTTGATTATTGTAGTTTATTAATTTAATAAATTATTATGTATTAATTATCAAGTCAAGCGCTTTTTAGCTCCGGGCTGACCGCAAACGCTAAAAAATCATAAATCATGTTGATAAGTTAGCGGTTTAGGCGAAGATTTCATCGTAGATAGCAAGAAGCCGGAGCATGTATTTGCAATCCGGTTTTACAACCTGAATATTGTCGAAATTATTTACATATTGGTCCGGTTCGGTGAGTCGCTCGGCCAACATGCTTAATTGGAAGGGAAAATTTACTGGCATGATAATTGTAATATTTTAATAGAGCTGACTCGAACGAGCCTGCAAACTAATGTATGGATATCCACCAGATTCCATCAATTAAATATTTCGGGAGATCTGACATGAAAAAAAAACTGACGGCCTTATTCTTGGCAATGCTGCTGTCGCTGGTTTTCGCAGGCATGGCGCAGGCGACCTACTATCACTTCGAGGATTATCGGCCGGACGATGTCAAATTCAACGGGGAAACCACGTATACTTGGACCTTTAACCTTAATTTTGACAATTTAATGCTCTGGGAGATTCCTGCCGTACCTTTAGTAAATAGCGGCGATGACTGGGATAGTTCACTAGGTAAAACAGGTCAGATGGGAGCAAATGACATATTGCATCGTGCCTATTTGACCATGAAGTTTTGTAATACGGATAATGAGAAGATTGACTTAAAACTCGATCTTACCGATACGATCAGCTGGCTTCTCAGTCAAGGGGGTCTCCACAATCAAACAATAACTAACCTTGATTCTCTACCTGATGAGCAGAACGCACCCGGTACACTAAATGTATTTTCATACTTGGAGGATGATCACTTGCTTAATGTCACAATTACGAATACGTCCTTGACCGGGGATTTCACGGTTGACAAGATGAACCTGGCCGGTTGTTACGAATCTGACCCGACACCGGTGCCGGAACCGGGCACAGTAGTCTTGCTGGGGGCGGGGCTGGCAGGAATGGCGGTCGTGTTGCGCAGAAGAGCCAAAGCCGCGGCGGACAGAACCTGACGGCATACTTTACATTCCTCATCAAGACGCAGACAGGGGGACGACCGTGATGGTTGACCCCCTGTCTGCGTTTGATCCTGTTTTAAACCTCTCAGGCGTTCAGTTCCGCGATCCGCGCTTTGGCCTCATCGGTGATGAAATCCCATAATCCCAGCCCCTGCAGCGTGGCCACGGTCGGGATGCCCGATTCGTTCCAGCCCCGCTCTTCGTAGTAAACCTTGACCAGTTTCTTCAAGTCGGCCACCCGCTCCCGCATCAGTAGTTCACGCTTTTCCGTGGTCGGCATGGACTGCACCTGCTCCAGAGGTTTTGACAGGATCCTGACCAGTTCGCCATCGTTGTATTCAGCCTCGGCATCGTAGAAGGCATCTTCGGTCGGCCCAATGGCACGTTCCGGGATCCAGTCCTTCTGCGCGGTATCCCGGCCGAAACGAAGTACGTTCATCACACGCTGCAGGTTGATGTCGCGGTCAGTCTGGGCAAAGATCTCCTGCCAGGTCAGATCAGCGCCGAGCATGGCATTGTAGAAGTCGGCGTAGATCTCCTGCGAGGCCGGGTTGATATGGGCATCGGCTCCCAGGGTTTTGGCGGATTCCGGGTTGAACACATCCACCCAGGGCAGCTTGCACAACCCCAGGTTGTCGTTGCCCAGCCGCACCCTTGGAAAAGTCATCAGCGCCTTGGCCTTGTCCTCAAAATTGGGGAAGGCCCCCAGCAGATCGACCTTGATCAGCCAGGCAGCGGCGTGGTGCGCGCCGATATCGCTGGCGGCTGCGTAGGAACCCTGCATCGAGAGCGAACGGTGAGTGCGGTAGAGCGAGAACGGCAGCCCCTTGGTCTGCATGGCAAAACGCTCCAGCTCGCCGCGGACGTCAACCCCGCTCCGCTTGCGGTACATCTCCACCACCAGGTCCACCACCGCTCCCATGCCCTTGCCGGCGGCTTTTGCCAGGGCACCATCGCCATTGGCGATGCGGTGCAGGAAGGTCATGGCGGCACCCTCGTTGCCGAATTCCAGTTCCAGGCCATCGGCCTCTTCACGGTTCAGGTAGCCGCGCTGGAAACATTCCATCAGGAACGAGATCAGCACACAGCTGGTGATCGTGTCGATGCCGTAGTTGTCACAGTGCCAGTTGGCCTCCATCACAAACTCCGGGCACCAGACACCGATGTTGGAGCCGAAGCCGGCAGCGGTCTCGTATTCCGGGCCGTCCACCCAGACCTTTTTCCCGGCGTGGTCGCCGGTCTTGAGCGTAACCCAGCCCCCCTTGGTACACATCAGGTTGCAGCCGGGGAAACAACCGTCCATGCCGCGGTGCTCGAAGAGGTTTTCGGCGTAGTACTTACCGGAGATATGGTCGGCGCGCGAGTCGCTGCCGGCCTGGTAGTTGTTGACCGGCAGCGACTGGTATTCGTGCTTGTTCATGAACGGAATCAGGCCGGCGCTCCCCTTGCGGTACATCTTGAGCGAGTGGGGATCGACCTCCTTGACCACCTTGTGCAGCCTGGCCCCGGCCTGTTTGGCCTTGTCCCAGTCGGCGGCGCCGTAGGGGTTCTCGCCGTGGGGATAATCGGCCAGCACCACGATGGCGCGCACGTTCTTGCCGATCATCACCGTGCCCAGGCCGGTACGGCCGGCCTGCTTGGTGCGCCAGACCCCTTTGCCGCCGTCCTGGGCCGGCTTGGTAACATCGAAGTAATGGCTGTTGATGCAACCGTAACTGGTGGTGGCCGCTCCCTTGCCGGTGGTCATGAAGGCCAAGTGGCGCCTGTCGTGCCCGGCAGCGGTGAAACGGGCGATTATCTCCTGCTCCAGGTCGAAGACCTGGTCGGTGGCGGGAATATCGGTAATCGAAACCTCGTTTTTGAATCCGTCGATCACGATCATCACGTTGTCGTCGGCCCGTCCGCTGATCTGCAGCGCGTCGAAACCGGCATACTTGAGGAAGGCCCCGAAATAGCCGCCGAAGTTGGAGACCCCGGCGATGCCGGTCAGCGGGGAGAGTGAAATTGCCATGGCCTTGGCCGTGCCCGGAAACTGTGGGATGCCCCCCAGTGGGCCATTGGCCAGGATCAGCGGGTTTTCCGGATCGGAGGCCCTGGTCTGCGCGGTGATGGATCTGTGCAGGAGATACAGCCCCAGGCCGCGCCCGCCCAGGAAGTAATTCTTGGCCCGCTGGTCCAGCGGTGTAGCCGTGCAACTGCGGCTGGTGACATCGATCGTCAGGATCTGGTTGGCGTAGCCGTTCTGAAGTTTTGCCTTGGTGTAATTCATCATACTCCCTTCGTGGTGCATGTCCGGCCGCGAGGGCGGACGTGAGAATTGTGTAAGCCGTGGTTTATGCGGGAAAAACCGCATAGAAATGACATATGAGGCGGATCATTGTCAAGCAGACGATTGCAGGGCCGCTAGCCGGCGACCTGCGCAGGTTGTTCGGTATTTCGGGCGGAGCGCTTCAGTTGATCGCTATCAGCGCATAACCCTTGTTCTGGTAGCCGATAAAAGAGTTGAACACATTGGCCACCAGCCTGACTTCCGGGATTATGGCGGCCTGCTCAACCTTGAAGACCCGCAGGGCGACGGAACAGACCTCGATGCGGACCCCCTTTTTCCTCAATTCGCGGATCAGTTCGAGCGCATCTTCATCAATTTCGGCGGCAGTCAGGAGCTTGACACCCGGTCCACGGAAGGAGACCACCATCTTCGGCTTGACCCCCTGCGCTATCAGACCATCGAAGGTTTCATTGATCAGCTTCAGATTGAAAACCAGCTTTTCGTGGTCCGGCACCCGCACATCAAAGATGACACTGGCCTTTTTGAGCCCTGCCAGCGCATCGTGGTCATCCGGCTTTTGCGCCGCGAACAACGGGTCGTGGCAGGAAACAACCGCAAGAATCAACAGTATGATTATTCTGGCAAACATGGTCTGTCCCCCCTGGCTTTTTCTGAAGTATATCATATCGATCAAGAACTTTGCCACAAAAGCCGGCCGCCCGGATTGCCTCTGGCTGGCCGAAGCGGTATATCGGTCCAAACCGGCCTTATTTTTTGACTTTCTCTCATCCCTGTGCTATAAATGTCCACTTTTTTCTTTTGTATACAGGCAATATTTAAAATACAGATACGGAGGAACAGACCATGTTCAAAGGAAGCATCGTAGCAATAGTGACACCATTCAATAACGGAGCGGTTGACGAACAGAAACTGCGCGAACTGGTGGATTTCCAGATCGAGAACGGCACTGACGCAATCGTCGCCTGCGGCACCACCGGCGAGTCGTCCACCCTGGATTACGAAGAGCATATGGACGTGATCCGCATCGTTTTCGAGCAGGCCAAGGGGCGCGTTCCGGTCATAGCCGGCACCGGCTCCAACTCCACCGCCGAAGCGATCGAACTGACCCGGAAAGCCCAGGAGCTGGGCGTAGAGGGCGTGCTGCTGGTGACCCCCTACTACAACAAACCGACCCAGGAAGGGCTCTATCGCCACTATATGGCCATCGCCGATGCGGTGGAGATCCCCCAGATCCTCTACAATGTACCCGGCCGCACCGGGGTCAACCTGCTTCCCGAGACCGTGGCACGTCTGGCGCCCCACAAGAACATCGTCGCCATCAAGGAGGCCACCGGCTCGCTGCAGCAGGCTTCCGAAGTAATGGCACTGTGCGGCAACCAGATCGACGTTTTCTCCGGCGACGACTTCATCACCTACCCGATGATGGCCTGCGGAGCCGTGGGTGTGATTTCGGTACTGGCCAACATCATGCCCAAGACCGTGGGCGACCTGACCGACGCCTTCTTTGCCGGCGACCTGGCCAAGGCCCGCCAACTGCACCTGGATACGCTCAAGATCGGCAACGCCATGTTCATCGAGAGCAACCCGATCCCGGTCAAGACCGCGCTGGGGCTGATGGGCAAATGCTCCGACGAGGTCAGGCTGCCGCTTTGTCCCATGGGCGAAGCCACCAAAGCCAAGTTGACCGCCATCATGAAAGAATACAAACTGATTTAACAACAATTTCAGCCACAGAGGACACAGAGGACTCAGAGAAAAGCTAAAAAAATTGGTGTAACCCGAAAATGTTTTGTTTTGATTTACCCCTGTATCTTTCCTGCTTTTGACTCTCTCTGTGCTCTCTGTGTCCTCTGTGGCTAACAAAGAGGTTTCCTATGATTAAAGTAGCCGTTTGCGGCGCTGCCGGGCGTATGGGCCAGCGCATCATCAATTCCATCATCGAGTCCGAAGGGGCCGCGCTGTGCGGCGCCCTGGAGCGTCCCGGCCATCCGGCCATCGGACAGGACGCCGCCCTTTTGGCCGGTTGCGGCAAGTCCGACGTGCATATCACCGACAGCCTGAATGCGGTGGTGGCCGCCTGTGACGTGCTGATCGATTTCACCTCACCCAAGGTTTCGCTGAAGAATCTGGAAGTCTGCGCGCTGCACAAGAAGTCGATCGTGATCGGCTCCACCGGCTTCACTCCCGAAGAGCGCGCCTTTGCCGCTGAACTGGCCAGGGAGATCCCGGCCGTGCTGGCTCCCAACATGTCGGTGGGGGTCAACGTCTGCTTCAAGGTTCTGAAGGACGTGGCCAAAACCCTGGGCGACGACTTCGACGTGGAGATCGTAGAGCTGCACCACAACAAGAAAAAAGACTCACCGTCAGGAACCGCCGTGCGGATGGGAGAAGTCGTGGCCGAGGCGCTGGGGCGGGACTACAACAAGGTGGCCAACTACCACCGAGAAGGGATCTGCGGCGAGCGCACCAAGGAAGAGATCGGCATGCAGACCGTGCGCGGCGGCGACATCGTCGGCGAACACACGGTCTACTTTATCGGCCAGGGCGAGCGCATCGAGATCTCCCACCGCGCCATGACCAGGGACATGTTCTCGCGCGGTTCCGTGCGTGCGGCCAAGTGGGTGGTCGGCAAGACTCCTGGTATCTATGATATGCAGGATGTGTTGGGTTTAAAGTAGGGTAGCGAAAGGTTAAGGACATGGCTACTACGTATCGTGAAAAAATAATTGCTGAGATAAACTCTTGCCCCGACTCAATTATGCCCGAACTCTATAAATGGGTTCATAAGCTTAAAAATGATGTCTTTGTGATTGCCAAAGAACAGATCGCTCCCTCATCAAAAACAAAAAAGCGGGCAAAATGGGATAACGACCCTATTTTGGGGATTGTCGGAATGTGTGAGAGTAATTCCGGTGATGGTTCATTGAATCATGACCAGAGTCTTTATGGTGCACACCGCCGATGACAACCTTTGTCGATACTGGTGCCTGGATAGCGCTCACCGACAGACGTGACACCTACCATCAAGAAGCACTTGCAGTTCAGAAACAATTTCAGTCTGCCAACACCCGTCTTGTTACATCCACCTATGTCATCAGCGAAACAATAACCTGGTTGCGCTATAACCTGGGGCACACTGTTGCCATGGATTTTGGCAACAAAATACTTGCGAGCAGTGTTGTTACCATTAAAGACATTGATAATGCACATTTTGCCAAAGCATTCGAACTTTTTAAAAAGTTCGAAGACCAAGCATTCAGTTTTACCGATTGCACCTCATTTGCTCTGATGAAGTCTTTAAAGCTGAAGCAAGCCTTTACATTTGACGCTCATTTTTCAACAATGGGATTTATTCTGATCAAATAACAATTTATTCACGCAACAAGGAGACATTAAGTAATGGCAAAGATCAATGACAACTACCTGAAACTCAAAGCCGGCTACCTGTTCCCCGAGATCGGCCGCCGCGTGCGCGAATTCGCCGCCGCCAACCCTGATGCAAAAGTCATCCGCCTGGGGATCGGCGACGTGACCCGTCCGCTGGCACCGGCCGTGCTCAAGGCCTTTCACGACGCCGTGGACGACCTGGCCACCACAGACCACTTCGCAGGCTACGGCCCGGAGCAGGGCTACGACTGGCTGATCAACGCCATCATCGAGAAATCCTACAAGCCGCTGGGCGTCTCCCTGAAGACCGAGGAGATGTTCATCTCCGACGGCTCAAAGTGCGACTGCGCCAACATCCTCGACATCTTCGCCCTGGACAACGTCGTTGCCATCGGCGACCCGGTCTACCCGGTCTACAACGACACAAACGTCATGATCGGCCGCACCGGCGAGGCCGACGACAAGGGCTACTATGAGAACATCGTCTACCTGCCCTGCAACGAGGCCAACAATTTCATCCCATCGCTCCCGACCCAGAAGGTGGACATCATCTATCTATGCTTCCCCAACAACCCCACCGGTACCGTGGCATCCAAGGCCGAGCTGAAGAAGTGGGTCGATTACGCCAACGCCAATGACGCCGTGATCTTCTTCGACGCCGCCTACGAGGCCTTCATCACCAATCCGGAGATCCCCCACTCCATCTACGAGATCGAAGGGGCCAAGAAGTGCGCCATCGAGTTCCGCTCCTTCTCCAAGACCGCCGGCTTCACCGGCGTGCGTTGCGGCCTGGTGGTCGTACCGGAAGAGGTCATGGGCACCACGACCAGCGGCGAGAAGTACAGCTTCAACAAACTCTGGCTGCGCCGCACCACCACCAAGTTCAACGGCGCCTCCTACCCGGTCCAGAAAGCCGCTGCCGCGGTCTACTCCGACGAGGGGTGGCAGCAGACCAAAGAGATCATCGATTATTACATGGAGAATGCCCGCATCATCCGTGAAGGTCTGAGAGAAGTCGGCGTCACCTGCTTCGGCGGTGTGGATGCCCCCTACATCTGGCTCAAGACCCCGGGCGGCATGACCAGCTGGGACTTCTTCGACAAGCTGTTGACCGAATGCAATGTGGTCGGCACCCCCGGCAGCGGCTTCGGCCCCAGCGGGGAAGGGTACTTCCGGTTGTCGGCCTTCGGTCATCGTGAGAATGTGATTGAGGCGGTGGAGAGGATAAAGAAGAATTTGAAGTAATGTGGTAAGGTGAAAGGCGGCCGGTATGGCCGCCTTTATGCTTTTAAATGTTATTTTCAATCATTACGTAGTTGATGAGGTAGATTTGTGAATATAAATCCTGAAAAACGCTTTTTTCAAAAAGATACTCTTGCTTTGGAGTTAATTGATTTCCTTGAAGCAAATGAGTCAACGCTTAGCCTTGAGGAAAGTGAGATTTATTACAGCTATCCTCTGTATAGAGATTTTGAAGGTGATTTGATTCGAACCCATGTCTTAATTGTTTCAAAAAATCACGGTGTAATAGTAGTTGGAATATCGAAAGCAACAGAGACAAGTAGCGACAAAAATCTCATTGAAGCTGACAGAAATTTAGGCGATGCCTTTAACCAAATATACAGTCGCCTAATAAAGAATAAAAATCTTAAAAGAGGTAAAAGAGAACTTTTGTTTTCCACGGAGACATTTCTCTATGCTCCACTCATCAATGATTATGAAGTTGAATTAGAGTCTGATGTTATAAATAATACACATCAGCTAACTCAATACTTTGAGGAGTTGCGTGTTGACCCTATTTCCGATTTTATAGTTGAAAACATACTATCTTCAATCGATGGTGCAGGGGGAATAGTAAGAGCTAAACCTAGGATCGATTCAATTACTCCTGGCTCAAAAGGGGATATTGCAAATAAATTAGAAGCTGAAATATTGACCTTTGATAAAAAACAGAAGCATGGCTACATCTTGCCTTTAGATGGCATTGAAAGGGTTAGAGGACTTGCTGGTTCTGGCAAGACAGTCGTGTTGGCTATGAAAGCAGCGCTTACCCATTTAGAGACGCCTGATGCAACTATATTATTTACCTTCTATACCAAAAGTCTCTACCAGCACATTCAAAGATTAATAACTCGATTTTATAGGCAATTCAGTGAATTTGAACCAGATTTTGATAAAATTCACATCAAACATGCATGGGGTGGTCCTAGTATACCTGGTGTGTATTACGAGAGCTGTGTTGCACATGGTACTTCTTCAGTTTCCTACGATGAAGCAAAACGTTGTAATCCCAATCAACCATTTGATTATGTCTGTAATAAATTTCTGACGGAACAAAAAATTATCTATCCACTTTACGATTATGTTTTTATTGATGAAGGCCAGGATTTTCCAGCTTCCTTTATCAAGCTATGTTCTCGTATTAGCAAAGATTCTAAGCTTGTCCTTGCCTACGACGAACTTCAAACAATATTTCAGTTGACTGCTCCATCATATGAGGAACTCTTTGGTGACATAACACCGAAAATGGCTGAAGATGTGATTCTGTACAAATGTTACAGAAATCCAAGAGAGATCATCGTCTGTGCACATGCATTAGGATTCGGACTTTATGGGCCAAAAATAGTGCAGATGCTGGAAAACAGAGAACACTGGGAAGATGTTGGCTATGTTGTTCATGAAGGCGATTTTGTTGAGGGTAACAACATAGTAATTGAAAGACCCGAAGCTAACTCTTTGGGGATTGTATCTGCTGCATTCCCCAAGGAGGGAATCGTCTCGGCAAAAGCGTTTGAGTCATATAGTGAAGAACTAGATTTTATTGCCAAGAGTATAAGCGAAAATATTGTGCAGGGTCTTCGACCAGACGATATCATGGTTGAAGTAGTCGATGATAGGAACGCAAAAGGTTACCTTAGTAAAATTGCTGAGCGTCTTCATAAGCTGAATATACAAACGCATAATATCCATGCAGACTCATATGGTTTGAAGGACTTTCAAAAAGAAGGATGCGTCACACTTTCTACAGTCCACAAGGCCAAAGGGAATGAGGCTTTTATGGTTTATGTTATAGGGGTCGATGCTCTCTTTGCTCAGTTTTCTGGCATAAGAGCACGAAATATTTTGTTTACCGCAATGACAAGAGCAAAAGGATGGGTTTCAATAACTGGTGTGGGCGAGGCTGCTGCAAGATGTGCTGCAGAGGTTACAATGGCATTAGCAAATTTTCCTTACCTGAGGTTCAAGTACCCAAGTGAACACGAATTAAAAATAATGAAACGAGATTTGCAAGAAAACGATATCAAAAAACAAAAAATTGATAGAATTATTGATGAAATGTTATTCGATATGTCTCCAGAAGAAATAAAAAAATATCTTGATCACCGTTTCAAAACTAAAAAAACAAAATCAACTAGAGCCAAAAAATGAATTTTGGTTCTTTTAAGGCCCAGATTAACGAATGCTCTGCAATACTAAGGCATTTAGAAATGGACAATGATTTTATTCCTTGTCCCCAATACCCATCATCGCCTCGCGCATATTTTAAAGGAATGCATTACAAAGATATTTGGCGCACCTGTCTTCAAAATCGATACTACCATTTCCAGCTTTTTGATAATTCGTTATTGTATTTTGAACATATCAATTCTGACGAAGTCAGTCTTTCTTATTATGATTTCCCATATGACGCTGTAAATTATTTCGATTTTATAAATAGCTACGGATTCCTTTATGCTGATGTTGGTGATGAATTGAGAGAAGATTATGATGATTACATAACAACATGTGCTATTAAAGAGTCCGTTACTTCAATGAGATATGATGTGAGCTATGAGCAATATGATGAAGGGAAACATCCTATATCTCACTTACATATTGGGCACAATAATACTGTAAGAATCCGTACGGAAAAGCTTTTGGGGCCTCTCGCATTTCTTTATTTCGTATTAAGACAAAATTACCCTGACTTTTGGAAAAAATTTGTAAAAGAAAAAGATTGTCTGACCCTTATAAACGCAGTCCGTTTGAAGCTTGATGGACTCAATACTCGTCACCAAAAGTACAAGGCCGTTAGCCCATTAGATATGTGTGAGTTGTATTTAAATTAACTGTTTTCGAATTAAGGTCGTAGCTATTTTATTCAAAAGGCGGCCAAGCGGCCGCCTTTGCTGTTTTTTATTGCAGGCCGCAGCATTTTCGTTCACAGGTAAATTAGGGACACTTCCCATTTATTTAGAAGAGTTCTGTGGTCAGTATATATTAAATTTAAAAGGCGGCCAGTAGGTCGCCTTTGTTGTCTCAGTAAATAATTTTCTTGCCGGTAGTGTAAAGAATTTTTGGGCAACCAATGGGGTCAGGCTTGACTTTCAGACATTCGTGTTGGCACCCGGCATTCGCTTACATCAAGAAGGCGGCCAATCGGCCGCTTTTGCTGTTTCCGCTGCGCCCGGAATTCCGGGGACACTATACTTAATTCAAAAGGCGGCCAAGCGGTCACCTTTGCTGGTTCTTCTGAAAAAGTACGGTATTATGCTTTCGGGCAGATCATTACTGTAATGCATTCAGCCGCAACGTTTACTACCGGACAGATTGGGAGACGTATCATGCACCAGGAACCGACGCCGGGGCTCTATCGGCACTACAAGGGGGGCGAGTATCGAGTGATCGGCACTTCACGGCACAGTGAGACGGACGAACTCATGGTGGTCTACCGCTGCATCTACGATAACGATTCCCTCTGGGTGCGGCCGCTGGCGATGTTTCAGGAGAACGTGACGGTGGACGGCGGCGCGATGCCCCGCTTCAGCCTGGTGGCCCCCGACTCTGCTGGCAGACCGGCCGCCGCGGAGCTGATTGCCGGCCTCGGCCTGACACGCCATCCGGAGGGGGGTTGGTACCGGGAGACCTACCGGGCGACCGGGACCATCCCCGGCGCTCTCCTCTCGGAACAGGCGGCCGGCGAGCGCTCCTTTTCGACGGCGATCTATTTTCTGCTGGAGCGGGGAGACCTGTCGGCGCTTCACCGGATCAAGTCGGACGAGTTGTGGCATTTCCATGCCGGCGCACCCCTG
>Ga0209417_1001157_pt1 | contig 50818 bp, 55 predicted proteins | sample RifGroF2_FD_184002 | JGI IMG/M metagenome (GOLD analysis project Ga0209417, IMG submission 184002) | Groundwater microbial communities from Rifle, Colorado, USA - Groundwater F2 (SPAdes) (version 2) | ecosystem: Environmental > Aquatic > Deep subsurface > Groundwater | place: Rifle, Colorado...
CTTACGGGCCGCCACTTTGCCGACTATGTTGCTATCTGTTACAAAACACAGGAAAGCCTTGCTGCTCGGGTGTATTTTTCAGCTCCGTTCTATTCGTGGATTATTTCTTGTTTGGAACAGGTCGACCGATGGATGGCCGACCCGACTTTACCATACGAGGAAATGGAGTCTCATCCATTTGTTAAAGTGGTTCCGTTGGAAAAACTTTATGGGCGTCCCTTCACCACCAGCTGTCTTAAGTGTGGATCGCTATTATGCGACGAATGTAGTGAATAAATTTATTCATACATTTCAAGGACTTGCATCAAAGAGTCGGGAAGCTTGTGCCTGGATTCTTTGGGAACGAAAATGTAAATTTGTCTCCATCGCATCACTTCGTAGAGCAGCGCCGGGTAGTTTCGGTATTTTTCAGAGGCCAACAGCTCGTCGACTGTATCCCAGTCAAATGAACGAATAGCACGTTCAAGATAACTCATTTTGACGGTGCATCAGAACTGAATGTAATATGTGTAATTGTTAGTTGTGGTGAGACATGTCCCACACGGGTTCTTGGAGCTGTTCAACAACATTTCTGCACCATGGACACATAAGAGGGGGGCTGGTTCTGATCAGTCCGTCGATGCACTGTGCACAAATTCCGTAATGCAGGCAGGGGCGCATCGTTATGAGTTTTGCGTATTTCGTGAGGCATATTCCACACGCAGGTCCGTCGGCCGGAATGAAATAATCACAGTGGTCCAGTAGGAACTGTTCAAACGACGATGTTTTTATTCTTGCGCTGTAGGTAAGAAGTAACGTGGTGTCGGATATGGATGTGCACTCAAAGTCATTGATTAAGATATTTCGAAGGTCAGTGTCGGACACAACAAACAAGACGTTACCATCTTCCAGTTTTATCTCAATGGGGTTTCCATCCACCATCACAATGTTCCTATCGTAGCATGTCGCCACATGCTTCAGTGAGAAAAAGCCGCACAGTGCTTTTTGATAGTCGGTTTCTTTTATGGGCGAATTTAATCTGTCCACGTGTTGTTTGAGTGTTGTTTTATATGGAATGTCAGGTGACCATTGCAGCAGTTCGGGGGGTTGCTCTGAAAAAATAACGGCATCATTGGCCACCATAATGGTCTTTGCTGTTGGCATTTCTGGCCATTGGAAGCTGTGCAAAATTGCGACGTTACGTTTAATCGTCGCGATCTTGTGATGGGGAAGGGTAAATATCTCGGTTGCACCGTCTTGCGAAAACGAAAAGCACGCCACACTGCATTCGCCGATTTTTTTTGAAACAAACGAGCGCAGTCCATATCGTTTTACTTCATCCATACGAGAAATCTATCTCAATACAGTCTCTGTGAGTATTTGTAAGCAGGGGTTGAAAACATCCGAAACGTTTTATTGAAAATATTTCTTGATCAAATCTTCAGCACTCGGACGTTGGTCGGGGGTCTTAATAAAGCAGTCTGCCATAATTGCATCCAATGGTCTATTAGGGACCGTGTCGAATTTCAGGTTTTTATATGATTCGAGTTTTTGTGCGTTGTATGGAGCTTGTTCATAGCGCATCATATAGTAGCATACCCCACACGCCCAAATATCGAGTTTGTCTGCATACCATTGGTCTTTTATTTCCGGAGCCATATATTCTTGCGTTCCCACAATACCAGATTGCGGTTTATCACTAAACAGTGCGGATAAGCCGAAATCGATGAGTTTTAAAACGTCATGATCATCTGTCATAATATTGCCAAGCTTGATATCCAGGTGAGCGATCTTCTGTTTGTGCATTTCTGCGACCCCATGTAGAAGATGATTCATATATCTTTTCGATTTTTCCAGACTGACTGGGGGGATGATTTTGTTCAACGGCTCCAAGATGATCGTTTTTTCTTCATCTGTATGAATGAAATCCAAGACCTTGACAATATTGGGATGATTAAATCGACGTATCATTGCTACTTCTCTCGCCATGAGATGATACAGCTTTCCTTCGTCTGTTTTGGGAGTTTTTTCCGCACCTCTTGTCGTGATATTTACGTATGCATAAGCGCCAGAGTCCATTTTTACTTTAAAAGCCTTGATTTAGTTCTTATACTATTTGTCCATTAAGATCCACTCTGCGAGTTCCTTGGGAAGCTTATCGGTGCTGATTTTATTCGTCAGAATGCAGGCCCCGCAAAGCTGTTGAAGCGACCGATTATCTGGGGTCGACGGCAAGAACCGGTACTGAGGATCATTCCACACCGCGTTGAGACCACATATTCGAAGCCGAAACGCATCATACGCATCAACAACGTCAAACGATCTGACCGAGCTATGCTGTCCGATATTTTTCAAAACCCATAGGGGCATTAACGGAATATAGTCGCGTAACGCGTATAAACACTGAGTTATCAGAGCCTTTTTCGAAAAATACATCATCGCATCTTCATCGTTTGATAACATGGCCTCAACGATGGGATATCGCATCCATTGTGTCTTTGTGAAATTGTTTAAAAGCATGACCTGATAATCCGCAGCCAATATAATATCTGCAATGGCCCATCGTCGCAATCGAATCGCCATACTGAACGCAGTTTCGTGGACTTCACTTTCACTGTAATTGTAAATGAATTTCAGGTTGGATCGGACTTCGTCTTCATCTCCAGCGCTCACTGCTGCATGAAGGGGGGACCACCCATGGCCCGATTCGTCCCAAGTCGATCCATAGAAAAAGCACCATGCCCTACTGGGATAGTCGTTGCACTGTCGAGCGACTAAATAAAATCCTTTGCGCACGGTCAGCTCTGGGTATTGTCCCATCGCTTTCAACTGATACTCAGATGTAGCGTATCTGTAAGTTTTCAGCTGGCGTAGCGCGACGAGCGTTAAATATCTGATGATATTAACAGGTTCCCACCCGTCAAAAAAACGGCACCACATGCGGCACTGTCGGTAATAAACGAACCCGTCCTGCTCAACGCTGGACACAGCCACGGACACTGAAGGCAGAGGGTTGCGCAACGGTTGGGTCAGAAGACAAATTGGGCCGCCACTTAGTGCGACAACCGTCATTCCGTCTTCGTCACTATCTCCCCGCCGCCGCTTTGACAGGCGCAGGGACTTCTCGAAGTCAATCGGCCCCACGCTAACCTGGTCCAAAAAAAACTCATTGTTAACGAGTTTTATGGTTAAAGCCATGATTGTGCGAACTATATTTTTTCACTTTAATATCCAGTTCGCGAGCGCTTCGGGCAATGCATCCGTGCAGATTTTGTTCAGCAGAATACTCGCGGCGCAACGCTGCTGAAGGGTTTGATCGTTGCGCTTTAAAAACTCGTATTGTGAGGTCGACCACGATACGCGAATTCCGCATAGTCGAAGCCGAAATGCGTCATATGCATTTTCTACGGCGATCTCTGTTATCAGATACCAGCATTGACTTATGTTTTCCAAAAACCACATGGGTAAGGTCGAGATGTAGGGAGTCACACACGGAGCCATATTGTCCAGAATACGTTTCACTGAGAAATAGCTCATCGCATCTTCGTCGTTTGTTTCCATCGCGTCGACGATAGGGGGCAGTAGCATCTTCTCTTTTGTAAAACTGCATCGAAATGCAATTTTGGGATTTGCAGCGTAAATGAGGTCTGCTAATTTCCATTTGTGTAGGCGAACCGCGAGGGCAAAAGCGGTTTCATGAACAGGCCCTGCACTGTAATTGTGAATGAATCTTAAGTTCTCGCCGACTTCAGCTTCGCTGCCGTTCTTCACGGCATCATGAAGCGGCGACGGACCGTAATCTTTTCCGCCAAACGTCGACCCATAGAAAAAGCACCACGCCATGCGAGCGTAATCGTCGAACTCTCGAGCAACCCAATAAAACCCGCGTCGTACCATCAATTCTGGGTATCGACGCATCTCTTCGTACGCTATCACAGGATAGTCTGAATTAAACGTTTCTAGCCATGAATCTCTGACCAGCTCGAGTCGTTTGAAAATATAAACGGGTTCCAGACCGGAGTAAAACTTTGCCCACAAATTGCAGGATTTGTAGTGGTGCAGGCCTTCTTGTTCGATCAGCGACAGCACCACTGCAACTTTTGGGATGGTGGCGGCCCGAACTGTTTGATTCAAAAAACACACAAGTCCGCCTGGAGCGTTAACAACAGCCATTTCATCTGAAACGGAAACCAGCGTAAAATTCTGAGAATCTGTTGTAACGTAGCGAGTCAGAGCAGTGCGTTGCTCGTGGTCCTTGTATATGTCAAACCTATTTTTAACAACATACACTTCAAATGCCATTGAGAAACGCGGATTGTGCGAACTATATTTTTTCACTTTAATATCCAGTTCGCGAGCGATTCGGGCAACTCATCCGTGATGAGTTTATTCAGCAGAATGCACGCGGCGCATCGCTGCTGAAGGGTGCGTTCGTCGCGCTGATCTGATGTAGGGGGTGGAGGGAGAAAGTCGGTTTGAGGATCTGGCCACACTACGGGTAATTTTACGAAATGAAACCGGAACGCATCACAGGCGTTAGAGGGTGGAGATGGCACTTCGTTGAAATCTTGAGTTGTAATCACCCCCCACGCGATTGTCCAATGTTTGCGTATATTTTCCAAGAACCACGACGGCACAGTTGGAATATATGGTGCCAATGTGCTAACCAGAAACTCAGAACAAGTTTTCAGTGAAAAGTATTCCATCGTCTCCAAGTTTTCATTATGCACAGCTTCGAGAAGGGGTGCACGCAGCCATTCCGTCTCAGTAAACGAAGCGGAATACATGATTTGAGGATCGGACTCAAAGATCAGGTTAGCCAAACTCCAACGCTTCAAACGAACTGCGAGGGCAAACGCAGTTTCGTGAATCGGGCCGTCGCTATACTTATGATTGAATTCCAAATTTTTGGAGACAGCAGCCGCATCGTCAGTATCAACAGCTGTATGGAGAGGGGTCCGTCCATGGCCTTTTTCATTCCCAGCTGATCCATAGAAATAGCACCACGCCATTCGATCCAGCGCGCCATGCTGTTTTGCGTTTGCGTAATATCCGATAGACGTTTTTAACTCGGGGTATTTGGTCATCTCATCCAAATTTTGTGCATCGTTGAATAGAACCATTGGCATAGATTCATCCCGTGGCAACTCGGTCAGTTGTAAAATATTTGCGATGCCAAGGATGCTCCAACCATTAAAAATTCGGATCGAGGCGTGGCACGATGGATAATAGTTCAATCCGTCTTGTGGATCATGAGATAGCACCATTGACACATCGGGGGGGAGGGTGGCGGCCCAATTCGGTTGGTTCAAAATACACACCACACCAACAGGGAACCGGATTGTAGTCATCGCATCGGTGTCCTCGATTAAACTGCAGAATGCGGGCACGGAAATATCGCGAGTCAGAGCGACGCCGCGGCCACGGGCGCTTATAAAATCCCACGGCTTTGACGCTATGAACCACTGCATGATTGTGCGAACTATATTTTTTTCACTTTAATATCCAGTTCACAAGCACTTTCGGTAGCTTGTCAGTGGCGATATTAAAGTGCAGAATGCACGCTGCGCATCGCTGCTGAAGAGTGCGTTCGTCGCGCTGACTTGGTATTGGCTTAATGAATTCCGTTTGCGGATCTTTCCACCTCGCTGGAAACCCGAATTGTCTAAGCCTGAATGCATTATATGCATTTGCATGAAGTATTTCTGGAGTGCGATACGTATGCACCTCTTCGTTTTCCATCACAATTTCTTTGCTAAAAACGTTTTCCAAGAACCACCCAGGCGCAGTCGGGAAATACAGAATGATTACCGGCAACATTTTGTGGTATATGGGCATCAAAGACAGATGCTTCATTGCGTCCAAGTCGTTTCTATGCAGTGCATCGTGAAACGGTGTGCGCAACCATTCGTCGCTCGTGAACGAAATGAACTCTGTGATTTTGGGATCCCATTCGTAAATCAGGTCAGCTAGGTTCCAACGGTGCAACCGAACTGCACGTGCCCACGCAGTTTCGTGAACTGGTCCGTCGCTGTATTTGAATTTGTACTTTGCGTTTGTCACGACCCCGAGTTCGTCGTTTGCATCCACAGCTGCATGGAGAGGAGTATATCCGTGACCGTGCTCGTCCCAGCATTTTCCATAAAAAAAACACCACGCCTTGCGATGATACGACTTGGTCATTTGCGCACGATAAAAATAGCCGAGACTGCTCTTAAGTTTGAACAAACTATCCATAAATGTCCAGGCATGAAAATTACTATGGGGTTCAAACGAAGATGTCAATAACACGCGGGGGATAAAAAGTAACTCGTCAACGAGCTCCCATTCGCTGGAAAACTTGACATATACACCATGCGATGGAATGTGAATAAAATCTCGCTGCGAGACAGAAGAGATGATTAGTGAAACACTGGGGGGTACGGTGGTGGCCCGTTCTGATGTGTTCAAAATCAAGATAATACCATACGCAGTTGGAATCGAGGCCTGAGAAACTGTATTTGGAGTCGAAACCTCGATTGTGCCATCGTTTGCATAAAGATCGGGCGGTGGGCTAGGGATACGCCCATATCGAGGAGCGCACGGAAAGATCCTGCACACAATATCTGAACCGCCGTTAAAGACGCGCAATGCCATTTTGTAATCCTGGGTGTGCGAACTATAATATTTTTGATTTTTAATCACTCTTAAATGGATGCCACTGAATTCTTTCACAGGGTCGAACATGTCGTCTCGGCTGGGAGCATCGCACACCGCGCTGTTCATCACTGCGCATACACGGATGTCGTTATTCAGCACTGCATTCACGGGATGCATCATATCAATCGTCAAATCGTCATTGGGAGCCTTGCAGGAGGACAAGAGTATCTTTTTGAATTTTCAGACCCATGTGGGGATGGATGGCATGTCGAGAGTGGATTTATACGAAACGAGCAATAAATCCTATCTGTATTCTTTTCTATCAAAACATGTTTATGCCCGGACCGCACAAAGTCGACGCCATCGTCAAAGGGAACGAAGCGTTTCGGAGAGTTTTTCACACCATGGACCCATCTCCCTATGCAGTTCAAATGGTGGCAATGCATCTCAGCCCGGGAGAAAATATTGGGAAAGAAATACACAACGACACCACACAATACTTCGCAGTCACGGAAGGAACTGGAACATTCATCAGAGAAAGCAGGCCTGAACACATTCAAGAAGGATCCAAGTGGGTCGTTGAACCCGGGGTCGAACACGACATTCAAGCCATCACCGATCTCAAATTGCTCACCATATACTTTCCGCCGCACCATCCCAAGGGAACACTTCAAAAAATAAAGTGACCATTCCTCTTTTAAACAGAACTTGTTATGTTGAAAAAGTGTCAAGAGTTTTACGCGTTTGAAACGATGGAGGAGCAGATGGCCGGTCTAGAGAAAATGTTCCCCTCCACTGTGTGGGAAGAAGCCGCCGATCCTGCCACTGTGGACGGACAAGTGGCCGTTGAAAAAATTTCAGACTGGTGGTCCGAGGACATCCTTCGCCGCAAAACGGCGTGCATCCGGATCGACGATAACGATTACGGGGCTCATTACTATGAGTATTTTGTGATGAAGGCATTTGAAAGTCAGGACCCCGCCGAGTTGCACGACGCTTATGTCCGTTGGTACAATTACAACGGGATGAACCCCTATGATAGTGTGGAGATTCAGCACGCGCGCATTCGGATGCTGAAGCCAACATCTGCTTATTTGGACATCGCGCACAAGTTAATGGACTGGTTCTATTTTGAAAGCGGTCGTGTTTCGCATTACCATTCTCGCCTCTATGAGGAGTCCAAGACCTGTCTGATTGAATACGCGTATCATTTAGACGATGGTACGTTGGAGGAGTATTTCATCGCGCGCCAGAACTGGTGGAACCAGTACAAGGCGTTTGGGTATTTCGAACAGCTGCTTAAGGGGAAGATCGATTTGAATGAACTCAAAAATTCTTAAGGTGGCGGCCCATAAATAGTTAGAGTCGAGATCATACTGAAAATGTTTCCTGAACTTATGGAACCTGAGCGAATGATTGAGTGCCATCGTGCAGGATTGGAGAATGTGAAAGCGGTCTACAACGTGAGTGGCGATTTTTGGTCTGTGCTCGATGCGCGCCACAAGAGCACCATTTTGAGCGAGATGCCGTCACGAGACAACTGGATTCTTATGTTTCATTGGTCTATGTGGATTCACAGCCACAACAGCGACCGTTTTGCGCGCTGCATTGCCGATCGACCGCTTCCCACCCTCGCCCAAATCGTGTCAGAGTTCTCACACTGCACCTGCATGAACGCGCATTTGGTTCTTTACATGAAATATGTGGAGTGTCGCGATCTTCCGTTTGAAGTGGATTTTGATCACATATGGACGACTCGCGGTCGGTCTTGTGTTGCGTGGACGATGCTCGCGGAGCAGTTGAACAAGAAGTTAATTTCTTACAAGATTGATACGGTCGCAACAGCAGGCAGTGAACTGCATTTTACGATTCAGTCGGCGAACAACTTGCTGTCCCTTCTTCAATCGGTTTCGTCGTTTATTTTATCCGGTTCTCCAATCTGTGGAATATATACCATTCAGTCACGCGAAGAGGCTCAAGACGACGTAAGTGCGCTGGCATTTCTCCCCCATCCCCGAGAAGCAATGGAAGATTATTCGTATCTGCACTGTCTTATAGATTGGATCTATTACAACTCAGTGACGAACGATAATTGGGTGGGTGTTTTAGATTCAGCGGTCCTGTTCTGTCGAAAGATGGTGGCGTTGATTGATTGCGCAGAAGACGTGGATACCGAGTGTGAACTTTTATGGTCTACTATGAAGAAGGATTTAGAATATGCGTTTGCGATGGACGTGAAGCAGGCTGCGCATAGGGCTGATGTTCATACATTTTCACTTCTTATGCGACGTGCAGTGATCGCTCCGAATCTTGTGGCGGGGAAACAGGTATCGGAATACATTCAGCTATCGCAGCAGCTGAATGCGATGGTAAAGTATGAAAAAGAATACTAAGTTTCCATTAATAAAATGCAAACTGTTCATGTGTTTGATGCGGGATTGGATGTTGATTTCGAGTTGAAACGGATGGAGGCGTCTATGTCACGTGACAGTGAATTCGTGAAGGCGCTCCTTTCGGGCGACGGCGCAAAGATCGACGAACTTTATGTGAACGGTCCTGTGCATGACAGGTTTCGTGACGCGATGCGACAAGTTCCCATCATCAATACTCGTGTTTACAATGCTCTTCTTCGTAACAAGTTCCCTGAATATTTAGTTAAGAGCCGAGTGGAAGATTAGAAGTTCGCAAATAATACTTTGTGATGTTTTGACTTTATAAAATGAGCGGAAACGTAGTGATGTATCAGGGGGCGCCTGTAGAACGGACCGTCGAATATTTTTTCAAGGGTCCTAGCATTTTTGAAACGGTTCTCACTCCTCAAGAGTTTATGAATGTGATTGGAACCGGCGACAAGCTCGGATACTGTACAGATTCTATGTTTGTTTTAACATCGTCCAATGTTGCGGTTGTTGGAAAGGACGCATTTTTTAGTCAGAAACCACATTTTGCATTCGATGTGACGTTCACCGAAACATCTGCTATACTGACGTCTCCTTCTCCATCGAGTCTTCGTAAATACACCCGAAGCATGCCGTGGAAAAAGACAGCAGAGCCGTTCACAATTAGCTCTGAAGAATTTGAGGCGTTTACACCCGACTTTCCATTTAGTTCTGAAGTGAATGGAGAAAACGTTTTGATTTTCACTGACGAGTCGATCAAGGAGAAGGCGAAGCGATATGCTAAGCGCGTGAAGACTTATTTTACAAAAGATGATAAACCGGTGATTGTGGACGAAGGAGATTTCACTGGTGCAGAAATGTTTCCGTTCGAGTTCGAAATCAAAGATGGCCGAATGTCCATTTACACTGACGCAAAGTGTAGATCCAAGGCCCAAAAATTAATAGGTTGTGCTCCGGTTCGAGTACTGGAGGACGAATTCTCTCAACTTAACCTTGGGTTTGAAGTTCGTGTTGAGTACAGTGGGTCTGAAGTTCTTATTTACACCGACGCATCACTGAAAGACAAAGTCAAGACTATGGTGAAGAAAGCAAGGAAATCTATTCAAAAAAAATCTCCGGTCGCCATGACTGAAGCAGCCTACACCGATTTCCGTACTACTCAACCTTTCGGTGTGGTATTTATGGAGTCGATTGCGATGGTCACGGGCACTGTGGGGCCGATTGCGACGCAAGCGATTCACAAGCGCACCGTTGATATGGGGGTTATGTTGGGTCTTGCAAAATCTCCATTCACGCGAGTGGTGATGACAAAAGACGAGTGGGAGGCGGTTCGTGCCGACAAGTGTTTTGCGGGTGACAACAGCTGGGCGCGTTTTGTTAAAAATGCAGACATGGAGAGGGACGAATTCAGTGGGGACCGGTGGGTCCTTGGTCGAGACGACAGTCCGCGTGGGATCAATGCTGACATTGATGTCCCTATTCATATTCAGCGTGGGGTCGCGGTGGACGATAATCCTATTGAAATCGCTCCGATGTTTTATCCGCCGTATTACGTTTACAGCCCTGGAGCGCTGGATACAAGTGTTGACAGTGGCTGGACTTTGGAAGCGATTATTAATGGAGACACGCTTCGACGCGAATACAGTCGTGAGCTGGTTATCGTAACTGGACTTGTGATTCAAAAATGAAAATCTATGTAATGATTACTATTGTATTATTCAATACCTAAAATGGGGACGATGGTATGCACAGACGACATTTTGAGTGCAGCTAAGGCTGTTCTAGATGCATACCCAGACAACACTTATTTACCCCCATTAGATGAGTCAGACCAATACCATAGAGCGCAAAGACTGTTTTTCCTTTCTACAACCAGTGGAAAGATATACTATGATTTGTACAGCGCATTTTTACAGAGTCTTAGGGATGATGAGCCTAACTTGAGCACATGGAGAATCGCGTTAGTTGCTCGCATTCGTATGTGGTATGACAACAAACTTATTTTGGCTCGAGCCGCACTGAAATCGCATGAATCGTGGATCAAGCCCATGCATTGTATCAGCAAGCGTGAAGTTGAAGTCACGATGAAGCTTCTGCATTCTATAGAAGAAGATTGGGATTGTACAACACACGATGATATTATTTATGCTATGCAAAACTCGATTGATGCCTATACGGAATACTTAACGGGGATACGCATCAGCGAGAATCAAATTGCAATGGATCGATCGATATCAAGCAGACAGCTGCTGGACTCTACTGTTATCGACGAAGATAGGTTTACGTGGGCATACGTTCACATGAGCCTCGATGCCTTAATAGATAAGGTGATTATTATGGATGATTCTGATTATTCTATCGATATTGCCGAGAGCGAGTTGGACTACATTCAGTCTCTTGCTGATGGTGTGCAGGCGCGAGAGTATGGGGTGTTCAGTCACGAGAACGAAGACCAAACTGAAAATGTGCTTATTAAGGTCAACTCGAAAACGGACATGTACAAAAAACCAACCACTAGTCCGCTTTATCATCAACGATCTTACAGTAATTTAATCTGAGATTGCTGTGTAATAATAAAATGCACTATGGATACGACGATGCTGTTTCTGACACATGGTTCATTCGGGGGAACGGATACGATTTGAAACGGTGGAAGATTCTTCTCAAAGCACTCGCAACACGGTTCCCGTATGTTGGAGCTACATGGGAAACTACTACCGAAGGCACCTCATTTCAGGCAATCGTGCGGCTCGAACACTCTGAAAATGGACAGACTGTTCACGCGCGGTTCCCGTATCAAACGTACTGTAAAGTGGTGGTCGACCCCACCCCGATATGCAACAGGTTAAGATCTAGCGGTGTAGATTTTATTGAATTCGACAATACGACCCCGGCTTGTAAAATCCTCTAAAAATAAAATGTCGATTCATCTTGTTATTGGTCCAATGTTCGCAGGGAAGAGCAGCGAGCTAATTCGCAAACTCCGTCGTTACCGGGCAGCCAATAAAAGCGTCGCCGTTCTAAAACCCGTTCTCGATACGCGCTGCTCAACCGATATTGTGGAAACGCACGACAACACGACCATTCCTGCGCGCTCAGTCAGCTCCTTGTGCGACTATGTTCCAGATGCTGACGTCATAGGCGTGGACGAAGGTCAGTTTTTCCCAGACCTCGCGCGCACCTGTGAACTGTGGGCGTCTCAAGGGAAGATCGTTATCGTTGCAGCCCTCGATGGAACTTATCAGCGCAAGCCGTTTCTCGTGGTTTCAGAACTTATTCCTCTCTGCGAAGAAGTTGTTCGTCTTACAGCGGTTTGCCATTCGTGCGGCGAAGACGCTGCATTCTCACGACGACTCGGGGACAGTGATGATCCCATTCTGATAGGTGGAGCGGACTTGTATGTTGCTTCGTGCCGAAAGTGTTTAAAATAAACGCACACGATTTCATTCTTTAACATCTCACGAATTCGCGGGCTTCGCGGCTGTGTTTTATACATCACCGGGCAGGCGCCGAGATGAAGGAGAAATTCCACCATTTCTTCAGAGTTGGTGGAGACTGCGGTTTCGAGCCCCCACGAAGCGCTCGCACCGTATTCTATGAGCAACAGACAGGCCTCCTTTTGCTTGTATTTCGTCGCTCTCTCGAACATACTGATATCGGGGGGGTGGTGGCGACCCAAGAATCGTATATCATCCAAGTGACCGTGTTCGCATGCCAACAACAACGCGCTTCGCAGATCTTCTGGAGCTAACGTTGGGATGATCAACTCTTTGATGTCGTTCGAAACGTCCAGCGACAAAACCCGCCACGCACAGGCGGTCTGCCCAAACTCTATGAGCAATTTAACGCCTCGGGAACATCCTATGCTGGCCAGCTCAGGAACTAACTCGTCACATCGCAAGCCTCCACTCAACATAAAATGCGCCTGTTCCCACTCTCCCAATTTGCAACATTGAAGAAAGTTGCTCATTATTATTTATTGGAGTAGGAAATTTATCCAGGGACACTTTTTGTCCGGTGTAATTCTACCTTGGGTGCGCACCGACACGTTTAATTTCCTGTAAACGAAACCTGTGGGGAAAAACCCGTCGGCCAATCCCAGCAACACAACCTGGGACGCAACACGATCGAGTTTCGAAAGGAACGCTGCAACATCGACTCGCGGAGTGAGAAGGACTGCATTCCGGTTCTCAGAACTGAACTCAACGTCTCCAAGGTAGTCGTTTTGAAGATACAACTTGGTGTAGTTGTTCACGGTGAAGTCACCCCATTCTCTGGAATGAACACGCATGGGGAGACTGAAGACAGCAATGCCTGGGTTCGGGTCGAGCGCCGTTAACTCATCTCTCGTCCGATCAACTTCTTTCTCCCAGTCGTCAGGTTCAGTACACGATATTCCAAGAAGCTGCAACTTGCGATAGTCGTCCCTGGTTTGCGCATAAAACCCGAGACGATCGAACTTCAACACATCACATACCAGATGAAACAGTTCGTAAGGGTACTTATCAGGAATAGGACCAGGGACAGCCAACCCTTGTGTATATCTGACGGACTTAAACAGTAGCTGTCCATTAACAACAATTGTATTAAGGAAAGTCAGCTTTGCAGTGCTGAAGTCCCAGTCACCCGTCCATGGCTCTTTTTCATCCGCTTTAGGCTGTTCGTAAAGCTTGTTCCAATCGTTCGGATTAAAGTCATAGTCTTGATCAAAATACATGGGTTGCGCGTTTGGGATGTCCGGGATAAAATCGGGATCGCGCACGTAGATGGCTGTCGCCATGCGCGTTCGGAACAGCTCGTCTTTGATTGGCTCAAACCCCGGATGCTCCAACGCAATGTTCGAAAATTTCACTTCAGGACCCGTTGATTCGAATGATCCAAAATGTTCCGTATCGTAGAGAACCTCCTTGTCGGCCGTAATGCAAACAAGAGATGGGTCAAAATCACTTTCATATATAATCGTACGTGTAGGTTGATCGTAAAGTCTAAAAGAGGGAGACAGTTGCCGCGGAATGATCGTTTCATAAGATCGGCGAGAAACCAACTCGAGGAATGCGTTAAACGGTGTGAGTGCCTTTGTGTCGCCAGTAGAGCTGAAAATGCGCATGGTGGATACGGGCGTTGCCCCCACTTCTGTGTATCCCAAACTTCTCCAAAACGACGATCGAGCTTTTGAGCAAACCACATAAATCCAACCGCTGATCTTTTTGAGAGTTTCAGGGGGCATATCGGCTACTCGAATGCCGTCGATATACCGTGTCCCGAAATAATATGCAGAGTCGCGTTCGATATAGAAATTGGGTTCTTCGATTGCATTGGGAGACGTGATCCATTCATAATAGCTCGACATGATGCGACTGATTCGTTTCATATCCATCATGTGATATTGCTCATGGCGCCATGGCCACACTTTGATCGGATCAAGAATGAATTTATCTGCCGACCACAGAGCAGGGTCGCCTGTAAGCATATCGTTTCCATCCCACAGTGTAATATTTTCGGTGTGCCAGATCCGTTCCTCGGTACGTGTGTAAGAGAGCGTGCTATCGTCTCCATAAACGACGGGCAAAAATCCATTCTTCTTATATTCGTCCGGTTTGTTTGTTGTCACCACTAAAAAAATTAATGTTGTACTGTTCAGAAACCAAGGGAGTGCGTCGAGTCCCGCATGCCCGGTATCGTCTTTCACAATCATCGCATTGGGCGTGAACCCGAAACTGATTATTTTTGCAGGAATGCGCAGCGTGAACCTGTTCATTTTAGTAGACCACATTTTTGTTTATTTTATACTTGTAATCAAAAATCGCGTCCATGGTTCGTGTGAATAAAACTGAAAGTCTTTCTTCCCTTTGATCATAAGCAATCGGCCGTGATAGAACGGTAAGGGACGCCCGCAACTCAGATTTTGTCGCACGTAGGGTGTCAGATCATAAGGGCCTGGAACAACAAACCCGTGGCTTTTCGCTTCAATAAACGTACTCGCATCCACAAGTACTGCAGTGCAGTCGCCTCGGGATTCATTGGAATTCTTGAAAATATAAGACGTAGGTTGCTCAAAAAGATTGCATTCGGGGGACCGACGAAACCTCCCCACGTCGCTGAACGCATCTATTACATTGTGATGCGGGGCAAAATCTCGCTGTTTTGTTGGCGAATGATAGTATTTGCGACCTTCTAGAACAACGATCAGGCCAAAGTTAGAATCGTTTGGGTCGTCAAAGAACAGATTTTGGGCGGCTCGCGCGGCCGCAATGGTTCCTGACACATTGGTCAAGTGCATGGCAGTAAACTTCCATGCTTTTAGTTTTTCATACTCGGGCCAAGATCGCGCATAATATCCAATGTGATCGAACTCCAAATCGCAGCAGACCACCTGAATCAATTCATAAGGGTACTCGTCGGGAATGGTGTGGAAGATGGCTGCGTTCTTTTTGCGCGTGAATGGAAGGTTTGGTGAAATGGTGTTTGTGATCATGAGTTTGTTACGGAACCCGACACCGGAAGGAAGCCATCGCCCTATGATGATCTGCTGACCACACATAGGGTGACCTGAAAAAAGAGGCGCCGCAGCACGCTGTTCACTGATAATGTTGGCCCATGCAACAACCGACGGATCGATGCCCCAATTGAATCCGTCTGGAACGTGTGTGGAGTGTACGGCCACCGACATTGCTGCTGCTCCAAACTGAATACCCAACGAGTCAATAATGTCATCACACAAAGGATGGCTGAACAGAAAATCGTAAAAATACATGTAGGGGACGCTGATTTTGAACGACCCAATCACCTCTTCGTCGTAATACAGACGGTTATCTGCTTTGAGTTCGACTAACCGCGCGTTGAATGTGGGGCGCGGATATTCGAACCGAGGGAATGGTGGAGGTCCCCAAAAAGGTGCGTCGTAAAATGACAGAGTCGGGCTATTCATCCACGCAGACGGCTGAAACGTGTTGATCAGCTCCCCGTGCCGAATGTATTGCGGTTTAGGAGCAGGAGGGCAATAGGTTTCGCGCTGGGCGCGGATGGTGATGCCGTCGTCCGATAAAATCTTGAATCCCACCAAGGTGTTTCGATAACCTACAGGACAGGTCAGAATCATCCCGTGCTCGACGCGCGCATAAACAGAAGGGGGGACCTGCGTTTCATCAGCCTCCATTCCGAACCCAGACCACACCACGCCATCCATGTAAATGATGCCGAACGCGTTGCACGATTCGTCGTAAACGTTGGGTTCATCAATCGCGTGGGGGTACTGAATCCACTTATAGTATCGTTTTCCCAGTTCATCGTCACGTCCGTGAACGACTTCTGGACACCAGTGAGGCCACACACGCATTTGTTTGTATTGCTCGTCAACTGGGACGAAAACGCTTCCAAGAGGTTCTCTTCTGCACCAGACATATTGATCGTTATTCAGCTTGATGAATCCTGGGGTGGGATAGTTGATGATCAAGAAGGGAAGTGTTGTTGTTCGGAACCATTCAAGAAGGCCGCCGACATCTCTTGTGTCGCTGTGAATTGCGTTGGGGAAAACAGATATCTTCCACATTTATTTTTGGTGGTGCGAAACACTTTTAATAGTGGCGGCCCAAACAATCATCCACAAAAGAACAGGCGAAGTGTTGCATCAACATTCGCTGCACACACGGGGCAATTTTTTAACCAGCGGACGCTGCATTGGTGACAGCAGGCGACGTGCCCACAGGGAACGTAAGCTATATCCGGCTCTTTTGCCAAGCATATCACACACATCTTGGAATCGGGGATTTGTGCGGTTAGAAACGCGTCTTCTATTTTCAAGTCCGGCCTAACGGTCATGGACTCTACAACACGAGCCAGCGTCTCGAGCAACCGTGGAACGCCTCGTCCGCCGCTCATTTGAAACAGGGGTGTGGTGCTGGCGTGAAGTTCGCGCCGCACCACAAACGAAATGACGAGCTTCTCCAGCGGGGACTCGCGCGAACAAGCAGCGTGCGCCGCGCGCAGCGTCTGAGTTCCAAGTTTCAACGGTTCGCCGCATTTTTCACAGTCTGGCATCAGCGTCACAACGGCCGTTTTATTCAAAACGCAGGACAGAAGCCGACCGTGGCACTGGTTCAGGATGGTGCGTCTGTAGCACCGGTTGTGCCACCCTTTCTTTGTTCCACACCGCTCGCACTCTAACACAAGTTCAATATGCACCTTTCCTTGGCAACAATTTTCCATGATTTTTTTTGGTATTATTTTTTCTCCAACTAAAATCGTGAGGCGCTGTTCATCTCGCCAAGACAAGTGTGATAATGGCACACGCCGCTTTTGCAGGAATCGCCCCACATGCACGGTTCGCCATCATCAATAAGTTCATAACACGATCCAACTTTCACGGTAATACTGTGATTTTCAGTGTCGCAATAAAAGGTTTCAGAGCATGATCCGTCATCAGCGCAGCACTCTCCACGCCTCTCGCGACAGCGTGAGCACGAACAAATATCCGATATGCAATACTCGTCGGCGAGACATGATGCAAGCTCGTCCATTTTTAGAAAGCATCGAGAATATATAGGATCACAGTAAAGCGTGCTGTTGCAGTCGCTGTGGCTTAAACAGTAACTGTTGTGTCCTCCGTCCCCAGCGCAAGCGACTGAAACAATGAATGCCAAAACAAAAATAATCATGGTTATTTAGTATATTTTAGATACACGTGAGAGCTGTTGAGCTTAATATTTCAGAGCCTGTCGTTACCGCTGTGATTTAGTTCCTCCCGACTTTAAACACCATGTTACAGACATCATCAGCATAATACCCGCTCCAATGCCCAAAATAACTAAGATCACTGTAAGAGCATCAACGGCGGTAAGAGCTATTCGTTCCGCGCAGTCTGGCGGCGCCCATCCCGCATCGCATGCGCACACTTCGTATTCTTCGCATGTTCCGTGATCGTTGCATCCGTTCAAATCCACCATACAGTTTGGCGTTGTGCAGGTGGTTCCCGACCACCCAGCAATGCACACGCATAAGCTCGTTGGGTAATGGCACTCTTGGGTAGCTGAGCATTCATCGAGGTCGAGCAAGCATCCAGACAGAACGGGCATCGGCGGCGAAATGACTGTATCATTCGAGTCCACTGCTAGCTTATTGTTGTCATTAGCTCCCCAACAATTCAGTTCGTCTGCCACAAAACAGTACACATCTGCAGCTTCTGAAGGGAAAAATGCAGTGACATCTGTGTGCAGCACATGTGGATACACATAATCCTCAGGCGTCCCTCCAACTGTCAAGTTTCCAATGATATCAATCGTATATATGTCACCGCTTAAGGTGACGTATACATACACGATATCAGAGAAAACGTATTGGTGGGGATTGATGATTCCTCCGCCGAAATATTCAGGAGCATCATCTCCAGCAACAAACATATGCCCAGTTTCGTTCGTGTAAAACGAGTAATACGATGTCATGAAAATATTGTAAACATCGCTCGCGATGAACTCTGGTTCAATAAAAAGCCCAGTAGTGTTGGTGGGATCGCCACAAACGATCCTGTCCCCCCAACAGTAGAAATCGTTGTCTTGGGTCACCAGCCCCACTGTAGTCAGTCCCATTGAAAATAGATCGACTCCGCCCATCACCCATTGAGGAGTGTTGAATGTCGCGTTATCTGTGGTGTTTACTCCGGCCAATCCATCAACATTGGAGCCCCAACAATACATATCTTTAGCTCCGGTCAGTGCGCACGCTCTGACGTTGGAATCGTCGACAGATACAACTCCGAACAGAGTTACATTTTCCATGAGGAACGTGGGTGTGTCAACTGTGGCGGATTCAGACAAACCGAGCCCTAGAACGCCGTTGACGTTTTCACCCCAGCAATAGAGTTCATTGTCCGTGTTGATGATAAAAAACGCAGTAGCCGTGGCGAAAAATTGAGAAACATTTGAAAGAGTGGTGACTGGCAAAACGTAGATATCCGATGGAAGCGTATCAATTCCAAAATACGACAGAGACACATTCTGGTATCCTGCACACGCCAATTGCGTGTTATCAATTACAAGGCATGCAAACTCGCTCGAGGCAGAATGTCCAGTGGCATCTTGCACGTATTGTGCAGCAGCGCATGAGATGATAAACAATACCCAGAACATTTTTAATGAATTGGGTTTGAACCGGTTTTTAATACATTTTAAAACAATACATCTCGCAAGCTTTGAATTGTTTTATTCACGGTATGTTCATTTAAAATCGAGAAGCGCCATTCGATTCACCGAAGCACCTGTTATGACTGCATATTCCACTTTTGCATGCGTTTCCAGTATCACACGCTTCTCCGTCATCAATATTACCATAGCATGATCCATACATCATGATTACGCTATCGTCACCATTGTCACAATACAAATTGTCAGGACATTCTCCAGTTTCAGAACAGCAATCCCCCCGCCTGTTGCGACATACATTGCATGAACATATGCGAGATAAGCATCGTTCGTCAGATACACAGAATGCAAATTCTCTTTGTCTATAGACACACATATGTGAAGTAGGATAACAATAGCAGTTAAAATCGCAATCACGAGTCGTTTCACAAAATGATCCAGCAGATCCAGGTTCAACTTCTTCAGTCAAAATCGCCCCTGCAACTACTTGTAAAAATAATATCCAAAACATGTGTGTTTAGATTATGTATTACTGTATCGAATCTGATTAATATATAAAATATAATGTGGACAATGTAATTCGTACATAGGTTATTCCCGCTTTATTTTTTTGTGTTCATTGAAAACGACATCCAGCATTTTGATTTGTTGTTCCATTTGCGCACTTCGTTTTTGTGCGCGTTCCAACATTCCATCCCCTGCCCATCTATCCCATGTGTATCGGATTCTATCCACTTCTGCATCAAAAAACTCTTTCACGGACGGATCTTTCTGTTGCTCAAGAACCGCGAGATGGCACTGCTCTACTAGCATGTCCATTTGTGCATCGAACCAATCATCGATTGTTTTGGGCTTTCTTTGTCTCAGTACGACGATACGGTGGGCGCAAATGGTCGGATCGTCCAGCGGTCTTGGTGTGATTTCATCCCATGCTCGTTTTTTCAAGTCTCTAGAAAATGATCTACGCGATTCCATAAAACTGGAGGTTTTGTCTAGCGTCCAGTGACGCTGAATGTCATCTAGCGGTGTTTCACAACGTTCCAACCGTATCGCTCGCTGTACGTGATCGATCCACAGGTTGTGTATCTCCCTGCTGAAAAGTCCATTCCTTCGTGAAATACAGGATTCGAAGAATTGAAGTTGATCGCTTTTGTAACCGCTCACGTCTCCCCATCGCAAATCCTCAATCATGTTGACGTTGATGCGCCCGTTCAGCGAGACGATATTCTTTTTTCTATGTTGCAAGTAATCGTCCGTTATTTCGAACCACAGTTGATCGAGATCGTATTTGGGGTTTGGACCGAATATCGTTTTTTGGGTTTCGATCCATCGTTCGTGAGCTGTGATAACGCTTTCTAAATATGGAATTTCGTCCTGCGTCATTTCAGTAAACTGGCTGATGTTCCACCATTCTTTGTAAGCGAGGCAGTATTTTTCGTGTGCTAATAACTCCAGAAATGTTGAACACAAGAAGCCTGTGGCATATGCGGCGCGTTTGGCATTGAAAATTTTAAGAAGCACATCGTCCCATTCTTGTAGCCCTGTAATTGTTCGGTCTGCCGCACTTCGTAAGTTCCTTAACGTTTTGGTCATGTTCATGACATCCACGAGAGATACAAACGCGTTCGCGATATTGTTGTTCAGCCTGACGTGATACAATAGTCCAGTTTCGAACGATAAAATAGTTTTGGTTTTGTCACAACCTAACATCTCCCACAGTGGCATATTATTTTTAAAATGCTTTTTGAGAAGCATCCCCGTCACGGATTAATTTCCCACGCTTCTCTTGAATGTTTTCGATCTCGCGCTTATTGCGTTGCATCGTTACGAGATCTAATTCGGCGTCCAGAATGTGATGTGCATGTCGAACCGGGTCCATAAAGTTCATTCGGAGCTCTGACAGCTTCTTCAGTTGGACTCGATAGTAGTGGATAGGCTTTTGCGCGATGGGGGACTCTTCAAAATGTTTGTGCATGGCGGCAGAGTTTTGGAACCCCATCCCCGTGCAAAGATCTAAGATGCGGTCTTCGATGTAAGCGATTTCGCGAGTGAGGGTGATCTGCCAGACCTCATCGGATTCTTGGGCCGCCACGACTTTTTTGTTGCGCAATCTTGCCAAGTGATCGTTTAGCCATAAGAGGTGCGCTCGGTTCGCGAGCTGGCGGTTTCGTTTCGACGGGAACTCGATACTCATTCGCTCGCAGGAAATGTATTCTGAAAACAAGCGGGTTAGCTCGTATGCGTCCATTTGCGCTTTGACATAAGCGAGACGAGCAGAGTAGGAGGCGTTGGCGGGTGCGGCGGCGACTTCGAGCTGAATGAGAGAGCACATAATTTTTTATTGTTGTCTTTTTTGGTTCGCTCGAATTCTTCTCATTATGGCGTCTTTTACAAGGGGGTCGTTTAGATCCGGAGGGGCTTGCGATTTTGGGTTGTCGTCCGGAAATGCAAGATCCTTAGTGATAAGCGTATCAAACAAAAGCCCGGCTGTCATGAATTCAGATGGGACTTCTTGCGGTAGCACATGTAATATTTTCAGAGCTTCTGCGACCAGCTCGCTGCAAAACCAAGTGTTGCCATTCCCAGATACAGGGTGATGGAATAGTGTCAATGCACCTCCTGCACGATTATAATCTTTACTGTCTTGCGCCTTGAGAAAATTGACCATATCCTCCAGACTCTGCTGTCTGTATCCTTCGCAAGGGATATAAATAAATGTCCATCCTCCTATCGATTTGTATGATTTGTTGAGGTAATCCTCATTTTCTGCGCAAAACACCCCCTTCTCTTTCGCGCCTGCGCAGATTCCGTAAGATGGGACGATTATTTCAACATGGGTGAATCTATGATATTTTTTTGTGTGCCAAATCCACTGTCCCCATGTCACGGGCATGTGTGCCCACCACGACGGCTTTCTGAGCCCGAGAAGCTGCGACTGTCGCACTGCTGCATCGTAGTCTAAAAATGCGAGATATACTTTTACGTCTTTGTATGGATCCATTTTAAAAGATGTGTCGAGAATTGTTTATTATCGTCGAAAATCCTTTCGTACAGTTATAAGCCACTCGAGCGTTGGTAAGCATTTTTCCATATTTTCGTGAATCGGAACAATGGTCAAGACACCAGCTTCACTGTGTCGAAGATAAATCAAATACGATTGAGAGATGTGAATCCCCCACCGCTCGAGCATCCCTCGTGTGACAGTCAGCTGCATCATGTGCTGTGCGCACGTTGTTAACGCAATTGGAGGAAGGTCGACCTGAGGAGGCAACATCAAACTGAACTTTGCATCGTCTCCTTTCATTGCGCCTTGGTATCCGGTTTTTACTTCGATCAAAATGAGTTCACGTGTTACTTCGTCGGCCAAAATAAGATCAGCGGCTGTCGCAACGTGCATTTCTTTGTCCCACACAGCATATTCACTGGCTAATGGTCTCCAGCGTTTTTGAGCGCACAACTTCATGAGCGAGAACACGCACGAGTCGACGTGATTGGGTCCGCCAGCACGGCGAATGAAGGTTTTCACAGTACCGTCGGGGAGGGGACTGTGCTGATGTTCTTCATAAACTTTTACAAACAGTTCGATCTGGCGATGAACTCGAGTGCCATGCGTGAATCCCGACATGCGTAACCCGTCAGGGCGGACTGCTTGTGTTGATCCAGTCGTTCCCTCACGAAGACATATAGGTCGCCTTTCGTCGACGTCTTCTATGCGCATGGCACCTCTTCGTCGCGTGCATTTATAATAGTCAGTGACTTTTTGAATTGAGGGAAGAAGGCCTGGATACCGTTGTGGGGTTGGATCACTTACTACATACGAGGCTGCTTCACGATCAAAATGGATGAGAAAACGATTGGGGTGGTTTAAAAGACGGGTAATCATTGTTCCCACAATGCTATACAGGGGTCTATAGGAGTATCGTGCTTAACCATCTCGTGTTTTTTCATGGGCGCGGTCTCTTGCTTCTGCGGTGCGGTGACGGGCAGGCCCTCATCGGGCTGTTCACGCGATGCAACAAATAAAAATAGTGGAAACAAAAACGCAACCAGTGGGTGCTGATACAGACTGTTGATGGCGAGAGCTGTGCATCTCTGTGTTGCACCAGCAATCGAATCTCTGTAAGTTGACGAAAAGTTCATTCCTGCCCAATATGTAAAAACGATGCAGACTAATCTGGTAACCCCGCCTTGCCACCCTCCTCCGTAAATCCACCAATCTTTGCCTAGTTCATTGTAAATGTTGGTTTCGCTGATCGGGAATACTGACACGATAATGGCTTGAAACCATATACTCCATTCTAAAATAGAGTAGCGAATGGGGAGTGCAGATGGAATCGTAGCAACAAATAAGCCAATCCATACAGACATTGGTGATGCTAAATCTTGATGTGGAAATGCATTTTGAAACAGAATTGAGTTGACTCCAAATACAATCGGTATGGATGCGAGGGTCAGGGGGACTGCTTCAGGAGGAAATCCAGCCAAAAAGTTATTGATGATGTGTTTGCTCGCAGACCCGCCCGAGCTGTTCCAAAACGGTATAATGAATAATCTTATGCACCAATACACAATCGTTAACCCGTGCCCAATGACAAAAGGCGAAATGGGAGAAACGTATGTTGTTATGGCAAAAATGCCCAATGTGGCAGGAAGCAAGAAGTAATTCATTTTATTTCGAATGCGTTCAAAACTCCATATATGCTTTGTATTTAGAGTCTTTGTAAAAAATGTGCCTAAGTTGTGTCGGAGATGACTACTGCGGGATACGGAAGTTTGTCAGAAGCCTGTTTACGCTCGTATCATTAGCTATTACGTTTGATATCTTAAGTCGTGTTCTTATTTTAGTGTGGGAACATCGTGACGAGTCGCTGACTATGTTTGATTTGGTGACGCTTGACATGTTTATTTTCTTGCCAACATACAATGTATTTTTTTGGGCGGCGGGGTTTATTGTTTTGTGGATTTTATCTCTGTTATGGCGCCGAAAACCAGAACCGCGATATATCATCATGACCGATGGTACTCCAAATCGTCAGAAGACTCAATCTGACGTATCTTTGGGCCAGGCAAGTCTCGTCTGAGAAGCGATTTTATCGTATTTCTCTTTGTCGGAGCCGATGCGCTGAGATCATATTTGGCAATAAAATTTTCGCCCATATTATGCCCCAATTTCATAATGAACGTGACAGCTAAAATGACGCCAATAATAATAAGAATAGTAGGGATGGCGCTGCACAGTGCTCCTTCGCATAACGATCCCATCCATACACGAACACTTTCAGGGAACAACGACAGGTTCTTTTCGATGGCATGGTGATCACAAAAGTTTCTGCTCCATTCCTTTCCGGTCTTCCCGTTGCAGAACGTATCGTATATTTCCTGCTCGTGCTTTATTCGAAGCATTGTATCGTACATGATCCAAAAGAACCTAAACACAAACCATCCTCCCACTGCCCCCGCTGGTTTTTTGAGATACATTTTTGTATGTTCAAAACAACTAATTTTTATTATAAGCGGTCTCTTGTATCAACCGAAAACGAAACAATACCCGTTCTACTCCCCGGCTTGTAATACAGATGGACTCTTACACCCACTAAAATGTAAGAGTCCGTTTTCCTGAACCCTCGTGCACCAATATGTTTAGATTTTTCAGTGGTGCCACCGATCGGATACGTTCGCCACAAGCGGCCGACGTTTTCTCCCATTTGGGGCGCGAATCGATCTGATAAGTCGTTTGTCCATTTGTTTACTCGGGCGATATGGATTGGAATCATAAACATCATAGAGTCGGTGTCCTGCGCTATACCATGAAACGTCTCGATGATTGTTGCTGTGTTTGAAGGCATAAATTCATCCAATATAATTTCAGGTGTTGGGGTGGTGTAGATTCTCCCAATATCATCTTCCCAAAACACACTCCCCCTGGAGTGTCTGGCATATCGATTGAAAAGCTTATAATTGAAATACGTCATATTTACATTTACCATTCGCTTTTTCATATAATATGTTGGTTTTCTTATTGCTTATTTTGGTTGCACGAGCCGATCGAGATGCCGTATTCATGCCCGGAGAAGTCCCACTCACGCAAGAGCCCGACACCGAATGGGATGGAGTCGAGTCCGTTGTGCTGCACGTGAAGGACGGCGTTGCAATGGACGAGGCGCGTGCGGAACTCTCGGCTATTCTCGGATCCATGGACTTACCCTATATTCACTACAGGGCGCTGCTCGTCCCGATGCGCGCCGAGCAGTTGCGCCTGTTCCATTCGTTCGACTGGTCAAAAGTGTATCCGCGCACGATCGCTCCGTCGGAAAAAACAACCGATTGTTCCGACATAAGAATCAACACGATAGTGCCCAATGTCAGGCCACGCTATCCCTATAAATTTTACACACTTGTTCGAGAGGATGAATATCATCTTCGCATGCGCATATGCTACGTCAAACCCAATATTTTGGAGCTCGAGAACAACCCAGATGTCGGATGGGCAGAGTACGTTCCGCGCGAGCAAGTGCTGAATTATTGGTCGGGACAGACTGTGCGCGGCGAAGTGGGTGAATGGAACGGAATGACGGGACTCGGTGAAGTGGTGGGCGTTGCAGACACGGGGATGGATATACATCACTGCTTTTTCGAGGATACAGAGCCTGTGGGGGCGTCACATCGTAAAATCAGGTCGTATGAGGGGTATGCCGATACCGTGGAAGAGGCAGGCGGGCATGGGACGCACGTTTGTGGAACGATCGCTGGATATTCTGTAGGAAATCCGTATGTCGGCGTTGCGCATAATGCACGCATTGCAATGTACGATATTCACAAAGCGGGAGAGCAGTATCTTCGTGTCCCCGATCTTCGAACCACCGTGTTCCCAGCTGCATACAGTGTAGGAGCACGCATTCACAGCAACAGTTGGGGGAGTTCTGAATCGTATTATTCGTCGCGAATGCAGCAGTTGGATCGATACACATGGGAACACAAAGATTTTCTCGTGGTCGTGAGTGCGGGAAATTCAGGTGCATCAGGGACTGACATTGGAACAGTTGGGTCTCCGGCAGGGGCAAAGAACGCGCTGGCTGTCGGGTCGTCGGCAAACGGGCTGACTGCATCCAATCGATATTGGTCTGAATCATCTTACGTGATTACTTATCGAAAGCTGTCCGGCGTTACCATCAGCGACTGTGCGTCGGCTATGCCGTTCTCTAAAATGTGGCCGTCGTCCATAACCAGCATCAATATTTACAGAGCTCCCGGAACGATGGCTTATGATTGTTATGGATCATTTTCTACTTTAGCGTTTGTTTCTGGCCACGCCACACTTCTTCCTCCTATTGACGATCCGCTATGTGTCAAAAATATCGTGAAGGTGGCCAAAGATCGTGGTGTACGAGTCCTGCTGTTTTCCAACCGAGCCAGCGGTGCGCTGCTTTCCAATGTTATTTCAGTGTACCCCACATTCGGAACACGCGATTGGTTCAATGACAACGGTAACACTTTGCTCACACTATCTGCAACACCGGCAGGCGATGGAGTATGTGCTGCGCAAACTCCGGACGACTCTTACTACGGAACAAACAGCGTTTCGTCGTTTAGTTCGAGTGGACCCACGTGGGACGGAAGAACGCAGCCTATGGTGGTCGCTCCGGGCGAATATATATTTTCAGCGTGGGCAGGGGCGACCACGTGCGATTCGAGCATTAACACGGTCAGACCGATGAGAGGAACGAGTATGGCCGCGCCTGCAGTTGCAGGAGCTGCAGCTTTAGTTCGAGAATGTCTTCGTACGGGATGCATAAACGTTGTGATCGATTCTCCATCTGCAGCAACCCTGCGCGCTGCGTTGGTCCATTCTGCACGTCGAATCAATGGGAACACGGGGACGTGCAAGCTTCCGGGAGGAAGCGCGCCGGACAATTATCAGGGCTACGGGCTGATCGATCTTCATCTGTTGGACGATGCGCACGTGAAACAGGGGTGGTCTATACCATTGACATCGAGCAGCAAAACGACGCGACACCGATGGACAGTTCAGTCGACGATCCCTGTTATTGTAACACTTTCTTGGACGGATGCTCCCGCTTCTGTAGGATCGTCACGTGCTCTCATCAACGACTTGGATCTTGTTGTTCGCCACGTTTCTTCAGGGAGTGAGCGCTACGGAAACATGGGGTCGCGTCGCGACAGGTTCAACCCCGTGGAGAAGCTGAATATGGGGACAATGGTGGGAACATTCTGGGTGGATGTTATTGGGTATGCGGTGGACGAAGGAGCGGCGCAACCTTATTCGCTCGTCGTGACAGCAAGCAGCATCAGCGAAGAGCCCGTTGTAGAGGAAATAGAAAACGTCGTCGACCCTGATAACACATGGAATCCGTCAAGTGGGACGAGAGCTAGTTCGTTTATTAAAGAGCTCCGACGGCTTCTTTTTTAACCGGTGTCGCCAAATGCACAGGAAGAGAGCTTCCTGCAGCCCTGGCTGCTGTAATCAATGAAAAATCCGAATCGATCTTGTCTTTGCGTTGTAATTCTTCAATCTCTTTTCGTGCGTCACTAAGAGCTTGTCGAGTGGCATTTAGTTCTTTTTCGAGGCTGGCGGCCCGTTTTGTTTCTTCGACCCGGAGTCCCTCCTCCTCCAAAAGCTTCTTATTGAGTATTTCAATCCTAAATTGGGTGGTCAGGAGGTCGGGGGCGGGCTTCGATCGCAATTCTGCGATCTCTTGCTGAGCAGAAGCCAGAGACACTTCCAGATCTGCAACTTGCATTTCGGCATTGAGCCGGAGACGGTTTTCTTCCATAAGTTGACTCTGTATCTTTTCAGCGTCTTGCGGCTGTGGAGAGGACTTTGAAAGGAGCTCGTCAACGGCGGCGGCCCAATCGAGACCACGGGGGAGCTTTGCGATTTCTTCGATTTCGGGATACTCTTCGCGCAGCCGCTTTTCAGCCGCTTTTACTTGCTTTTCCACAAACTTGGAGGTTCGATCCATAATTTTTTGATATTTATTTTTATTTCAAAAAATATGTGGACCTCGGTAATGCAGACGCTTGTTTTGTATGCAGGGATAATGGTGATAACTGTGAAAGCTATAAAAGAGTTGCGCGTGAAAAAATAAGAGGTGTCTGGGTTTGAATAGATTTTTTTTATATTTACTAGGATGCATCTCATCCATTAAAATGCTGCTCAATATTGTGTTCGGACTTGTTGCAATAGCTGGAGTAGCATTGGTGATGGGGGTACTGGGTATTATTTTGATTGTGCTAGTGAGCATGACGCAAAAATACGTTCCCAATGATGTGGGTGGGAGCGACGAGATAGCCCGTGACATCACGGCATGGATGAACTCGATATGGAACGCGGTGGCGACATTGTCGTCCATGCTAGTTCAGTTGGGAGCAACCGTGGCTTCAAACGTCAATTCAAACTGGAACAAGATACTGGGGATAGGTCTGTTGTGGATTGTTCTGGGCGTTGCAAGCCATTTCCAGCCACAGGCCGAGGCGCTGATTGTGATGTCGTATGATTGTGGAATTTCACCAATCGTTAACGACATTTTCTATCCGCTGGCCAACGTTATTTTCAGACCGCTATACAGCTCAGTCATCCCCATCTACAATGCAACCATCGAGTTCGTTATAGCGGTTTTAACTCAGCTAAGCGTCCATGCGCTGACGTGTGGACTATCTGTTGTGGAAGAGTTAGTACTGCAGCTCGCTAATGCGCTTGTGCAATTCACACAAATTTTGAGCGCGTGGTTGTTGGTCAATCCGCTTCTTACACCACCCGAGTTTGCTCCAGCATTCAGCAACCTGTTTCAGTTGTGGAACACGGCGCTGGGAATTGGGAGATGCACCTGCTACTCATTGAGTGTTCCGCTCCAAGTTGTTCTGACGATTCCCGTCGAACCGCTCGGAGATGCGGCAGGTCACTTTGTTGCTGGACTTCACGGTTTTGTTGGTGTTCCCACCAGAACGATTATGTTTTATGCCAATGAGACCTTCGATGTTCGGCCGCTGATCGAGCGATTCGAGCAGGCTGCTATCAGACTGGCCGATGCGGTGGATGATTGGTACGTGGCTTTGATAGACACGGGAGAGTGTGTTTATGATGCGTTGGCAGCCGGCGAATGGGTCCCGTTGTCCACAGGCGAAGAGGGGTGGTGCGAGCGAGCTGAGAGCGGAGAGTTTCTGCCCGAAGTGGGACTCTGTGGTTTGTTTGGGTCGGAAGGAACGATGCTGGCGACATGTGATCCCCCTCGTCCCAGAGAAATGGAGCGATCGTATGAAGTAGCACAATGGGGAGAAGAACGTGTAACGAGAGATGCAGAGTCGCCGTGCACAGACACAGAATGCCGTATTTACGCATGTCAGAACTGTATATCTACAGATGGTACAGTAGTGTCCTGTACTGCTGCAAACAGTTTGGATTACTGTATAAAATGCTATCCTCCATACTATCTCAGTAACGGGTACTGCTATCATACCTACGAGTGGCCAATGCAGTACAGTGATTCGCATCCAACTTCGCCGTGTGTCGCATTTGATCCATCCACAGGGTTCTGTACTGCATGTAATACAAATCCTCTATTTGGGTCTGCGCTCAAATTGCGGGAATCGGATCATTTGTGCGTATGGGATACAGAAGATGCAGAACTGTGCTCGTACACGGGAGAACAATATGTTCTTGATTACAACAGGCTTGTATGCTACATGATTGAAGATACTGAGTTTGGCCCGATTTTATCTATAGCAGGCGACTGTATCTCGCGAAGTAGTTGTTTTTTGACATTTGCAGGTTACGATTGTGATACAGTCAATACAAACTGCGATGGATGCATCGCTGACTACTATTATGTTCCAGGATTTGTTACAAAGAAATATGCAGACTTCCCGCTACTTCCTTATGCGATCAATGATACGACATGTAATTGGTGTTCGATACCAAATATCGATCAGCTGGCTGATTTTACTTGCACATGCCCTACTGGATATACAGATGGTCCTAATGCGTGCAATACCTGTGATACTGGGTATGAGGCGTGTTATGATAATATTATTGATCCACAAACACTGCGATGTGAGCCAGTATTCGATTGTTCTGGCCAGTTTGAGGCGTGTAGTTATTGCGTGACCTGTTTTGGAATTCCGACGTGCGCTCAATGCGACCCTGGATATATCCCAATGACCAATGGATCGTGTGTGCTGCGCGACGCGTTCTGCGAGCTGTCAGATCTCAGCGGGTGCGATCCCGACCAATGCGATACATCGATTGTGGATTCTGCAACGCACGGAACGTGTAAACAGTGTCCCGATACTCACGTAAAATGTGCACAAACGGGATTGTGTGCACAACTTGATAATTGCGTGGGGCAGTGCTCTGAAACCACCGGGATATGCGATCCATGTGATCCGGAACAATGTTTGGCGTGCCCATCATCCACCATGCTGTGCAGCAATTGGACAAATTTTTCAGTAGACCCCGATGGCGGATGCCGGTGCGTTCCAATATCGAAGTGCATTTCGCCGTGTGAAATCTTACCACCGCCGATCGTTGGTCCTCCGACGTTATCGTTGGTTTCTGGCGTTCCTAAATTTGTTGGTACCGTTGTGCGAGTCCCCGTTTACTTTATTGGCATCACGCTCACGCTGCTGATCAACCGTGCAGCCAATTTAGGGAGGAGAAATGTGACCAACGAGCTGTTCGATCTTTACGAAGAAACTCTGCTTGAAGAAATGGGAGACAGGATCTACATTTTGACGTTCAATATCTCTACCAGCGAAGAGCTGAGCCAAACTGTGAAGTATTTGTGGCGAACCGGAATGGCGTTCGCCGGATCAATGTTCGATCTTGCTCGGTTCTTGATGAACGGAGCAGTTGGAATCGAGGGGTTCAACGGGTCAAGTGCACCCCTGTCATATGCTTATAGAGTTGCAGGTGGATCCTATTCGCAACCCCTGACTGAAACAGAATCGATCAGAGGACTGCAAAAATGGTGGAGAGCTGGAGAAATGTTTTGGATCACGACCGAGTTGGAACAGATGGGACTTCATCTCGGTAACTGGGCGCGCAACCTTTACGTTCCAGTGGGTGACGGTCTCCAAGCGTCTTCTGTAGCAGTTGCGCGCATTGCAGAGCTGATCGCTCAAATCGTGACGAATCTGTCGATCATGTTCAGCACCAACTACTACATCGAGGAACTCAGTATTATGCCCGCAGTCTATGCTGTAAAAGAGACTATTACGAACTTCACAATGGCGTTTACGACAGAGGCTGGCATCGCGAGACGTCTTCTGGGGGTGCGCGCGACTACATGTGCAATTTTGGTCGAATGCTCAATCACGGCGCGGACTTGTTTGTTTCAGTTATAGAACTGTTGGATGATATTATGCGAATGATACTGGGTTCGGCCACAGGAAACATCAGCGACGGGCTCCCTCCATTCGCTGATATATTGGAGTTTTCTATTCAACCATCTTTGGATGGAATGGTCGAGGATTTGGTGGGAATGGCATATGGTATAACAACTCCCGGGATAGTCGATACGATGTCTCGGGCTGCGCGCAATTTCTATACGACTGTTCCCAATTACGATTGCGGTCACCAAACTCTGTCGGGTGTGTTCAGGGTTTCGGGCGCGCGCGTGTTTCAGGTGACGTATGGATGGGTATTCGAGTTTTTAATCAGCATCTTCAGGGGTGATTATGCCGACGGATCTGCTTACGATTCTATTGAAACGTTCCTTAACACGATACTGATGGTGCTTGTTGGTGCGATTCGCGATGTGCTGGTTTCTGGCGGAAATATTTTTAATTGTATGGGAGGATATCCTTCGACTATTCCGTGTGAATTTTCGGACATTGAACGCACAACCAATGTGGTCTGCACAGTGGCTGGTAAAACATACGGATATATGTTCTGCGCTCCGGGTTGTATTTTTAAAGCGACTGGCGAATCGTTGTTCAATGCGATAGAAACGGGTGGGCCGATGGTCATTCGATTTTTGGTCTATTGGCTTCAATTTATTATTTCATTCCTTACAGCGCAAGTGTTGTCAGCAGTACAAGCTGTTTTAAGGCTCGTCGGACTGTTTTTCGATATCTTTGTTTCTGTATTGGAATATTTGGGGAATTGGCTGCTAGCTCAGATCTTTTCTCACAGTTTTATCGAGTTCATGAACACGGGGCTCGAAACGTTTTGCACTGGAGCTCAAAATATCATTAATCTCATTATTGAAACGATCAACGGGGTCTCTGACGTTTTTGCGATAGAAACGATTCCAACAAAGAACTTTCATTGCCCATCCGACTTGATTCCATCAGCAACGGTGACTGCAGCATGCCTTATTGCTGGAACGTGTTCGTGGGGAAATAAGCGCGAGGTTGTGTTCGTAAAGGAGCGATGGGTGGATGAATACGATGTGGTTTGGTTGGCGTCGAACATTGGAATGACGGGTGACGACGACATACTTGGAACTGTGCGAAATATCACAAGCGTGCTTGAGATGAAAATGCTGTGGTATGGCCCTACTTCGTGCGACGCTATCATGCACGATGCCGGGGGTCGCGACTGGCTGATTAACATGACAGGCGTGGAGCAATACGAAACACTCACATGCATGGCGCAAAAAGCGGCAATGTTGTTTTTGAAACGAGAGTTTTCCGATGCGTTCCGTGAAGTCCCCGACGACCTGTTCCACAACACACTGCGCCAATATTGGATCTGTTGGGATGCATACAAAGCGGCGTTAGGATCTTATCGTGCGTTTGTGAAAGGCGATGCATTTGGAAGCAGGGATTTCTATGTGGAATTAGGATCGACGTATCCGTCGTTGTATGCGTGGTTTTATTCAACGTTTTCAGACGCGACTGATCGCACGCGAGATGTTCCGGTTACCACATTATCCGACGTATGGGTGCATTCGTTGAGCACCATTTACACTTCAGTGGATTGGCGAGGAAGTGTTCCACAGTCGATGGAGCCCGAGGTTCATATTCACGAGAAAATTCAGACGATGTCCACTCCTATAGAGAAGCCGACTTCCCCCATCTTCGAGACTCTGAATACCAGGTGTCCTGCATCACAGGCGCTCCTTGGAACTTTGTGCTGCCGTGTGGTGACAGATGTCGTGTGCACTGCTGAATCGATAGTCACCAAGGTGGGTTTGTATTTCGATGGGACATTCAGGGACATCATGGATGAGTTCACAACGACCGCAACACCACGCGAAAACAATTTTGCGCGAATGTATACGTCTCGCGTGAGTATTGATCCCAACGCCGGCGAGCTGTTCGACTATGCGGTGGCTAGTGGTTTTTCAGTGGAGCAAAGCATGCGCCTTGCGGGAGTTATTCCGTATGAAGAATCAGTTCAGTGGGAGTTTCCGGTTTTCAGTGTCACGCCCAACTGGGGTCTGTTTGCGAAAATTCCGTATGTGTCCGATTATGCAGAGCCGCTGCACACGTGGGCAATGAATACGAACATCGATCGCACGGAGCCTGTTGGGTTTACATACTGGGTCCGGTCGTTTTTTGTTGATCGCAACGATTACGACTGTGAGAAGAACCGGAACATGACGTTGAGCAAGGGTATACAGATCGTGTTCTGGATTGCTCTTGCAGGGTTGCTCTTGAACCTGTTGGGTATGGATCCTATCAGTGGTGTTATGTTGTTCTGGACAACGCTGGGGGTCGGGTTATTTTTACTTCCTTATATCGTTTACACCAAAGCGCCCATATCTCACACGTTCCCGGTGTGTTATGGAAACGATATTATGCGGACATGGGAAGAGTGGTTCCCTCACCATCTTTCGCTCCCTACGGTGCTCGGATGGACAGACGGACGATCGCACTCAGGTGCACGATCGACGGTCATCGGGCAATGCTTTCAGCCTGTGGTGCTGGATTGCAGTGAAGACTACTTCCCGGAGATAACCTATATTCTTGCATACGGAATTCACAAGTGGTGGCCCGAGTTGCTCGACATATCTCTGTTCAGCATCGTGTGGGACTTGCAGGACGTGCGCGACAGGACTGAACTGTGGGACACGGTGTATGATGCGGATCGCGTGTCTCGGTGTGCGTGGTGGAAGGTCGGTGACATCATAGGTGTCGGCGGCGCGGCGTGGATGGGGTCGCTGATCGTTGTGGCAATTGTCGTGTTTATCATTGCGCTGACGCTCATGGAGATCCCGTGGTTTTTCAACGGCATGAAGTTGTTCTATCGATCGGTGACATTGATTTTAATGGGTGGAACAGCAGTGCGGACTGAAGCGATGGAAGAGGATGAAAAGATAGCAGAAGAGCATCTTCCGCCAGGGCTAAGGAGGAGGAAAAGAAATACACTTCATTGATCTTTTTCTTCACCGACTTTCAATCCAATGACTTCGAATTTCTCGCCTTGGTTGTCGATAATTCCAATCTTCGCAAACGCAGGCCTCTTGTAAATGCCGAGGTTCATAACAAAGAACAAGTTAAGAACGGCGGCAAAGCCGAGCCATACTGTATAAACGATCATAGAAATCATGGACCATGCGGCAACTTTGCCCATGTAGAAGATTTGAATCACATTCATTGCGATCATTAGAACAATCACAATCAAAGACGCGAGCATATGTCCCATTCCAAAGAACAGATGAGACCACATAACACCGAACATTTGTGTGACAACAGCCAATACGAATGTCCAGATGTATTCAACTTTTGTAATATCTCCCAAAATGCGCTCATAGAACTGTCCGTTTGGTTCAATGACGAATCCGCCAACTGCAAATAGGAAAATGGCCCACGCAATAACATGATAGAGAAAGGCCCAGATCAGCCCGAATGCCCAACCAGGGGGCATCCAATCCTCCTTGTGCTTCTTGTAAACAGAGTAGTGTTGATGGCGCGATCGTGAATAGTCAAACGTATTCAAACTCAACCCCATCCCCACGATAAACATATAAATGCCAACGGCGAGTGCAATGTAAACAATTCCCACGGGGGCATCTGCCAACCGAGTCCAGACGGTTTCCATTTTTATGGTTTAACTTTATCGTTGATTTAAAGAGTTCTATTATCAAATTTTCAAAATGAGGGGTATTCCTGCGACTTTGCAAATTTCGCGCGAAGCGATCATGATATCGGCCAACTCGTCATTGGCAATCATTTTGATGCAGTTAGCAATGTTTTATGCCACAGGTCGATTCTCTTGGTTCACGCACTTTCACCACTACATCATGCTCGGACTGAAGTTTATTGCCTACGAACCGCATCTGAGTCCGTCGTCGATCATGGTTTCCATCGTAGAGATCGCCAGTATCGCAGATGCGACCTATTCAGCCATTCAACTGGTGTATCTGGTTCCTCTGCTACGCGATTCGGTGATAGATACACCTTACGGCTGGGACGTTACTGTGCACTTTTTCACTATGATATCTGACCTTTATACTGCATTCGTGTGTGCGCGAATGCTCACAGATATGTTGATTCTAAGAAATAAACGTAACTGAGTTTATTCAGCCAGAATGAGTTTCTCTAGCGCACCAGTCACGTCAACCGGGTTTTCCAGTTTTGCGGCTTTAAACAGATCTCGAAACGTAGACATCGAGTCACACATCCCAACAAACACCTGAGGAGTAAGTGTGTTGCTGGTGCAAATCAACAAGGGCTCGACGCATCCATACAGGTTGTAAACACATGCGATAAACTCGTCCACCGCGTTGTCTTCTGGAACGAAGTCGATGACGTCCTTGAAATTAGCTGAATGACTAAGCACGATGAAGATGTATCCAAACAGCTGCGCGCGCGCTTCAACAAGCCTGAAATGTTCTTCTTCTCCGGGATGTTCTTGTGACCAAAACCGCGCAAGTTCGATCACACGCTTTGCTATAAGTAATCCGAACCCCCACATTTTTGTTATATAGCATTGCGAGAGCATTTGCGCGAGCATGTTGCAGTAAAGCGGGACCCTGAACAAAGATTTCACCAACTCGGGAAGCTCGTCCAAAACGACAATGTGATCGTCCTGGATAGATGCGATGTAGTCTTTGGCAGAAGGGAGAATGATGCGTTCCAGTTTTTCTTCGATGTGTTTCTCCATCATGAACGAAAGTATTTGAGCTTGGTACGGCGTTTTACCTTCCGAGTCATGCTGAAACACCTCAATCTCTTCTTTCCAGACAGCTTCGAATTCGGGGAGAAGCGTTGTTGGTGTATAGGGAACACACCATCCGCAATTGCACTCCGTTGCGCCTGTGTTTGCCATCCACATTTGACAAGTGTCTTTTGGAGGTGAAAACGGCTGCACATGCTGCATCAAATTCACCGTAATTTCATCTCCTTCCTTGATATTCTTCAGCGCTCTGAAAATGAACATTCTTCCCACGGGAATAAACTGCGCATTGGGACGTGCAGAATGCGTGATGGTTGACATGTGCTCTCCGATAGAAAGTCCGTAGACCGTATTCGTGATGATGTCAGTGTGAATACGGGCGCACACTGTGGTCAATTGGAACGCGTTTTTCCATTCGTTGAATATCTCTGTCTCCTTGTCGGGATTTTGAAGAATATTTACTTTGTTCAAGCTTCCCCAAACGGTGCTGACGTCGAACTCACATGCACGTTTCCATCGCTCACTCCAATCCTGTTTTTTGAGTTCAACAAGCCACGGAAGTGTTGAAAACTGAACACGAACTGAAAGTTCCAACAGCATTTCAATGTTTCCATTCGCCACACCAAGAGACCGGGTCACAATGTTAACCAAAACATTGTGGCGCTCATAGTAATTCTGCAAAGAACGGCCTTTATTGAGATCCTCCCAAATCGCTATAGCTTTCTTCCCAGCCATAATGCACTTTTCAGCCAGCGTCTCGCAAAGATGAACCTGCGTTTCCAATTCGCTTTTAAGGTCCGCTTTGATCATTGTGAATTCTCGTTCATTTTGGGGGACGCTGTCCAATGATTCTGCAGCCTCGTCGTATTCTGTTTGTTGTTTGAGCATCTCTGAATACTCGTGCACATATCGATCTTGGTGTCGAACAAACAGCTTGGTCTGCTTGGTCCATGGCATTTCCTTCATTTCACCCGGAACATATTGGATTTTGTCGGCGAGCTGGCTGCACACTTTGATGGGGACATTATCCATTTTACCCATTTCGAGACGCGCATGGATAGCACACAGAGGATAGTGCGAGTCTGCATCTTTATCTCGACATTCTTCAGAGCAATAGTGTGCGCTGTAGCACATTCCACAAGGAACAATTCCGCGAGAAGGCCATACAATTTTCGTCGTAGGCTGTGTTTTAAAGAACTCTCGGTTTTTCTCTTCGTCTTCTTTGGTCATCAAGAGCTTCCCACAATGTGTGCAATTTTGCTCGTTGCCGACGAACAGGCAGAGGTCCGGAGGCAAGATATCATATATGGCAATGTCCTTATCGGCTTTCATTGTGAAATAGTGTGAATACAATAAGGTTAAGTGAGGGGCGCCGAGCTTAATTTTCCAGTGATTTCTACAAAAAAAATGGAGATGGTTGTAACTACCGGGGAGACGGCATTGTGTCACGAACTTTTGAAGATAGGAGCAGTATTCAGGGTCGAGCACATGGATGTTGCAGACGTTATGTTTTTGGACAATAATGTTAAAAAACTCCTTGTGGAGCGAAAGGACGCATACGATTTGGCACAGACGATCATCGGGCACGGCAGCGGGCCTGTGAGTGGACAACGCGGCGACCAAGAGATGAGGCTGGTTGCTGGAGCGGATGGTGCTCTCGTGATGTATGTCGTTGAAGGCCTTCTCTCACATTACGAAAAAGATCCACTTATTCACGACTTTTCTGGTCGCCGCAAGCTCCCCATACCCTACGGCAGCTGTATGGCGAGCTTGGAGCACAAAATGTTGCGTCAAAAGGATGGGATACGCGTGCATCAAGTGAACGACATTGAGGAGACTGCACACTTTTTGGTTCGCGTTCAACGTACAGGATTGAAATACTTGGATAGTGAAAGCATACTTGAGCGAGAGTTTAGCAGCACGATTTCGGTCCGGAAACGTGACAACCATTTGAAATGGTCCACACAGTATGCGTGGATGCTGCAATGCATCGTCGGCATGAGTGAATCGCGGTCTCGTGCGGTTATGAGTGCGTTCCCTACAATGGCGTTACTTTGTGCACAAGCGAAGGCGCACGAAGATTTTATTCGCGATCTTATGGATACGACGAGGCAGCTTGCCATACAGGCTGCAGAGGAGAAAGGAGGTCTGAAACTGTCTCCTCCGTTGGTCAAGAAGCGATTGGCGTTGGCTTGGCTCGCGAATGTGGAATTAGGTGAGAAGAAAAAGCTTGGGTATGTTTTGGCGCAGCGTATTTCGTGCTCGTTGCTGGGAATAAGTGAGGAACCTACTAAGCGACTAAATTGTGATGACGATGAATAAAAGAAACGTGTCGTCTCAATGATAAATATGGAAGAAACTGGTGTAAAAGCACCTGATTTGACCAGAGACGTTCAGTATGAAACATTTAAAGGGCCATCATCAGCTGCTGGCGGCCCCACCGTGCTTTTAGATGAAAAAAAATCATACACGCGTTTGTTATTTTCACAGCTTGGGTTACTGCCAGGCGATATTTTGTGGCTCAACGATGTCGTCAACACAATCAATATTCAAGATGTTCCAACTGCATCGTGGACGACTGTCGTGGCCACAAATTATGAAACGCGCCTCATTCGGCAGGTCTCTGTGCCTAGAACTGAAGATGTTGAGCCGTTCCTCCAGGCGATAAAGTTTTCAGCGTGGATTTCAAGCAATATCACCAATGAAAAACTTGCGCCAGGGTTTCCATTTGTGTATCACCCGTTCCGCGTTTATTCGGAGTATGCTTATACAGATGAAAGTCGCAAGCACGCGCGCAATTTGAATGATTCTGGAGCATGGCCCAGCCGGTTCCTGTTCCATACAGAAATGCCCAAATATGGTTCATTGAATGAATGTTTGATGAATGTGAGTTGGGCATCGGCAAATGTTAAGTTTGCCTTGAACGTCGCGTTTCAGCTTCTTTGGAACATTGCTGTGCTGCATGAACATGGAATCGTTCACGGCGGTGTGTGCCCCGATACGGTTTTTATTGATGCTGAACCTACCCCATTTGCATACCATCTTGAGAAAGGGCGGTCGCTCTATTTATCAAAGTATAGAGTTGTGTTGCCGGACACATTTTCAATGCGGTTGGCAAATGCGTCAGCCAAGCGCGAATGGTTTTATGCCGATGCGTATGAGCCGCCGGAATCTAAATATGTTATTTACACTGCGAAAAAAGATCCAATTGCCTATGAGAAGGGGTGGGACATGTGGGGAGTTGGTCTGTGTATTTTATCTGCGTTGGGTGTGGAAACGGGGGGTGTTGTTCAGATCTTAGGATATAGCACAGAGCTACTCCAAACGTACCCGGGATTAAAAACAGATTTTCCATCGTTGGACAGTATTCCTCGTGGCGTGTTTGGTGAGATCGAAGATCCTGCTGCGTCGATGCTCATGACACAAGTGAAAAAAATGATGAGTGCCAACGCCGGTAACAGAATCTCGGCTAGGACGGCGCTGGATGCTATCTACGCGTTTGCTGAAAAGTCGCTCCAACAACGAGATTCGATTGATTGGACATTTCCTACTAGTTCGCGAGTCGTGTTGCAAAATGATTTGGATGATGCGATATTTGGGATGCGCGTTAATGGGTTCGCGGCGTTCAGTGTTGAAAACAAACTCGGTCGACTGTAAATAATATATGATGTTCTGTAACTTAAAAATGATTGAATATCCACCGGGAGTTGTTCCACCGTCACAATCAGCGGGCATGGCTGTGATTGTCACGCTTGCTGGATTTTTATTGTGGGGGACATCTGAACTTACATCGTATTTGTATACCAGCATCGCGCCAGATATTCTTCGTCTCGATTGGGTGTGCGACAATACGACAACTGTCGTTGAACAGATGGTTATAACGCTTGATGATTTTACTGTCGACCTGGGGTGTCCAGGAAACATTGCAAATACTTCGGTGGGGCAGTGGGTCGTCGACAACGTTTTATACAGGCCCTCGCTTAATTGGACCGTCCCTGTTATTCCAGTTCTTTATACGTGTGTGGATTCTGAATGTTTGGTTAGCTCGCCCATTCTCAATGGGTTTGCATGCCTTCCGGAAGGGTCGGATGGAAGATGTGAAGTAGGGAAACACTGTGATAATAGAGGAGAATGTGTTTAGTATTGAAAGCAATACCACCTTGCTGCACTAGAGCAACTTAATTCTCCATGAAACCAAGTCCACCCAGGGTTCCCATCTTGACAGGCGCATCCTTTCCACACAGGGGTACTTTGTGTCATCACTGCATTTACGGTTTGAGGGGCATCGCAAAGAAGGGGTCGACGGGGATATGTGCAAAGTGCTTCATCGAGATCGAAGCCGAGTCTTTCAGGCTGCAGAAAGAGCGTTACATGCGGCCTTCGCTGCTCTGTCCACATTTGTAACACATTGGCAATTCTCGCCTGCGCAGTTTCTGCTCGATGGATGAACGTTGTCATTTGCGGAACAATTTGTTGAGTGACGGTATTCTCCAGTTCCAAGAGCTGAGCCACTCCGTCAGCCTGCATAATAAGGGTTGTGTATTCGGTTGTGTTTGAATAGCATCCGGTAGTGTTGGCTGACGGGATGTTGGAGATAACAGTGTTTTTTAGATGATCGCTCATTCGATCCAGGTGAGCACAAAAGAACCGCTCAGCGTTCGCAGAGATGAATAAAAACAATAGGAACCACATTTTATTGAATTGATGAAGTCGTCACTCTAATATGCAGTTACCATGATCGTTGCACACATATCCATCGTCACAATCCCCTCGATCTGTGTAACAGTAGAACCCATCGACGTCATATATGATGTCCTTGAACGGAGGCGTTCGACACTCACGGCTTTCGCACAGAGACATAGGGAGAACCGCGATCTCTGCAACTGCATCAAATTGGTCGGCGAGCTGTTCCATCATTATGACGGTATTCAACATATCGTCCAGCATGCTGATATTGATATACACTCCTATCGGTTCTATATTCGATAGGATGGTGCCGAATTCTCCCGTGTCAGTACACTGAGATTGAACAAGTGAATCAAACCGAGGTCCTATAGTTCTGTAAAACTGATCTGATAGCTCGACACGATCGGCAGCTAGCTCGCAGGTGACAACCGCGTGCGCGACTGAAAGAAAAAAGATCCACCACATTTTATTCATTGAACATTTCAAGATCTTCTAATATAGACAGATTGATTGCAGCGCGCCAGTCGTCTAATGCAGCGGCGAGACCCGATCGTTCGATCATTTCAGAAACCATATCTGCCGTAATGAGACGATCGGTAACAATAAACGCGTCGTTCGCCTCGTTCACGGAGACGCATTCTTCGTTAACCTGTCGTTTCCACGCTGCTAATACGTCCGCGCGGACATCCAGCGGCACTGAATTCATTGCAGTCATCGCATCTTCGCACGTGAAGTCGAGCGCGCGGACAGAAAGGAGCAATAGAAATAAAAAGAACATTTTTAATTATCGGCATATGATGGTGTATTTATCTGCAAAAGATCCATCGTCTAAAGCTGCACCGATTATATCCGAGTTTCGAATTTTCCAGCTCTTCACAACAGGAGAAACGATAGCTGAATAGTATGATATGGTTTTTCGTAAACGCATTACGTCTGTGTACGACCCAAAGAAAAAGCCGGTGCCGCCGCCGAATCCAGTAACGCTCACGCGGAACACAGATCCGTTTCCAAAAATAAAGTGCGATGTGCATATTTCATCAACGTTTAAACAGATGCAAAGAACGACAAGAAAGATATAGTCCACAGTCTGGTCCGTTGTTTTGCAATCTGTCACATCAATCTTATCGAAAATGAGGCTAGCTCCGTCAACGATAGGATGGAGTGTTGGGAGGCCGAGCGTTTTACAGCACTTGTCCCAAACAAGTTCCGCATCCTGAACACACTGTTCGTGATATGGGAACCGAACAATTTTTCCGCCTTTCTCCCATATCATGGGTTTGAACGCGCAAAAAGACGCGTAAACGATCGTTCCTCCTTCCAATTGAGAAACGGACTGCCTCGGTATGCACTTGATTAATTTCCTGTTTGATTCGTGCGCCCTATGGAGAGAGGTGGCAGCCCGCGATGCGTGAAGAATAATGGTCATCCAGTATCGGTTAGCCCAGCACGAATTGTGCGCAACGCACACAAAAATATCTTTGTCGAGGAACGAAAGAAGTTTCACCGGGTTCATCCCCTTGTATAATAAAGTTACAGCGGCGCGCGCTCTGTTTTCAGACGAAAGCGCCCCCCTCAATGCGTCTGTGCTGAGCTCGCGTGGAGGGAGGGGGGTTGTAATGTCCCCCACAGATTGAGCCAGGACTTGAGCGAAATGAATCCAATCGCCTACATTGGATATATTTGCCCACAGTGCCCATAGGGAGTGGTCGCTCCACGCAGCTCGTTCTACCATAATGTCCCACAGCGCGCGCTTGGTCGATTTTTCGTTCCAATGCTCTATCATAATGGCCTCTATGTGAGACGGCGAAGAAAGAACAGCTGACGTAATGGCGCTCATTTTATTTTTTGACGGAACATTAAAACGGCCACCATGCCCCGCGAACTTTCCCAAGCTTCGGCGAGTGCGACTGCAACATAGCGTCGGTCGGAACGGGTTCGTTGAGCTGCTCCGCATGTATTTCGTAACACGTTTTCCCGTTGAGAATGTCTATCGCACTGCTAGCTGCATATGCAAAAACGTCTGTCACCACTTGCGTGGTCTGAATGACGTATTCAAACCGCAGGGGGACCGCGGCAATGTAGCCGTCGATAGATATCCATACAGGTCGTCGAACTCGAACAGGATCGTTGTTGGGAAAAAGTGTACTCGATTCCATTGGTTCTTCCAATATTTTCGCCTGTTCTTTTCCGAGTTCGGGATTGAGAATAAACAGGCCTCCCTCGTGCGTCGCAATATACACAGCGCATTCGCGTGCACCAAAATGTTTGGGAGTGATGGCTACCAAGTTGTGCATTTTGCACAGAGCGTGACTAGAGTTCCACAGTTCCTGAACTCTGAATAAAACGTTGGGGTTTTTGTTTAAAAGTCCTGGAATGTCGATGTGCGCGCACGGGTCGCGCACAGCGCCCGAATAAAGAACGAGTGGAGGGGTCGGGAGGTCGTTTAAGATTTGGGTCCATGACTGTTTTGCAGATTTCAGCGACCCCGTACGCTCTATTGCAGTTCTTGCGGTTCCTGTGGCCCAGAGGACGACGATGAGAACTGTTGCGATCATCCACAGTTTCCATCCCATTGCTGAAATGCGAGAAATTGCAGATTTGAGGTGGCGTTGAGGAGAATGCGGCCCATCCATCCACCAATGTTTGTATCCGTTTGCCAAGATTTCAGTTGAGATGTCGTTGTAATATCTCCTGATGCCGTGTGTTTTCGTGACCCATTGACGGTGGATGGACACTCGGGTGGAGTGCTCGAACTTCGCAAGTTTTATTAGCCACCGCGGGAGCAGAATAACTTGAGACGGGAGAAGTCCCGTATCGTTTGCAAGATCTTGGATTTCTTGTCGCTCCATTATTTATTGAATATAAACAATTCTATATTTTTTACCCACAGTGCGGTTAATCATCTGGAGACGGTGGGACTTGATCTTCTCCTTCAAAACCTAGAAACTTTCTGTTGTATTCGTTGCAGTACCGAATGAGATCAGTTTCGCTGGAGGGCGGAATGAATAGCTCACGATGTTGGGTTGGTTTGGTCAGTCCAAGATCATAATCGTAATAGGCAAAAACGATTCCATCGTTCGTACTGTCGTGCACGCCAACATACAGTTCGGTTTTGACCGGGGTGGGGCGAGGAGGTTTTGTTCCCCCTTCACTAAACAAATTGGCTCTATGAAACATTGAAAGTTCGTCAGTTTTGTCTGCAAGAATACGAATCGCGCTCTTGACGTCTGGTGCTTGTGCAAACTGAACAGATTCTTCAATCGTGATCCATCTCTGATGCGATATGAGCCACTCGTTCCACGGATCTTTGACTTCGATTTCAAACTTGCATTCGCCGTTGCTGAGCGGGTTGAAATACACACCACATCTTGCACAAAGGAGCCTGGGGTTGTACTCAAACATAATAATTTGGTTGTCCAATCCCATTAAGGTTTTTAGATCCATGCCGTTCGTTGAATCTGAAAACGAGTACACGCCGGCAAGAAGTGCAGGCATGTCGCGCTTATAGCCAGCCGCCTCTGTCTTCGGTACAATTTGAATTTCATCGTTTTTTTCTTTTCGAAAGTATGGAGACATAAACCATTTGCCACCTTTCTGGATGTAAAACTTCAAAGGCGGGGTGGGAGGAGAACTGAAGGACGGAACAAACGGTTTGATGAACATCTTCTCGGTGATTTTGTGCTTGGCGGAGAAGATTCCATTATTATAGTAATCGTCCCTCAGCTCCGCCGCGCGGGCTGAAAAAATGCGTTTCCATAACTCGGGCGTTCCATTGTGCCATTCAATTTTACCCAAGTTATAAGTTTGTCTAGGGACTCGAGCCAAATAGACCCACGGCTCCGTATAAACACCCGCGTTTTGGATTTCATCTCTAAATTTGGGGTCCTCGATCTGTATGACCATCATTTTTTTAAACGATTCAACAAAGGTATTGAACAACGCGCGAATATCTTTTCGAGGTTTCGCAACCAGTGCTTTGCACAAGTCAGTTCCTTTAAGATATATGGAAAACGAATTAATGCTGACAACGTCCTCTTTATAATCGTTTCGTTTTTGCACGTTGGTTAAATTGATGCTACCAAGTTTGGGGCGAGTATAAGGTGGGACCTTAATAAGTCCAACAATAAGATGTGTAACATCATACATTGTGTCGGTTTCAAAAAATAGGCCATACTCGTTGACTTTAGTTTCCAAATTCGATACGTGTGGGTATTTATCATCAGGCACATAATTAAAATCAGCCATTTGGTTTTATTATTTTATCAAAATATTAATGACAAAAGTTTGCATTTTTCAGTTCGGAGCGTTCCCCATTGACGACGAGTCCGCGCGATATGTTCTTGATAACGTGGGAATGAGTTCTATATCGGTGCAGGATGTTGTGTGGGAGGAAGTGGCGGACAAAAAAGTTCGGCGCCCGACTGAGCAAACCGTCACGAAGCATTTAAGAGGTGCTGGGAACGTGAGGCTAGTGAAAAGCGGCGCGTCGGTTTTTGTATTTGGTTCCTCAAAACGGGTCGCCACCCCCGTTTTCGTAGATTCCATTGTTGTATCGTCCAATGCACCCATGGCGCGCTCAGCTCCCCCTTCTGATCTTTTGCGAGCAGTTTTTTCAAGGGCTAAGCTGGTCGGTGACTTGAAGCGACGATTGAATGAAAGCGATCGGTAACGCAGTGTCGGGAATAGGAAGCATCATATCAGCCTGTTTGAACCATTCATTTGCTTGATTTTCACATATCGCTCGCATATACTCCGGGGTGTGACAAAATCCGTCTATCACAGTTCTCCATTTATCCATTGTAAAGTCGACGAGTCTCGAAAATAGGCCCGGAGGAAGCTCGTGTATGCGTGCGCGCACCGCGTCTCGCTGCTTTAAAAGGAACTCAACATACCCACCGTCAATAAACTGAGCTTTGATAAGACGAAGGTTTGGATCGTCTTCGTTTTCATAATCAACGATTTCGTTCCACATATCCCACAGAGGCAGCATATCTGTTTTTGACAGGTAGGCGTGAAATGCAACAGATAGCACCGGAATTCGTAACACGTTTTGAAGAATGATGTTGTGTTTCCAAGTTTCTTCCGCTTCAATCCTGGCTGCCTGCGAAACGCGTTCATCATAAACGATTTCTTGAATAATCCCTCGTTTCCACGACGAGTTCATTCCTGCCACGAGCCGTAGCTCTGTTACTTCTCCATCGTATTCCGTCGGCTGAAACTGTGGTTTTGGTCGATACAAGATCATAGCACCTGCTACAATAGCTGCCGACTGAACAATCCACGTGAGAAGGATGAACGGCCATCCGGGCATAGCGCTGTTAAACGATAGAAGAGCAAAAGTCGCAGTAAGTTCGTGACGTATCCACCATATATCGCGTTTAAGAACGAATGTGAGACCTGTGGCAATTAAGCACATTATTGTAGACAGTGTGAGCACAACGTAGCGGGGAACAATGAGGCCGATGCAAATGTGAAAAATAGTCGCAACAAACACAATCACTAGTCCGGTCGTTGTGTTGACCAGCGCTCCGTGAACAACGCGCTTTCTGACTGCACGATCTGAAGACGAAAAGCCAATTCGCCAAACGATGCGAACGATGTTCGACCATACAGCAACGGCCCACAGCGCATCTGCTATCCACCCATTACCCACATTGGTGTATCCCAACATACCAACGATCACCATCGTCATATGTCTGTGCACTATCGGATCTGTTTTGCGAACAAACCACCATCCAGCCAATGTGAATATCGGAAGATAGAACATTTTTATCTAATTATGCATTCGTGAATTAAACAGTCGGAGTCTCATCACACTTAAAATGGTGCAGTACAGTACAATAAGCAACACGTTTCTTGCGCTGATCTCCACAGCCGAACTTTTTGTGGCAGGGGCACTCCTTTTTTATACAATGATCTATTGGTCTCCATTTGGATATACTATTTTCGGAGCGTTCTTTTCGTTCGTGTCAGGAGCGACGGGGTTCATCGGCGCGTCGGCTGTTACTAACTATAAGATGTCCAGCATCACCACATACCAGGTGATTTGTTTCGTTGCTGCCGTGTGCAATATGATCGGAATCACACTGAGGCATTTATGGGTTTCGACGTGTGAGCAGACTGCATGCACAGATCCCGCGTTCCCGTTGTTCCAAGCAGCATCATATACGCTCGTCGCCATAGAAGTTGCTGGGTTTTTGGTGGCGTTCCGTCTGAGGTGGTTTGTTGGATACAACATAAAAACATTGATGAAAGACTAATAAATTTTGTCTCGTGAACGGAATGACATCACTTTTATAGTCGCGCGCATGTACCACGGTTTCATGATACGCACTTCTCCTTGATCGCAAGGGACGATTTCATTCATGCTGGCTAGTGTCGCACGAAAGAGACAGAGGGCTTCTTGCTCTACGGCTTGCGCAATAACCGCCGCAGCGTCGTCGCTGATGCGCATGCGAGTTTCAGGTTTCATTTTTTGAAGGACGTCGTTCACAACATTTTTGATACTTCGGGTGCTATAAAGTTGCTCGGTTCCATTTTGCTTTTTGCGAGCGTCACGGCGGGCACGGGTCATAGGGCGTTGAGGCATGATGGGTGTTAAGTAAGAATTTCGAATTGCTTTATTACGCGGTTTTGATTAATTTTCTAGTGTTTTCCTATTGATTGAACAACACATCTTTAAAGTATTGTAGAGCAAGCATTCTGAACTCAGAGATCGCCTTTAACGTAGCATCATAGGTTTGTATAATGGAATTGATATCCGTGAACGTTTTCTTCGTGTTTTTTCGAACGGTTTCAATTTTCTCTCGGTAAGCCGTAACAATCTCTAGGGTGGTAGCAAATGATGTTCTGTAAGCCTCCTCAAGTATAATTGGATATGTAGGGGTAACTGGTTGGGGAGGCCCGTTGTAAGTAACAGGCGTTCCTTGAACTGCAGCCATCGCGGCCGCGCTGTATTCTTTGGTAGAATCTCCCAAGTCAGGCGTGTTTCTGATGTGATCGAACACGAGTTTCGCGATGTCGAAATAGTTCCACAAACTGGTCACCTTTTCCATTTCAGTGCAGATTTTTTGAACAAGGATATCGGTGTCTGGTGAAAGTCGCATCGCGACGGGCGCACCTGCGTCGGCAATCTCTGCAGCAGCTTTTGCCAGAGAAGACACTACATTACGTTCCAGGAGCATCTTTTGAGCAGCAGCGTTGGAAAACGACTTGATTATAGTGGTAAAAATCCCATTGAGGTGACCTGTTAAAATGTCCCCAGCCGCATCTATAAGAATCCCTGCCATTTTATTATGAACCAATTTCAAAAAAATAAAATATGGAATTTGTGAAGAAGAGTGGAAGCAGTAAGTCGCAAGGAAGCAAACTGTTATTGGAACAGTTTCCGGATGCGTGGGGGAAGGAACCACAAGCGGACGCGGTTTTTGTCGACGCCATGTGCTTTGCGCACGAGTTTAATTACACGGGAATACGACAGTCGCAGTTTGAAGCGGGTGCGCCTGGACCGTGGGTGAAGCAGTCGGACGTGGGCGAGTTTTTTTTCCGCCGAGTGAATGGGTTCTCACACTACCCCACCATTGTTCTTGTATTCGACCGGTTCGAATACGTCCCACTGATCAAGGGGATCGCAGAAGAAAAACGTGGGCCGCCAACCCAAGTCGTTTTTAGCGGCGTGCCTGAAGATGAATGTCCTCCTTGGGAAGATGTTTTGGACAATCGTCAGCAACGCGCTAATGTGTTTCGGTTTGTTCAGCGTTATATCGTCGGTCGACGTCCGCAAAACCATATCATGTTCCTACACACCGGAACCATTCCGACCTATTGGGACGGGTTATCACTCGTTGAGCGCCCCGAGTTACAGAACATGCAAGGTGAAGCAGACGTGGCTATTCCACAACTGATGTGTGCGATGGAGTTTCAATCGTGTGTTTGGGCCACAGTGGATACAGATTCCATCAGCACGGCATTGCTGATGCTCGAGCCTACAGGCCCATCTCTTTCGGGCGTTCTTCCGTGGAGCAACGAGCCCGTTGAAGCTCAGCCGTTTGAAACCAGTGCACCATCTGCGCTGTCAATTTATTTTACCAACAACAAACGATGGCTTGACGTCGTTTCACTTTCAGATCAGATCAAGGCTTTGTTCGATCGTGTATATAACACGTTTAAAGAACAGCAGTGGGATGCGCGCCCTATTAAGCACCCCATTCATGCTACGGTCATTGCGTTCCTCCTTTGTTCCGGAGCAGATTACAACAATGGGATGTATGGTATTACGCATACCACAGGATGGGGCGCTTTGCTGAGTTACATTCACATGTACATTGGAGATTTATGGAACAACGATCTTGATCCGGATGCATGTTTTCGGTTCGCAAAGGCTGCCATATACCACAAGTTCAATCGTAAGGAAGCCAAACGAGGTAACCCGCCCCGACCCTGGGAAATGTCACCTGAGAGTATCTACTTTAAGGAGATCGTGAACCACGTGAACACCCTCAAAACTACAATGTGGAAACCAATTGCGGATCGCGTGTTCACGATGGACGAAGCGCGCGCAGAAAGTCTGCGGACTAGGGTGACTATGCACTTGTGGATCGCGTGCCGCCAGCGTATTCCAGTCATTCCGAACATTCTTGAAAATGGATTTGCTCCCCGCGATCCTGCTCAGCCTCTTTGTCGTGAGAATGTTGGAATGTTGAAAAAACTACACTGATTTTTTTATTTTAATATTTTCCAATGCGCTTTCCACCCACTGGTTCTTTTCGTAGTGCGGAGTATTGCTGTTTTCCATGAGATTCAGCCAAAACGTCGTGACAAATTGCCCGACCAATATAAACAGTGCCATCGGATAGACAAACATCGCCATCGTAATGCTGACTCGTGCCATCAGTGCAAACCCGAGTAAAATGATATAAGTCCCTATAACAACCGATGGATATATTTTACTAGCTTTTGGCAGCATTCCCTCTGAATTGATGTGCAGCGATTTGAGATCACCGACCACTTTGTTCATGATATCGATGATGCATCGTTTGATATGGTCGGGAATGCTTGCAGTGTGATCTACTGCCACAATGATTTTAATGCTTTGGGTTATTGAGTAGGGTATGTCCATGGTAGAATCAGTTGATACAACTCCAAAAACATTTCCAATTGCAACGATCAGCTGTTTGGCGTCTGATATAATATTTTCAATCGCTGCTGGAGCAGGAAACTTAGACACAGTCTGCAGCATGATGCATGTATGCTGAATGTTGACGAGGAACGATTTAAATATAACCGCAGACGTATTGTAACTGAGTTCTTGAGTTCTCAAAATGGTAGACAGATAGAGAGAGATGCTCAGCGATGCTACGAAAATGACCAAGTCAGCTCCGTACCACAACTGGAACGCGTAATCAACTCCTATCCATATAGAAAATAGGCGAAGGACGAAAAGTACAAGAATTGAGCATCCGATCGCGTTGATGAACATCAAAACCAATATGATATCCCACAGCCGCTTGTTTTCCATTTTTATTTTGAAAGGAAACAAAAAGAAATCTATAACTCGAAAACAAAAACATTCAATACAAAAATGGCATACTCTATGGGCGCATCGTCTCGCATTGGAGCTCAGCTGAGCTATTATCGACCGTCAGACAAGCGTGGCAGGACTGATCTTCAGGAGCATCTTAATACCGAACTCGGCAACATTGAAACGTGGCACGTTTATGAACACGATATTTTGTTTACAGACACATGCAACAACGGAGCAGAGCTTGAGGTGTTCAGTTCGGCAGCGGGGTTGAAACAGGGTAAAACCTTACTTGATATGTTGGATGAGTCTGAGCACTATGTGGGAGTATCTGCAGAAACCGCTTCTCCCATTCCCGAACATCAACCCAATGGAATTA